>Ga0213869_10003322_pt1 | contig 10710 bp, 13 predicted proteins | sample PICome_10_FD_160083 | JGI IMG/M metagenome (GOLD analysis project Ga0213869, IMG submission 160083) | Coastal seawater microbial communities near Pivers Island, North Carolina, United States - PICO132 | ecosystem: Environmental > Aquatic > Marine > Coastal | place: USA: North Carolina...
CTAATGTCAGGTGGAAAACCTGCAAATAGAAAGTTCTTTCAAGACATCAAAGCCACTGAAGTCAAGTACAACGGACGTGGAAATGAACACGTGGTATTGCTCAAGGCTTGGTAATCTTGCTAAATACTGTATAAGGACAGTATAATGGCAACAGTAACACTTGATCAAACCCTCGAAACTCTTAAACAAGATGCTATCGACTATGTAAAACTACAACTTGGCGATGGCATTATTGACTTGGAGTTAGATGCTGAACACTATGAAGCAGCATACCAAAGAGCGTTAGGCACATATCGTCAGCGAGCAGAGCATGCGTTTGAAGAAAGCTACAACTTTTTAAAATTGCAAGACGGTGTTAATGTTTACACACTGCCCAGTGAAATTCAAACTGTAAGACAGGTATTTAGACGCACAATTGGCTGGGACAATGGCGGAGAAGGCAGTGCCTTTGAACCATTCAGTGCAGCCGCGCTTAACACATACTTGTTAAATGGCAACCAAATGGGTGGCCTTGCAACATATGATTTTTATTCACAGTATGTTGAACTAACTGCCAGAATGTTTGGCGGCTTCCTCAACTACAGTTATAACAGTGCGAGCAAGCAGCTTACACTGATGCGTGATATCAAAGGGTCAGGCGAAGTTATCCTGCTTTGGTGTTACAATCTTCGTCCAGAAGCACAGTTGCTAACTGATTTTTCAACATCACAATGGATGAAAGATTACATGATTGGTAACTGCAAATTGATGATCGGTGAAGCTCGTGAAAAATTTGCCACTATTGCCGGACCACAAGGCGGTACTGCTCTCAATGGTGCGCAAATGAAAGCAGAAGGTGCTGCTATTATGGATGCAAAAATCGAAGAGCTTAAAAACTATGTTGATGGTAGTCAGCCACTTACTTGGGTTATTGGCTAATGCGAGCAGAAGAGTTTATTACCGAACACGAAATGGTGTTTAGTAGAGCAGGCAACAAACTAAAAACAAAATGGCGTTGCACCTCAGGTGCAAGAAGCGGTCGTGTTGTTGGCGATGCCAAAGACTGTGACAAGCCAATTGACCAAAAGAAGCGAGCTCAAATGAAAGTGACTCGCAAAACCAAAGCCAAGCAAGCAGCTCGTAAAGCCAAGAAGACCAAAAGAGTAAATCCAGCAAGCAAACTGTTAAGCATGCTTAACAAGATGCGCAAAGCATCAGTTACCAGCGGCGGCAAAGTCAAGAAAGCCTACAAGCAGCCAAAGAGCAGTCTCAAAGGCACAATCAAGCCAAGAAAAACAGTAAAAACCAGAAAATAGGTTGACAACAATTGCTATTCTGTTAAACTAAAAGCATGACAGATATAATGATTGATTTAGAAACTGTGAGTACAACACCTAACGCTTGTATCCTCACTATCGCCGCCCAGACATTTAATCCAATTGGCTCTGGGTATCTTCCTCAAGACTACTACGCAAGAGTTGATATTGACAGTCAACCCAACCGTGACGTTGATGATGCCACGGTTGAGTGGTGGGCAACACAACCACAGGAAGCACAAGACGAAGCATTCGGTGAAGAAGGCCGTATTCCACTTAAACAAGCACTAGAAGAACTAAGCAAACTGTGTTTTCACTGCAATCTTATTTGGGCTAACGGTACAACGTTTGATATGGTTATACTTGAAAACGCATACAAGCAAGAAGGCTTGCCTATTCCGTGGCAGTTTTGGCGTGTGCGAGACGCAAGAACGGTATATAGTTTGTATCCAGACTTGCCTAAACCCAAAGCAAGTCACCACGCACTAGAAGATTGCAAACGGCAGATTGATTTGCTACAGCAAACACTAGCACATCTCGGAGTAAAGGAACTGCGATGACACAAATACCAATTGTAAATGGAACTAACGGACAAACCTGGATGGAACTCTGGGAAACTGAAGAATACAACAACAGCAAGAGATTGCAGTGGGAAGCAGTTGATCAATATCTCAATCAATCTGTTGGCATCAGTTGCGAAATTGGTTGCGGACAAGCCTACGACAGTCTTTGGTTTCAGCAAGCATATAATACAGACGTTTATTTGATAGAAGGTGTTAGTGAAAACAACAATCAAGAACAATCTCGCCAGGGCAAGTTTGGCCAAGCTGACAATTTTATCTACTATCACAGCAAAGAAGAACTAAATGCAGAATGGGATAGACTAGAACTGAAAAGAACACATCTCACTCCTGAGAATTGTAACAAATTAAAAAAGTCCACAACATTTGATCTGATCTTTAGTTTTAAAAGTTGCGGTGCTCACTATCCAATGAGTACCTACACTGACTTTATTCGCAAACACAGCAACAAAAACACAAGACTAATTTTTGATTTGCGCAATGGACAAGATACATTTAACAGTATTGGCACAGATTATCAAATTGTTGATGTAATTGCACACAGTAAAAAACACAGAACAGTGGAACTAAAGTTGGTATGATTATAGGTATTTGCGGTCTTATTGGCAGCGGCAAAGGAACTGTTGCTGATGTGCTAGTTGACCAAGGATTTACTAAAGTAAGTTTTGCTGACAAACTCAAAGATGGCGTAAGCACTATCTTTGGTTGGGATAGAGCGATGCTGGAAGGAGACACCGATGAATCAAGACAGTGGCGTGAACAAAGAGACGACTTTTGGAGTGCTGAAACAGAAATGGAAGTCACTCCTCGTTTGGTGCTTCAGTTATTTGGCACTGATTGTTTGCGTAATGGGTTTCATGATGGAGTCTGGGTAAGTCTTCTTAAAAAGCACATGCTGGACAATCCAGGCAACTATGTGATTCCTGATGTGCGTTTTAGGAATGAACAAAACATGATCCGTGAACTAGGCGGAGAAATTTGGCGTGTACAACGCGGCGATATTCCTGAGTGGTATGGCTGTGCTATGTTAGATAACACAACCGGCAGTGATCTAATGGAAGCGTATGATGTACATCCAAGTGAATACAAGTGGATTGACATGAATAACAAGTTTGATGTTACACTTTACAACGAAGGTACTATTGAAGATCTTCGACAACTAGTCCTCAACGAGATCACCGACTCTCCAGGGCAAGTCTAATCTATTGATTTCAACTGTGCAGTTCAGGCACACACTTCTCAAGTTAGCAAGATTGCTATTGTTGAGATTTCCATCCATATGATATACCAAAATCTGTGCACCACTAACAGCATGGAATCCACATCTATCACAAATTGTGTTTTTTTGAAATCCGCTTTGTTGCCACCTGGGGACTGGCGGTTTTTTCTTGCGATTTCTTCTTGTGCAACTATCACATCTGGTGCGATAGTGTGTCTTGCCTTCGCGAACATAGTTTACGGCAGCTAAACGGCGGTTACATGCATTACAAATAGGCCTGATCATACGGGTATTTAGCAAACAAAACCTTTGCAAAGGGCAGCTTTAACCACTAGTTTTGATAGATTTTAATAAATATCATTAGAGAACATCTTTTATAAAGGAAGAAAAACATGGCACTAACATCACCAGGCGTAGAAGTTACCATCATCGACGAAAGTAACTATCTTCCAGCCCCAACTAATTCAGTTCCGTTTATCCTTGTTGCAACAGCACAAAACAAGGTAAGTGGAGCAGGCGTCGGCGTTGCAGCCGGCACAACAGCAGCCAATGCAAACAAGCCTTACTTGATTACATCACAGAGAGATTTGGCAGCAACATTTGGCACACCGTTCTTCTACAGCACCAGTGCTGGCACAAGCATTAACGGTTATGAGCTTAACGAATACGGATTGCTTGCAGCATACTCAGTGTTGGGTATCAGTAACAGAGCATACATTCAGAGAGCAGACATTGACCTCAGTGAGCTAACAGCTACATTGACTCGTCCAAGTGGCGAACCAGCCAACGGAACGTATTGGTTAGATACAGGCACAACAGCCTGGGGTACTTTTGAATGGAGTGCTACAACTGAAACATTTACAGCCAAAACTCCAATTGTTATCACTAACGCAAGTGATTTGTCAGCTGGTGTACCAAAAGATTCAATTGGTAGCATTGGCGATTATGCAGTTGTAACAACAAATGTAAACAATCCAGTTTACTACAAGTCACCAGGTAACAGTGCAGCCAGTGTTACAGCTAATACATGGGTATTGGTCGGCAGTGACGATTGGAAAAATTCATGGCCAACAGTGGTAAGTGGTGCAACTAACCCAACACTTACAACAGGTCAAAGCATCTATATGAACGATGTTGAAGTTACACTTTCAGGAACAACAATTACAACTCTTGCCGCAGACATCAATAGTGCCGCTGTTGCGGGCATCAGTGCAACTGTTTCAAATGGTAAACTTAACATCTATGTTGACAGTGCAGGTTCAAATGACGGATCAACTGACGACGGCAACGGCATCTTGATGCTGGAAAATGGTAACAGTACTACATTGCTTTCAGAGCTACAGATTACTGCAAGTGCAACCAAGCCTTACTATGCTCCAACATTGCAAATGTCACCTAACTATACCAACCCAAGTTGGGCAGCAACAGGCAGTGAGCCTCATCCAACAGGCAGTGTGTGGGCAAAGACCAACAACGTTAACTCAGGTGCAAACCTAGTTGTTAGAGAATATGATGCAACAACAGACACTTTTGTTACACAGAACTGCCCAGTTTATGCAAACGATCAAACAGCACAAAAAACTCTTGATCCAGCAGGCGGCGGAACAAACATTGCAACTGGCGCACTTTATGCACAAAATGATGTAAGTGGCAACGACACTTACACTTACAAAGTGTTTGAAAGATACACAACTGGCGCAACACTGGTAACAGGAACAGAAACTGCTCCAACTTTTGTAAACTTGGAAACATTTACAATTCAAGCAAGTGCAAAAAACAGCACCACACTAACAACAGCAGTTACAGCTACATTAGGTGGCACAACCGCAGCAGACTTTGTTGCAGCATTTACAGCAGCTAACGTTGCTAACACCACAGCAAGAGTACTATCAACTGGTGCAGTTCAAATTGAACATACACTAGGCGGTAACATTGTGCTTAAAGACACAAGTGGTACACCAGTAGCAGATGCAGGCATTACAACCGCAGTTACAACTGGTCAAGTCAGAGCAGGTAACGACAGTGATGTAATCCTAAGTAACTGGATTCCACTAGGTTATGGTTCAACACCAGTTTACACTGCAAGTGCAACAGCACCAAGTATTGATCCAGCAGACGGAACATACTGGTACTACAGTGCAACTGACCAAGCTGACATCATGATTCAAAGTGGTGGCACATGGAAAGGTTATCAGAATGTAAGCAGCGATATTCGTGGCTACGATCTAACAACAACTTCTCCAAATGGTCCAATTGTTGCTGCAAGTGCTCCTACAGTACAAAGCGACAACAGTGCATTGGTATACGGTGACTTGTGGATTTCAACAGCAGATCTAGACAACTATCCGCAGATTTATCGCTGGCAGAGTGTTGATTCAGTTGATCAGTGGGTATTGATCGACAACACAGATCAAACAACACAGAATGGTATCTTGTTTGGCGATGTACGTTGGGCCGGTAACGGAACAACTGATCCAATCACAGATGACATTCCAACTATTGTTAGTTTGCTAACTAGCGACTATGTTGATCTAGACAAACCAGATCCTACACTATATCCAGAAGGCACATTGGTTTGGAACACAAGACGTTCAGGCTTCAATGTAAAGAGCTTCCAGGTTAACTATTTTAACAGTGCAGATTTCCCTGCAAGCACATATGGTGCTCTACCAACTGTTAAGGATGCTTGGGTAACAGCAAGTGGTAACCAATCAAATGGTGCTATGTATGCAGGCCGCAAAGCAGTAAGAGCAATTGTTGTTGCTGCAATGAAAGCCAGTATCGACGGCTCACAAGAGCTTCGTGAAGAGCAGCGTCAGTACAACTTGATTGCATGTCCTAACTATCCAGAACTTGCAACCAACATGGTAGCACTAAACAACGAGCGCAACAACACAGCGTTTATAATTGGCGACACACCAATGCGTCTAGCAGACAATGGCACAGACATTGTTAACTGGGCAACCAATGCAGACGGTGATGGCTTAACAACATCAGATCCATACTTTGGTGTATTCTATCCAAGTTGTCAAACAACTGACCTAAGCGGTGCTACAGTGGTTGCTCCACCATCACACATGATGTTGAGAACTATTGTACGTTCAGACGATGTTGCTTATCCATGGTTGGCACCAGCAGGTACACGCCGTGGTACAGTAGACAACGCCAGTCAGCTAGGTTATGTTAACGCACAGACAGGTGAGTTTGTACAAACAGCAATTCGCCAAGGTCTACGTGATACACTGTATGAGAACAGCATCAACCCAATTACATTCATTCCGGGTAGTGGCATTCTCAACTATGGTAACAAGACAACATACACACAGAGCTCACTTGATAGAATCAACGTTGCAAGACTTGTTGCATTCATTCGTGGCAGACTTGAAGTTATTGGCAAGAACTTTGTGTTCGAACCAAACGATCAACTAACACGTGACGAAATCAAGAACGCTGTTGAGAGTCTAATGATTGACCTAGTTGCAAAACGCGGTATTTACGACTACTTGGTGGTCTGTGATGATTCAAACAATACACCAGAGCGTATTGATAGAAACGAACTATATGTTGACGTTGCTATTGAGCCGGTCAAAGCTGTTGAATTCATCTACATTCCAGTTAGAATTAAGAACACAGGCGAAATTGCTGCTGGTAACGTAGCAAGCTCAGCCGCAGTTTAAACTACTTTAAATGCAGAAAAATGAGGTTTAGGCCTCATTTTTTTGTGGCTGATTTTAGATAAATAACTATTGTAATAGGAGAATTATAACATGGCCGTATCATCGCTAACAAGAATGACAGTGCCTTTGGCCAGTGACCAGAGTAGTCCAACCCAAGGTCTGTTAATGCCAAAACTAAAATATCGCTACCGTGTGATATTTGAAAACCTTGGTGTATCTACACCTAGAACAGAACTTACCAAACAGGTAATGACATTTAATCGCCCAACGATTAACTTTGAAGAGATTGAAATTCCAATCTACAACAGTCGTATCTACCTAGCCGGTCGTCAAACATGGGATTCTACAACTGCAACCTTCCGTGACGATGCAGGTGGACATGTTACTAGACTTATTGGTGAGCAACTACAGAAACAAATGGATACCATGGAACAGGCTTCAGCTAGTTCTGGTATTGATTACAAGTTTACCACACGTTGTGAAGTACTTGACGGTGGCAATGGCACTAGCGCACCAGTTGTACTTGAGACATGGGAACTGTATGGTTGCTTCTTGGTAACTGCCAACTATGGTGATTTGGATTATGGTTCAAACGATCCAGCAACTATTGAAATCACAATGAGATTTGATAATGCTGTACAAACACCACTTGGCACAGGCATTGGATCTACTGTAGGAAGAACACTCGGCGACGTTATTACTGGCTAATAAGGAGTAACTTATGGCCTTCGGCGAAGACTTTCTCAAAGGATTCTTTGGCAGCGATTTCCTAAAAGACTATACGCATGCTAGCAAGACGTTCCGTAGCAATAACGGTGCGCTTGCTCCGCGTAGGAAATTTCTTTTTCATGTTGTGTTCAACTTGAATATAGATCAAATTCCACAACTGCGCAATGTATTTCAAACACAAGATTTAACCAACCTGAGCTTGCTAGTAAAAGAAGTTAAACTTCCTAGCTACAAGTTTAGTGTTGACACTATGAATCAATATAACAGAAAACGCAAAGTTCAAACACAAATTGAATATGATCCTATTACTTGTATTATGCATGATGATGCCAGTGATTTATCACGAGCATTGTGGTACAACTATTATGCATACTATTACAAAGATGCCAGTCAAAAATACTGGGATGCCGCAGTAACAAACGGCAGTATGGGACAAAATGCACAAGGTGTTGATCCAGGTGCAGCTTTTCCTTACAACAACAGAGACATCTATACACAAGACAGAGAAATCAACGATTGGGGATACATTGGCGAAAGTTATACTGATAGCACAGGTAGCAGAGGCGGCAAACCTCCATTCTTCCGTGACATTACAATCTTTGGCTTTAACGATCACAAATGGTCAGCCTACACACTGATCAATCCTATTATTTCAAGTTTTGAGCATGATACCTACAACTACACCGAAGGTGCTGGCATCATGCAAAATACTTTTACCTTTGATTACGAAACAGTTAAGTATTATCATGGAGCGTTAACTGGAAGTACACCAGATGGCGGCATACCTACTTTTGCTAACCCTGGTAACTATGACACAGTTAAGTCACCGCTATCAAGACCTGGTAGCACACAATCAATCTTTGGACAAGGCGGATTGATTGACGCGGCAGCAGGTATTGTTACTGATCTAAGTGCTGGCAACCTTGCTGGTGTTATTGGTGCAATACAAAAAGGTGGTGCAGCGTTCCAAACATTTAAAGGTAGAGATTTGCAACAAATTTTCCAAACTGAATCAAGAGATATATTGAGAAACACAGTTAAGCAGGATTTACCGGGTGCAGCACGAGGTGCTTTATTCCCAAATAAGCCAGTGCAGCAAGCAGTGGGTATCAATGCCCCAGCAACTCCACGTTTAGCAACAGCAACTACCACTGGTGGTCCGGTAACTGTTCCAACACAGACAAAGACACAATAATATGGCAACTGTAAACTATACAAATCCAGGCACTGATCCAACTGTAAGAGTATTCGACGAATTCTATAAACGTGAATTGATCATTGATGCAAATGCATATGACAATGTGTACAGTTTTTTCTCAAGTATATTTGCTGATCAACTTGCTGCTAAAAACTTTACACTAAACGTTTTTTCAATCAGTGAAGATTCGGGAATACCAGTTGAAACTCTTCTCAATGAGATGAGCAACCAGAACCAAGTGCAAATAACAGCAACACTTGCATACTATCTAAACAACCTACGCAGTAATACCACACTGTTAGGAATCAAAACCACAGCAACTCCAAATCAATTCGCAGCCCGCAACGTCTATATATAGGTGACCCATGGCTAATAACTATCAGCAAGGGTATTACACAGTTTTAAATCAAGCGAAGTATGCAGGCAAAGGCGCACCTAAGTATCGCAGTGGATGGGAACTTGCGTTTATGCGTTTTTGCGATAACAATGATAACATTGTGAGCTGGGCAAGCGAAAGCCTTGTTATTCCTTATAGGCACCCACTAACAGGTAAGCCCACACGTTATATTCCAGACTTTCTCATACAGTACAAGAACCGCCACAACCAAGTTATCACTGAGCTAATTGAAATCAAACCTAAAAAACAAAGTGTATTAGAAAGCAAAGCATCAAACAGAGACAAAGCTATTGTTGCTATTAACTATGCTAAATGGGATGCTGCTAGCAAGTGGTGTGCAAGAAACGGCTTGAAGTTTCGTGTTATCACAGAAGATGATATCTTCCGTCAAGGCGGTAAACGCCGGTAAATATCCGTATGACAAGAAAACTCGAAGAACTATTTGACTTACCAACTGACAGCGTTGATGACGGTCTTGCCAACGAAGTGGCACCCGACAACGTTCCTGAACCTACGGAAGACAACATTCCTGTATTAAAAAATGCAAGAACAGAATTGGAAAAAGTAGAAGCAGCATTACCGCAGGTGCGAGGGCTTGAAGCAAGCGATCAAGAAATGGACGAGCTTGCTAGCAAAGCATCAAAGAGCTTTGACGATTTAATGGACTTGGGTATGAATGTTGACAGTCGCTGGGCCAGTGATATCTTTAGTGTTGCAAGTACTATGCTTGGGCATGCTATCACTGCTAAAACAGCTAAACTAAACAAAAAACTCAAGATGGTTGACTTGCAACTAAAGAAAGCAAACCTAGATGCTAAACAGGTTAACAATGAAGATATTGCCACAGGAACAGGTGTTGTACTTGATAGAAACGCACTGTTAGATCGTTTGTTAGGCAAAACCAACGAAGAAAAATAAACCCAATCAAGGTAAATACTGCATAGGGGAATAAAAGATGAAATCATTCGCACAATACTTAACAGAGACCCGCCAAACATTTGATTATCGTATTAAAATATGTGGCGACGTTGATGCAAAATTCATAAACGAGTTGGAAGAAAAACTCCAACAGTTTGACGTTATCACAATGTCAGAACCAAAGAAAACACCAATCCAGAAAACACTTCCGGATTTTCCTGGCATGGAAAACGAAAGTATGTCAATCATTGACGTTACTTTTAACTATCCAGCAACACCGCCGCAGATGATACAAATTGCGCGGTTGTTAGGACTAGATCCAAACAGAATGCTTATTCAGCAGGCAGCATACGCCGACAGTATTGATCAAGAACGTGCTGAATATGAAGCACAGTCAAATCCAGTTCTTGGTTCTGACTATGAGCCAGATACTGCTGAATCCAAAGAAGCAAATGATTACTACGCTGCTGACCCCTACGAGCGTCAAGTAATCAACAACGAGTATAGCAGTGATTTCACTATTGCAGGCGGCAAAACTGCCCCAGCAGAATACAACACAGATAAGCCAGCAGGCAAAGACAGCCCGATTATGGGTAAAAATAAAATTCCGTCACCAGTGGCAGGATAAAAAAGGACAAAGTTATGGAAAACATTTATACAATTATCAATACCCTTAACAAAGTTTCTAATGAATCT
>Ga0213869_10003327_pt1 | contig 10699 bp, 11 predicted proteins | sample PICome_10_FD_160083 | JGI IMG/M metagenome (GOLD analysis project Ga0213869, IMG submission 160083) | Coastal seawater microbial communities near Pivers Island, North Carolina, United States - PICO132 | ecosystem: Environmental > Aquatic > Marine > Coastal | place: USA: North Carolina...
GCAGGCGGCGACCGCCTCCATGTGACCTCGGAGCGACGGGTTCTCGACCCATTCGTGCATCAGCGACCGGGCTTCGTCGGGTGTCATGGACACGAGTCTACGCGGGGTTCGGGGATCCGACCGAAGCGTCGTCGCCGTCGTCCGTCGGGGTCGGGGCATGGGCCGCCATGGCGCGTCGCACCTGCCGCACCCGCGTCGCGCGGTCGCCGCGCACCCGCACCACCGGGGCGTGGATGATCCCGCGATCCGGAAGCAGCAGATCCTCGAGAATCGAATGCACCCGTCGACGATTCGACGCGTCGAGGTAGCGGAAGCCGTCGGGCTGGTTTCCGATGTCGCGCTCGATCGGGACGAACACCAGGAGATCCGCGTGGCCGAGCGCCTCGATCACACGTGGCTCGAGTTCGGCGAGGAACGGCGGATCGATCTCGCCGCCGATCTCCATCGAGAGGATGGAATGGGCGTGGGCGTCGAGCGGCGAGCGGTCGAAGAGCACCTGGTCACCGGGCGTCGCCGCCAGCAGTCGCGACCGGCCGTGTTCGACCAGCGTCCGCTCCGCCGCCCGGGTCGGAATCGACGGCGGGGGCTGACCGGTCATCCGCGCCACGGCGCGGATCGGCTCCTCCTCGATCCGGTACGCCGGGCACGCCGCGTGGAGATCCTCGATCAGGGTGGTCTTGCCGACCGACTGGGTTCCCGCGAACACGATGCGCATGGCGATCCTCAGTCGAGCAGGTTCCGGCCGGTCATCGCGTCCGGTCGGGGGATGTCCAGCATGGCGAGCAGGGTCGGGGCGATGTCCGCGAGGCGTCCGTCGTCCGGAAGCGAGGCGTCCCGCCACGCGTCGCCGACCACGTGAAGGGGGACGTCGAAGTTCGTGTGGGCGGTCTGCGGACAGTCGGCCGCGACGTTCCACATCTGTTCCGCGTTGCCGTGGTCGGCGGTGATGATCAGGGCCCCGCCGCGGGCGAGCGTCGCTTCGATGACCCGGCCGACGCAGGCGTCGACCTTCTCGCACGCGGCGATCGCGGCTTCCATCGATCCGGTGTGACCGACCATGTCGCCGTTGGCGAAGTTGACCACGATGAGTCGTTCGCAGTCGTCGGCGGCGAGGCGTTCAAGCACCGCCTCGGTGACGCCGTCGGCGCTCATCTCGGGCTTCTGGTCGTAGGTGGAGACGTCGGTGGGGCTCGGCACGATCACCCGGCGCTCGCCCGGGAAGGGCTCCTCGCGGTAGTCGTTGAAGAAGAAGGTCACGTGGGGGAACTTCTCGGTCTCGGCGCAGCGGAACTGGGTGAGCCCGGCGTCCGACACCACCGCGCCGAGGATCCCCTCCATGCGGGGCGGCTTTTCGAACATCACCTCGACGGGAAGCCCGGACTCGTACCGGGTCATGGCGGTGAACCGGAGATTCCGAAGTCGTGCGCCCCGGTCGAATCCCCCGCGCTCCACCGCGGCCCAGGCGTCGTCGTCGAGCGTGAAGGCCTTGGTGATCTCCCGGGGTCGGTCGCCCCGGAAGTTGAAGAAGACGATCGAGTCGCCCTCACGGATCCGGCTCTCGAGGACGTCGGCGTCGTCGACGCCGATCTGGGAGGGGGTCACGAATTCGTCGCCGTGCCGGGACGCCTCGCTGGGCGCGGCGTAGTACGCCTCCGCGGCGGCCGCCGCGGTCTCGTGACGCGGGCCGCTTCGTTCGGTGAGGCAGCGATACGCGGCCTCGACCCGTTCCCAGCGATGATCGCGGTCCATCGCGTAGAAGCGTCCCATCACCGACACCACCCGGCCGGTCCCGTGGGACTCGATCCCTTGCTGGAGTTCGGCGAGGTAGCCGACACCGCCGGTCGGTGGCGTGTCGCGCCCGTCGGTGATCGCGTGGATCAGCACGCGGTCGCCGGGGAAGCCGCGACGCTTCGCCGCGTCGAGCAGGGCGACCAGATGTCCGAGATCGCTGTGGACCAGACCGTCGCTCACCAGCCCGAGCAGGTGGACACGACCGCCGGTCTCCGTCGCGTGCGCGAAGGCGTCGAGGAGGGCGGCGTTCTCGAAGAACGCGCCGGACCGGATCGACCGGGTGATCCGCATCAGCTCCTGATCGACGATGCGGCCCGCGCCGATGTTCTGGTGTCCGACCTCGGAATTCCCCATCACCGGACCGTCGACGCCGACCGGAAGTCCCACGTCCTCGCCGCTGGTGCGGACCAGCGTGGTCGGCCAGTTGGCTTCCAGATCGTCGGCGACGGGGGTGTTCGCCTTGCGGACCGCGTCGAAGTCGGATTCGGCGGGATGGGGGTTTCTTCCCCATCCGTCTCGGATCACGAGGACGGCGGGGGCGTGGGGGGACGACGGGGTGTCGGTCTTCGGAGGCATTCCGGGAGGGTAGCCCGCCGACGGCCGGTCCGTGCAAGGGGCTGGTCGGGTCCGGTCTCCGGGTGCCCCGGTTGCGGGATCGAGTCCACGATGGATACCCTTCATGGATGCCGACCGACGCCGCTTCCCGCACCGAGCACGCTCCCATGCTGAAGGACCGCTACGAGGCCGTTCTCCAGCGGGTCGGTGAAGCCGCCCGACGATCCGGTCGCCGGCCGGAGGAGATCGTGACCGTGGCGGTCACCAAGAACGCGTCGATGGACGTGGTTCGCGAGCTCTTCGACCTCGGTCACCGGCACTTCGGCGAGAACCGGGTCCAGCAGCTCGCGGCCCGGGCCGCCCAGATCGACGAGTACCGCGACCGCATCCGGGAGCACCCCGGCGCCAGCGGCCGGGAGACGCCGGACCGTCCGAACTGGCACATGGTGGGATCTCTGCAGCGGAACAAGGTTCGCAAGGCGATCGAGAACGCCCGACTGATCCACTCCCTCGACAGTCTCCGGCTCGCCGAGGAGATCCAGTCCCAGTCCGCGAAGCGCGATCGCGTGACCGAGGTCCTGATCGAGGTCAACTTCGGCGAGGAACAGAAGGCCGGGATCGCCGCGCCGGCGGTTCGACATCTGGTCGACCAGATGGGATCGATGCTGAACGTCCGGGTCCGCGGTCTGATGTGCATGGCTCCGAACACCGAGGACGAGGCGTTGATTCGAAACACCTTCGACCGCTGCCGGGAGGTCTTCGAGGACGTCCGGAAGTTCATCCGGGAATCCGACCGCATCGACGTGCTGTCGATGGGCATGAGCAACGACTTCGAGATGGCGATCGAGTGCGGTGCGAACCTCGTCCGGGTCGGCAACGCGATCGTCGGCGATCCCGTGGTCGAGAGCGGCGACGACGAGCCGGCGCCCGAAGACGCCGCCGGCTGATCGACGATCCGTTCGAGGCCGGCGGGGGAAGCGAAACGAAACCGAAGAAGACGACAGGGGCGGGACCATCGCGGTCCCGCCCCTGTCCGTTCGATCGTCGGCGTTCGCTCAGAAGCCGTAGGTGAAGCCCATGGTGACCCACAGGGAGTTCCAGCTGTCGCCCGGGCCCGGGTCGCTGTTGTACTCGTCCCGGACCGAGACGTAGAGATTCAGGTTGTCCATCGCCTTCAGCGCGACGTTCACCTTGAACTCCAGCACCGCGAAGTACTGTTCGAGGTCCTCGAGCTTGTTCTCGATCGAGGCGTTGCCTTCGAAGCCGATGCCGTCGTTGATCGCCCACCTCCAGTTGGTGCCGAGAAGCGATCGGGCGGTCCAGCCCTCGAGGCGGCTCCGCTCGTCCCACGTCGCACCGGCACCACCCTTCAGGTTCCAGGTGAGTTCATCGGTGCGGGAGAGGTAGTAACCGAGACCGCCGAATCCCTTGAATCGCTGGCGGTACGACTCGGTCTCGTTGTACTGGTAGCTGGTCTGGGCGAACCAGTTCCAGGCCCCGCCCTCGGAAAAGAGACGGTCGTACTCGGACTGCGCGATGAGGAAGTTGTCCTGCACCACGTCGTCGTCCTCGTTGTAGATGTACCTGAAGCTCGAGTTCCAACTGGACATCACGTCCAGTCGGGTCGCCGAAGCACCGAAGTTGAAGCCGAGGGTGTTGGTGGTGGTCCGACTGAGGGTGAGACCGAGGCCGATGCTTCCGGTCCAGGGGCTCTTCTCCTCGACGGGCACGTCCGCGTCGGCGTCGTCCTGGATGCCGAGGACGAGCGACGTCGGATCGATCGGCGCGGTGGCGGGGGGGGCGGGGGTGGTGGCCAGCAGCGGCGCTGCCAGAAGCAGGGAAAGCGGATCCATCATCAAGTCCTCCGGAAGAAGTGGGGTGATTCGTGATTTCGACGGGCGCGATGATCAGAACGCGTAGCTCAGTCCCATGGTCAGCCAGATCTGGTTCCAACTGTCGCCTTCGGACGGGTTGCTGTCGTACTCATCGCGGATGTTCAGGTAGAGCGAGAGGTTCTGCGTTTCGCTCACTTTGACGGTGAGGTTCGCCTCGACCACCAGCAGGTAGTCGTCGTACGCCTGGATGTCGTTCTCGATCGAGGTCGTGGAGGTCAGCCGGGTCAGGCTGTTCAGCGCCCAGTCGAGCGAGTAACCGAACGTGGTTCGCGGAATGAAGTCGGTGTTGCCGTTGCGGTCCTTCGAACCACCCACACCGCCGCTGACCCGGAGCTTCAGCTCCTCGGTGCTCGAGGCGAGATAGCCGAGCCCCCCGAAGGCCTTGATACGAGTCTTGTAGTTCTCGGTCTGGTTGTACTGGTAGCTGCCCCGGACGAACCAGAGGAACTTCGAGTTCGCGGCGAACATCTGCTCGTAGTTCGTCGCGATGATCCCGAAGTTGTCCTTCACCTCGCTCTCGTCGAAGTTGTAGACGTACTTCAACGTGGTGGTCCACTTCGAGTCGTCGCCGTCCCGGACGGCGGTCCCGTTGAAGTTCGCGCCGAGCGTCACATCGTCGGTCTGGCTGTAGCTCAGACCGGCGCCGAGGGTCACGGTCCACGGCGACTTCGGCGGGGCCGAATCGTCGGTGGTCGCGGCGAGCGGGGATTCGTCATCGCCCGCTTCGGCATCGAGCGGGTGTCCGAGGATCAGTCGTGCGGCGGACGGGATCTCGGCCGCGGCGACGCCGGGCGCGAGGAGGCACCCGAGCAGGAGACCGGCGATCTTGGCGGGGTGGGGGGTCGACATCCCGGGCACGATAGCGGAGACCCATCCGGTACATCCACCCCCTTTGGGACGACTTCCGGCGAATCTTCGCCGAGGTCGGATGACGAACGTGGCGGAAGGTGTCAGGATGCGTCTCATGAGCGAAACGACGGACGGATCGAACCCCGACGAGCATGATTCGATCGACGCCGATCAGGGCGATTCCCCCGGTGACGAGCAGGATCAGCATGAGGAATACGACCTCGAACCGGCCGTTCCGGTGGAGGAGCCGGGCGAAGGCCCCGGGGCGAACCCCCCGGCGACCACGCCCCCGGACGCCGATGGAGTCGATCTCGCCTGTCCGGCGTGCGGGGAGGCGATGCCCGGGTCGGACCAGGTCGTCTGCCTCGTCTGCGGGCACGATCTCGTGACGGGTCGAAAGGTCGGGGAGACGGCGGCGAAGCCGACGCCGGGCGTCGCCGGCTCGAACGCGGAAGCGGACTCGAGCGAGGAGGCGGACGACGAGGCGATCGCGGGTTCCGACCATCTGGTCTGGCTGATCGTCGCGGGCGTGGCGGTGGTGCTGACGCTGTTCGCGATCCTCGCCGGCTGGTCGTCGTTGTTCGCTTCGACCGACGGTCGATACGCGGATTCGGACGGCGCGTTCACGCTGGATGCGCCTCGAATCGCGGTTCGCCTCGCGGCGGTGATCCGGTTCGTGGTGGCGTCGGCGGTGGTGGTCGGCTGCGGGGCGATCGCGCTCCGGGCCGCGGCCTGGATCGAATCACGGTCGGTCGGGTCGGTGCCCGGCGGACTGGCCCGGCTGCTCGCCATCGTGATGGTCGCCTCGCTCGCCCGGTTGATTCCGGTCGAATCCTCGACGCTTCAGGGAATCGTCCATCTCCTGCTTTCGGTCGGTCTCGTGGCCGGCGGCAGCATGCTGGTCTTCGGTCTTCGGGGTCGGATCGCGATCCTTCACCTGATGACGTGGGCCCTGCTCCTGTTGATCATCGTGCCGGCGTCCCGGCTGGTGGCCTGGTCGATGCCGCTCTGGTGACGTCGACTGCGGTCGCTTCAACGCGGTCGGGCGGGGTTTCCGAACGCACGGACGTCGTGAGCGACTTCCTGGGTGACCACGCTCCCCGCGCCGATCATCGCGCGGTCGCCGACCCGGATCGTGGGCAGGACCGTGGAGTTCGCGCCCAGCAGGACCGCATCTCCGATCGTCGCGTTGCCGAGGGCGATGGCGCCGGGTGCGAGGTGCGTGAACGCGCCGATCCGGGCGTCGTGCTCCACGATCGCGCCGCTGTTGACGATCACGCCCTCCCCGATCGTCGCTCGCGCGTTGATCACGGCACGCGGTCCGACGAACGTTCCGACGCCGATCTCCGCCGACGGCGAGACGGTCGCGGACGGATGAATGATCGTCGCGGCGTGTCCGGCGTGCTCGGCGTGCCAGCGACGTCGGATGCCCGCGTCGCCGATCGCCGCGTGGATCAGGGCGCCGCGCTCGAGCAGTTCCGCGAGCGACGGGTCCGGATTCTCCGGGGAACCCAGCCACGGGACGCCGCCGAAGGGTGGACGGCCTCCACCCACCGGTCGGACCGCGTCGATCACCCCGACCAGCACGAACCCCGCCGACACCGCCGCGTCACCGACCACTGCGCCGTGACCACCCGCCCCGCAGATCACCAGTTCGCCGAGTTCGTTCAAGGTGCGCCCTCCTGGTCCCGTCGATCGCCTGGGTCGTCTGCCGTCGGCTCGTCGGCGATCCGCTCCGCCACGGTCGGATCCCAACGCCGGTGATAGCCGGCGATCCGGAGGTCATCGTAGACCGATCCACATCGATAGCAGACCAGTCGGGTCCGCGCGAGCAGCAGCACGCCGACGTCGATCGCGAGGACGATCACCAGCATTCCCAGCACCCAGTCGCTGTTGGCGAATCCGAGGAGACTGATCGTCGCGCCGAAGAGGGCGATTAGGATCACGAACGGCGTGACCTGGGGAAGGGTGCGGGTCCGGTAGAGATGGCCGTCGCCACAGACCACGCAGGCCCGCAACTGGCCGGCGTCGTCGACGGCCCCATCCCATTCGAGGAACACGTCGTGGTCGGATGCCTCCGGACGGATGCGCACCGGTCGGGTGGCCGGGTCGAGTTCGATCCGACCGACGCGATCGCCGTGCTGGCTCCGGACGTCCACCTGCATCGCGGCGATGGTAGTCGTCGATCGTCCTGGCCGCCCGGTGACGCCGGATCCGGGGTTCGAAACCGGCCTCGACTTGCCGATCCGGTCGCGTGGGGTCATAGTCGCGTCGATGCAAGACTGGAGCTCGATTCTCGCCGGCCGGTTCATCGTCTTCGACGGTCCGGACGGCTCCGGCAAGTCCACCCAGCTCGCCCGTTTCACGGCGTTCTGTCGATCCCACGGCACCGCCCCCGAGGTCGTCCGCGAGCCCGGTGGCACGCCGATCGGCGAAGCGGTCCGGGGCGTGCTGCTCGATCCGCGGTACGAGGAGATGGATCTCCGTTGCGAGATGCTTCTCTACATGGCGAGTCGATCCCAGTTGATGGCCGAACGGATCCGGCCGACGCTGGAGGCGGGCGGATTCGTCCTCGCGGACCGGTTCATCTCGTCGACGCTCGCGTATCAGGGGACCGCCGGCGGACTGGCCCCGGAGGAGATCCTCGCGGTCGGCCGGGTGACCACCGGCGGGTGCGAACCCGACCTCGTGGTCATCTTCGACGTCGACGAGAAGACCGCGGCGGCCCGTCTGCCCGCGGAACTCGATCGAATGGAACGGAAGGGGGAGGCGTTCCACCGGCGCGTCCGCCAGGGATATCTCGCCCAGGCCGATCGCGATCCCGACCGTCACCTCGTCGTCGACGGCACCCTCGACGAGGAATCGGTGTTCGCCGCGTTGCTCGAGGGCCTCGGTCGACGACTCGGCGTCGCGGGCGCCTCCTCAGGCCCGGCCTGAACCGAGTCGACGTCCGACCAGCCGGATCGTCTCTTCGACGACGCGGTCGAGATCGTCGTTCACCACGAATTCGTCGTAGACGCCGCATTCCCGTGCGACCCGCATCTCCCGGGTCGCCTCGGCGTGTCGTCGCTCGATCGTGGCCTCGTCCTCGCGGCCACGGGCCCGGAGTCGCCGGAGCAGCTCTCCGTCGTCGGGGGGGAGGACGAAGATCCCGAACGCCTCGGGCATCCGTTCCCGGATCTGGATCGCCCCCTGGACGTCGATGTCCAGCGCGACGAGCCGGCCCTCCGCGAGCCTCGACTCGATCTCCTTCCGCGGCGTGCCGTACCAAGACCGTCCGAACACCTGGGCGTACTCGAGGAACCGGTCGTCATCGATCCAGGTCTGGAAGGACGGTTCGTCGAGGAAGTGGTAGTCGACGCCGTCGGTCTCGACCGCGGTTCGGGGTCGGGTGGTGGCCGACACGCTGAAGACGCCGTCGAATCGCTCGAGGATGCGACGCACGATCGTCGTCTTGCCGACGCCCGAAGGTCCGCTCACGACCAGAAGCAGCCCGTGCGGTGACGAACGTGTCTCCGTGGCCCGACGCATCGCGTCCGCGTCCTCCGGGGAATCCGGCGGCATCCCGCCCGAGTCGCCCGGGGGGGGCGGCGAGGTCGGTGGCGTTCCGGATCCCGGCGGCATCGCATGCGGCTCGTGCATGGGGAGAATCGTAGCGATCCGCGGCGGCTCGTCGAGTCATTCGACGGGTTGCCCGCAGACGCCGTCGCCGCCTCGCGGGCCGCGGGTACAGTACGCGTCCGATGAGCGACTCCTCGAAGCAGCAGACGGACATCCCTGAAACGCTCCAGTCCCTGCTGGTGGCGTTCGCGATCGCCCTGGCGTTCCGAGGCTTCGTGGTCGAGGGCTTCGTCATTCCCACCGGATCGATGGCCCCCACCCTGCTCGGGGAGCATGTCCGCTTCCGCTCGCCGGACACCGGATACGACTACGCCTTCGACCAGACCGGCCTCAAGCGATCCCGTCCGGATGCCGTGGTGCCCGTGTTCGATCCCATGATCAGCGAGGATCGAGGGATCGGAGCGACGAAGGTCGGCGGAATCCTCTCGAACGGCCGCATGGGCGATCGGGTGCTCGTCCTCAAGTACCTCTATGAGTTCTTCGAGCCGGATCGCTGGGACGTGGTGGTGTTCAAGAACCCGGTCGATCCGATCGGTCCGAGCCAGAACTACATCAAGCGTCTGGTCGGTGGCGGCGGCGAGCAGGTGCTGTTGGTGGACGGCGACGTCTTCGTCGCTCCCCTCGACGGCGATCTCTCCGATTTTCGGATCGCCCGACGCCCCGACCACGTGCAGGAATCCGTGTGGCAGCCGGTCTACGACTCCAATTTCGTGCCGATCTCGTCGCAGGAGGTCGAGACCAGGATCAAGCGTCGCTTCGACGGTCCGCCGTTCAAGCCGGCCGCCTCGGCCTGGAAGATCGCGGACACCCGCGAGTGGCGATGGGATTCCGAGAACATCACCTGGCTCGACTGGGCGGACGACCAGCTCCCGCTCGACGACTTCAATGCCTACAACGTCTACCGGTACCCGCCGATTCGCGGTGAGAACCGGCTGAACCTCCGCGACCTCCATCCCGTGTCGGATCTTCGATTCACCGCGGCGATGACGCCCGACGACCCGGAGACGTTCGCGACGTCGCTGGAGCTCGAAGCCCGCGACCACCGCTTCGTCTTTTCGCTCGACGCCGGCGAGGCGCAGGTGGAGATGCTCGATGGGTCCGGTGAATCGCTTCAGTCGGCGACCGGCGATTACGAACCCGGGCATGGCGGCGTGCTCGACGTCGAATTCACGCACGTCGACCAGACGATGGTCATCCGGGTCGCCGGCGAGGAGGTCGCGCGGCTGGAATACGAATGGAATCCGTTGTCGCGACTCGAGAACGCGACGTTCGACTTCGACATGGAACGCTATCGCGCGAACCCGCGATTGGCGGATCTGCGGCGGCCTCGGGTTCGCTGGAAGTTCGAAGGCTCGCCGTTCTCGCTTCGCGGCGTGAACGTCGATCGCGATCTCTACTACCGCGTGGGACGGCTCGATACGCGACAGCAGGCCGCGGCGAACGGACCGCGGATGGACGGGCCGCTCTTCGGGTCCGATCCGCTCGACCCCGCGCGGCTCGGTCCCGACCAGTTCATGATGCTGGGCGACAACTCCGGTGCCAGCCGCGACTCGCGCTATTGGGGCCGTCCGCACCCGCTCGCGGTCTCGACCACCGGCGACGACACCCCGTTCGTCGTCCACCGCGACCTGCTGGTCGGCAAGGCATGGTGCGTGTATTTCCCGGCCCCCAACCGGATCCAGGGAACGGGGCTTTCGATCGTCCCGGATCTCGGACGGATGCGTTTCATCCGCTGACCGGTTTCGGTCCGGGTCGGCCCCGACCATCTCGCCACCCGAAGTTCCGCCGTCATTCACGGCGATGCATGTTCCGTGGAATACGATCGCGACCGGAGTCGTCGACGCCCTCGTGACGAAGCGTCGATCCGGGGCCATGGCGAGACGCACGATGACATTCGAAGAATCACGGAATGGTCTTCTTGCAGGCGTGTTGAAGCGGCTTGTGTTGAAGCGGCTTGTGTTTAAGCGGGGTGTATTGGCCGCGGGCGT
>Ga0213869_10003329_pt1 | contig 10697 bp, 11 predicted proteins | sample PICome_10_FD_160083 | JGI IMG/M metagenome (GOLD analysis project Ga0213869, IMG submission 160083) | Coastal seawater microbial communities near Pivers Island, North Carolina, United States - PICO132 | ecosystem: Environmental > Aquatic > Marine > Coastal | place: USA: North Carolina...
CACTATAAGGATTTATTCCATTGAAAGTACAAAAATTATTACTAGGAGAATCTTCAGTTTTTTGTATTGACCCAACAGCTACAGTAAAGTTATTACCTTTTCCACTATTATCATTTAAACTTGCATCATCTTTAAACATAAAGAAACCATTAGCTCCGTACTCAGTAATTGTAGGTGAAGTATTTATTTTCCATTCGCCAGTTGAACTGTCAGTAGAACCAAAAGTAGATGCTTGATATGCTTCTCCGTCAATAAAATGAACATGACTATATTGACCATCAAATTGAAAATTAGAAGTATATTTAAGACTATTACCTAAACATAAAGTTGCTCCTGAGATATTAAACAAAACATCACCACTTGGATAAATAGATGAACTGAAAGTTTCTAATTCGCCATTTATATACAATTTTAACCTATCAGATGATGTGCTTTCTGTACTATCTGCCACCATTACAATATGATACCAAGCATTTGTATCTCTAAATTTTCTACTTGTTTGACCAACTAATACATTTCCTGATGAGTTTCTTGCGTAGATTTGAATTTCATCAGAACCATCAAATCTTATCCAAGCATAATTATCAGCATCTGTATAAACTTCAATAATTCCAGCATCTCTACCTGAATTATTTAAAGCAGTATCTGTTCTTTTCACCCATGCCGAAAACGTACATTTAGTTGAAAGTGTTGGTGTTGTATTTGTTCTTGATATTCTAGTTGCCATAATATTATCCTAAGGATTAAATTGTACTCCCCCTGTAGCTCCAAATGAGCTTGTTAGTGTAAATACTCTATCTGCAGTTTGATTTTCTGCATCTGTTGCTCTTAATGTAAAAGTATAAGTTGTTGGTGTTGTACTTGCTCCACCAAAATCGGTTGTAGTAATAACACCTGTTGTTGAATTTAAAACACAATTAGCTTGACCTGCATCTGTAAGTACAGAAGTAGTTTCAGAATATGTTATTGCACTATCAGATGTAGCTGCAACTGTTGCAACTGTTCCTGAAAAATCACCAGCTACTGTTCCTAAAGAACCTGCTGCTGTAGTCCAAGTTGGAGCTGTAGATGCTGTAATAATAGCACTTGTACTTCTTCCTGCATTACCATCATTATTTTCTACTCTAACATAATAAGAGCCACTTGCTATATTAGTTGTAACTGATAAACTTGTAGAACTTGTAAATGATACAGCACCAGCTCTTGTAATAGCTCCTGTATCTGATTTAATAAATTCTACTATAGGTATAGATACAAAACCTGTACCTGTAATATTAAATGTAACATTAGTACTAGGGGCAATAGTTTGAGATACATTTGCAACTGTTGGTTTAGCTTCTACTGCATCAACCCAAGTTAATTGATTTGAGTTTGTTCCATTAGTAGCTAAAACTTGACCATTTACTCCAACGCTTGTAGGTAAAATTAAATTGTAACTTTGTCCTGCTGCATGAGCTGGAGATTGAATTGAAACTCCATGAGTATTTTGTGAGCAGTTTAAAATAATTTTTCCATCTGCTGAAGCACCATCACCTTTAACTTCTAAACCAGGTGTAAATTCTGTTTTAGGATTAGTTACAGCATCACTAGAAATTTTAGAAGATGATACAATACCATCTGCTAAATCATTTGATGTTAAAGCTGTTGCTGCAGGTGTCTTACCAACATATGCCATATATATTATTCCTTAAAATTATGCTGAGATAGTATCTACAACACTTGTAATTACATCAACGGAAGTAGCTGCTGAAGCATAAGCCTTAACTGCATCTCCTGTTTGTAAAACAACTTTAGAACCACCATCAATTAATTCTAAAGAACCACCACTTGGTATTGGTGCATCTTTAATTATATGATAAGTTGTGGAACTATTTTCTACATATACAGTTACATTCACAGATGTACCTGAAGTATTAGAACATCTAATACCAATAATTGCATCATCAGAATCTGCTGCTGCTCTTAGTGTAGTAGGTGAACCTGAACTGTTTGATATGTTTTGTTGTAAATATCTTTCGAAATCTTGTGCCATAGATTATCCTAATTATACCCTTTTTTTATAGTATTGTCAACAAAAACTAAAGAGCAATTGCCATTGCAACAGCAAAACCATTACTAGCTTTAGCATCTATTTGTGTTTGAATACCACTTGTTACTCCGTTTAAATAACCAAATTCAGTATTATCTACTGTGCCATCATGTATTAGATTAGCATTTAATCTATTACTAGCATCTATTGTAGCTTGTTTACTGTCTATTTGAGTTTGAATAGCTGAAGTTACACCATTCAAATATTGAAATTCTGTATTAGATATACTACCATTTGCTATCTTAGTAGCATCAATTGCTGCACTTGAATTAATATCAGCGTTAACAATTGTATCATTTGCTATTTTAGCTGAAGTAACTGCTCCTGTTCCAATAGTAGCAACGCCTGTATCAGCTATTGTTAAGTCTCCTGATACTATATTATCAATCCATTTAGATGTAGTTGTATCATAAAATAATACTGCACCATCTGCAGGTGATGTAATATTTACATCTGTTAATTCTGATAATTCATTTGCTGTAGAAACTTGAGAATCAACATAAGTTTTAATAGCTTTTGCTGACGCTAATGTATCATCATTTGCTGAAACAGTTGTTAAGTTTGTATCAAGAACTCCTGAAGCTAAATCAGCAACTTCAAGATTAGTAATACTATTACCTGTTCCATTAGCATCAATTGTTTTATTTGTTAAAGTATCTGTTGTTGCTCTACCAACTAATGTATCAGTACTTGTTGGTAATGTTACTGTACCACTATTTGAAATTGTTGAAATAACTGGAGTAGTTAAAGTTTTATTAGTTAAAGTTTGTGTTCCAGTTAATGTAGCTACAGTAGAGTCAATTGTAATATTATTTGCATTAGCTGTAATACCTGTTCCACCAACAACATTTAATGTTACATCTCCTGATGTTCCACCACCTGTTAAACCATCTCCTGCAACAACTGAAGTAATATCTCCAGTAGGTATTGTTGCTACTTGAGCATCTACATAAGCTTTAATAGATTGTTGAGATGCAACTGCAGTATCTGAATTAGATGACATATTATCTTCATCTTTAAATGCTGTACCACTAATAGCTGTATTTAAAACTGGACTTGTTAATGTTTTATTTGTTAATGTTTGAGAACCTGTTAATGTTGCAACTGTAGAATCAATTGCAAATGTCATTGTTTGTGCAGAACCTGTAGTATCTATACCTGTTCCACCAGTTAATGTTAGTGATTGTGAATCTAAATCAATTGATTGAGAACCACCTGTATCACCTGAAAAATCTAAATCACTAGCTGTTACTTGTGCATCAACATAAGTTTTAATTGCTTTAGCACTAGCTACTGTGTCATTACTAGCTGAAACTGAATTTAAATCTGTATCTACATCTGTAATGGCTGTAGCTGAACCAATTACTAAACCATCTAAAGTTACATTACCATCAAAATATGCATCTTTAAATTGTAAAGAACTTGTACCTAAATCAATATCATTAGTTATTGTAGGTATAATAAGACCATCTTTTATTTTTAATTGTTCTACTGAAGCACTTCCAACATCTATTGAAAATTCTATTTCATCATTAGTAGTATCAATTACAATTTTATTAAGAGGACTAGTTAATCCTGCATCTCCAATTAAACCAATTACTGGACCTTCTGCTGCAGTACCATCATGTTTGTGTCCTGTTGTATTATTAAATGCTGATAAAAGTTGATTATATTCGTTATTAAATAATGATGCTGATATTGTATCGCCATCATTAATAGAACTTTGTCTAGTATATCCTGCCATGTTATCTTCTTCCTCCTGCTATAAATGAAACAAACATTCCGTTTACTGAATATGGTGCATTTGTATCATTACTAAAAAATTTAAAATTATTAGAAAAACCACTTCCTGTTACTACTACTCTTTTACTTGGTAAAGTTGTTGCTCCAAAAGTACCTGTTCCAAATAATGCTGAACCAAATAATGATGCTGAACTTAAATTACCAACTAAAAAATTACCTGGTTGTGGAACTTCAGAACTTTCAAAGTCATATCTAATTCTTAAATTTAAATCGTTTTGAATACCTTCAGGTTTAATATTTGCTTTAATTGCATATAAACTTTTTCTTAAACCATTATCACCATAGTCCATATCAGGTGTTTGAAACTCTGCTTCAACATTTGAACCATCAAAACTATTTCCAGTATCATGTTGATAAACATATCCTGATTCATCTGCATGATAAATAAATTCTGTACCTGAACTATTTAAATCTGAAGTAATAAATTTAACAGGTAGTCCTTTTGTTTCACTCCATTCAAAAGCAGGAATACCTTCTGCACTATATTTAAATGTTCCTATAATTCCTTTTTGTCCTGCATTAGCTTGTCCTGATTGATAATAAAATAATCTGTATTGACTTCGTTCTCTAATAACAGTACTTGAAATAGTATAATTACTAAAATTTCTTAATATAGTATCTATTAATGGTAAAATTTTTCTTGATATAGAACCTAATTCTACGTCATCAATTCTCGCTGTACCAGCAACTGTTCTTAATCCATCAGGTGCTAAAAAAATTAAATCTCCACCTATCTCTTGAATTGAGTTGCCACTTACACAACCAATATTTTTAGTTACTGATTTAATTATAGGAGTAGAATCAAGGTTTGTCAACTCATAAATACTATTTTTACAAAATATAATTAAGCTATTTCTAAAGACTTTTATACCAGTAACTATGTCTCCTACATCAATAGAACCTGAAGAAGCTCCTGTAAAATCATAAGGTTTTAATCTAGTACTATAATGAACAACACTAGGATGAAGTGTTTGTCCTGCTACTATAATTCTTTCAGCATATCTTTCAATTAGTGAACATCCTTCAGGAGCATCATTATTAATATCTTCATAATGATAAGTTGCATCATCATGAATAGAAAATTCACCTATTTTATTTTGTCCATCTACAAAATATAAAGTACCATTTTGACCACCTGTAGATTCAAAATTTACAAATTTAACATTACTTTGATTAGTTCTAGGTATAGTTGTAGCACCAGCTAAACTACCTGCAGATATTCCACCTACATAATAAGTTAAATTATTTTCTGTACTAGAAGTATTTGCATTAGTTTGTAATGTTAATAAAGTATTACTTGTAACAGATAAAATTTTATAAATATAAGTTCCTTGACTAGAAGTTATTTTAATATCATCACCTGCTTCAAAGTCTGTTGTAAAAGTAGTACCACTACCAGTTACTGTAGCTGAATTTGAACTAATAGAAACTGTACCTGTACCTATTGCAAATGTATCTTTGTTTATTTGAACATATGAAGTACCTGTAGTACTAAAATATAAATTATCACCTTGAGCAACAACCACTCCATTAGCATAATTTTTTAGACCATGAATTAAATCTGTTGATAAACCTGATGGAATTACTGCACTTGTAGTTCCCCATTTTTCATATCCACTTACTCTTCGATAACCACCAGTTGTAGATGATTCAAAATTTTGTAAAACTGTTGCAGCACCTGGAGTTCTAAATAAAGCATGAGAACTTGAAATTAAATCCAAGCCACCTTGTACTGTAATGGAAGCTCCTTGTGTTGGCATATATTATTCCTTAATATAAATATGTAAATCTAACATCAGACATATATTCAGGTTGTGGTGAATTTAATTGGTCAGCCATATTTTGTAAACCTTTTTTATATTCGTCTAATGCTAATTGTGATTGTGCTATATTATCTTTAAATTGATAAATATAATATCTTGCTCTTGCTAATAAAACAGGTTTGTATTGTTCAGGAAATAAAACTGTATCTGTATCAGATGATAATGCAGTAGGTCTATTGTAAGCAAAAAAGTATATTCTATAAACTTTATCAGGTATAGGTGAAAGACCAAATCTTCTACCATCTGAACTTCTTAAAACTCTAAGTGGAGTTCCATATGTTTGTGTATTTGCTTTATTTGCTTCTTCTGCTGCAGCATAATTTTGTCTCCATGCTGATAATGTTGTAAAAGCTAATTTGTTAATTGTAAATGGTGCAGTTTCTCCTGCTACACCTTCTTCTGTTAAAGTAAATCCATCCCAGTTAACAGAATCAAAATCTGTATCTATACTTGTTGAGCCTGGTTTCATTAAATACCATCTTGTTCCAGCCACAGTTTCTACATAATGATTACCATAATATTCATTTTGAGGTGCTGCAGTATGTAACCATGACCATTCATCAACAGAATCTACTATATCAAAATATGCTCTATTGACTGCATTAGATACAAATTTTTGAATACCTAATGCTCCTGATACAGTTGTAACTTCAGGTTCATTTATTTCAACCAGTAATTCATTAACCATTGATATATAAGTTTTAGCCATTTAACAATTCCATGCTCTTAGTGATTTATTAATTCTTGAATTAGGGTCTCTTGCAGTTTTTTTAGAAGTAAGTTTCTTTTTCATCCCACGCATTCTCGCACAAAAACTCTTTCGCCTGTTGGCATCTTTTTTTGTTTTAGGATTGGGTGCAGGTGGTTTTAAATTTCTCTTCTTACCTGTCTTTGTACGACCTTTATTGTAAGAAGCTCGACCCTTTGCATTTAATCCACCTTTAGGATTCTTCCCCTCTTTACGAGTCCAAGCTGGTGAAGACATTATACCCATATTAATTACTTTTTCTTTTTCTTTTTATGCATCATACCACCATACATCATTTTTTTCTTTGCAGGTTTACCATGCACTTTGCCACCATGTTTCATTGGCTTTTTTTTCATTCCATATCCAGGCATATTAATTCCTTTATTTTATAATTTATATTATAATTGCAATAACTAAAATAACTAGAACTGCAATCGTTTCAACTTTATGTTCATCAACAAAATGTTGACATTTGTTTTTAATTTTTTCTATCATAACTATATTTCTCCTTTGTGATAGGGGGTATATTTCAACCCCCATATCATATTAGTTGTTGTAGTTAAGACTATGCAACGTAGATGATTTTACCTACGATTTCAGGTCTTAATACTTTTCTACCCCATACCATTAGACCTCTAACAATATCAGAGAACGTACCTGTGTCTCTAATAGTTTCAACTTTGTTCATTGCACTTGCAGCAGATGTTGCTGAAATGTGACCGAATAAAGCTTCAGGTGCAGTTGCTGAACCAGCAGGTGTTGCACCACTTAAGTCATTAGTTGGTAAGTTGTTAGATTTGTACATTTGGAATCCTCTTAGGAGACCACTTGCTACTAAACCATTTCTGATTGAACCTTGACCAGCATTAAAGTCAACTGATAAAAGTTTTGAAGCAGAGTTAGATAGTGCGTTGTACCATTCAGGTGCAGCCACAAACCATCTACCTTCTTCAGGTGCGTTAGCTTCGTCTAGTTCTTTTGCAGCTAATGCCATTTGGTTTAAAGGGTCAACTTTACTACCTGTGAATCCAATATCAATTGGAGTTCCAGTAGTACCCATTCCTGTAGTTACAGTTGCACCAGCAGAAACAGCAGCTAGGATATTTGAATCCATTGCATCTCTTAATGCGTATGCAGCGTTGTCTGAAGCTACAGCTTGGAAGTTAACATGAGAGAATCTTCTCTCTAAGTCATCCAATTTGAATGAGAAAGACTTAGCTTGGTCAATTGTAAGAACAAGCTCTTGGTCTGTTAAGTCAGTTGAAGTTACAGTAAGACCTCTTGTGTAGTCTGCTACTGCAATTTGAGGTTCTTTGATGATGTTTACTGTATCACCAAAGTTAGATATTTCACCCATATAGTCTGTGTTACAGATTGCTTCTGCAACTGCAGCTTTTCTGAGTGCGATTTGTACTTTCTTTGAATAGATTTCAGGTATAAAGAAACCATTAGTTTGACCACTTACACCTAATCCAAAGTTGTACGTTGAACCACCAGCAAATTTTGCCATGATTTACTCCTTTGTTTTTGTTGTTGTTAATAAAAAATAAAAAAGTTAATTACTTAACTCTTCCTTCACGTTGAGCTTTTACAATATCTTTTTCATACTGCATAAACTCTTCGTCTGTCATATTAGCTATGTCAGAACGATTGAAGATAATATCTTTTGATTCAGGAGTTTGAACTTGTTCGTTTGTTTTAACTAACAAATCAGCTCCTTCATTTTTTGATACTTTCTTCGTGGATTTTTTATCAATTCCAAGTCCTCGGTCCTTCTTATATAGGTCAATTGCTCTTGCAGCAAGTGTACCATCAGAATTATTTTCATATATCCATCTTCTAATTTCCAATGGTTGAGCTTCTGCCCAATTATGAAAATCATCAGATTCTTTGATTTGCTCAAAGTCAGGATGATATTTTGAAAGTTCAAGTTGTGCTTCTCTCTCTTGTAAAGTTTGATTAGCTTTTTTTAAACCTTCTAATTCTTCTTGCATACTTTTAATCTCGTTTTGAGATTGCAAGTGAGATACAGTTTCTACAACTCCATATATGTCAGGATAATCTTTTTTAAAAGATTCTAAATCTTCTTTAGATTTAGGTGGTGTATATTTAGGTCGGTTTTCCTTTAATTGTGTTTTAAGGTCTGCTTCCTTATTTTTCCACTCACTTAAGTTCCTATCATAATATCGTTTTAGGTCGTCATATCTCTTTTTATAATCAACCTTTTTATAAGGGTTAGCTTCTACATTTAATGCAGAATCTTGAACCTTATCCGTAGTGGCTGAAGTATCTTCGTTAATATCATTAGGGTTGCTTGTAGCAGTAGCTTCTGATACAACTTGGTTACTATCAGGGGTTGGCGTAAACAAACCAGTATTAGCATTTTGAAGTGGTTGTGGCATTACATTATCTGTATGCCAAGACTTCTTTCTGTTATACGGATTTGCTTTGGCTTCTTGTCTTTGTCCTTCTTCGTTTTTACTCATTTTGTCCTCCTTTAGGGCTTCTTAACTGAAGGTAGCTAAGGTAGGTATTATTGTTTTAAACGAAGCTACAAGGGCTTATAATAAATTATAAGGTAGCTTGTCTATCCATAGAGTTTACCTGTCTCTATAAATTCTGTTAAACTTGTTCTTGTTGTTCTTCTTGCATTTGAACACCAGCATCATAAGATTCTTCTGCATCTTTCATCATCTTTCTTAATTTATCAACGCCAAGATGTTTTACTGCTTTTGCTGTAAATACAAATTCACCATCTGATAATAATGCTGGGATAGAGTCTGAAGTTCCTGTTCCTGGTCCTTCTACTTCTCCATCATCTGTAAATTCTGTTGCTACTAATTTAGGAATAATTGCTTCCAGTTCAGGATGCATTTCAACTGCTTCATCTAATAAAGTTTCTTCCTCTTGTGATAAAGCAGAGGTATCTATAATTGCATCCATACCTTCCATATCTTCATCAGTAATATCTTCTTCTTCATCCATACCAACTGGCTTTTCTAATAATGAATCTTCCATATCCATTGGTACTTCTTCTTCCATAGTTTCTTCTTCAACTACATCACCTTCTGCATATGCTTGATAATCAGGTCGTTGGTCATATTTACTTCTTTCAACACCAATCATTCCACCTAATGCAGCTTCAACTCTTTCTGATTTAATAGCTTTTGATGCTTCGTATTTTGCTAAATCATTTTCTTGTTTCTCAGTTAATTCTAATCCTGCATCTTTCATTTCTCTAAGAGCTTCCATACTTCTCATTTCATTTAATTCTGAAGTTGAAACATCTTTTGGTTTTGGTTTTAAATCTTCAATCTCAAATTGTTCAAAAGCTTCTTCATCTAAAACTTCATCACCTTTTTTATATTTTTTTCTTTTTAATAATCCACCCATAGCTTTTTTAATAACTCCTTTTCCAATTAAAATATCTTTTTGTGTTATATCTCCACTACCATCTAAATCAGGAAATGATTCTCCACCTTTTTTAAATCTAGTTCTTGCTGGAGAAAGTAATCTTGATGGCATTCCTTGTCTAGCACTTTGAGGAGTGTTTACATCATAAGGTGAAATACCTATATCTTTTTCATCCTCTTGTTTTTTAATAAAAGGAGGCATAGACATAAGTCCACCTGTAGCCATTTTCTTTGCTTTAATTCTTTTCATAAGTTTCCTCTTTCTTAATTATAGAAATAATAAACTAATATGTCAACACTAATTTATTTTAGCTATTTCTCTTACGTTACTGGGTAGGTTCTTCAACTTGTCCAGTAAATTCCATCTCCCCTGGCATTGATACATTACCTGGTCCGATTGGGCTTTCGCCATTTCCTGAGTTGTTTGGTCCTGCATTTTGTGCAGGTATTCCTCCATTACCTTCCATTGGTCCGAGTTGACCAGGGATAGGAGCTTGAGGGCTAGTTCCTTTGTTAACATTTTGTTGTCCTATTATTTTTGCGTATATTGATGCTTCATCTTTTGTATTCATTATTTCTTCAGGGTTTAAATCTAATGAGTATGCTAACTCTTTTATAACCTCTGACATTCTAACGAATGGTGCAATAGCTGGATTCTGTACTGTTTGTAAGAACATAGTTAGTCTTTGACTTCTAACTTCTTTCTTCATTAAACTAGAAGAACCAGTTGCTTTAATTTCTAAATCACCTTGTATTGGTAAGTCACCTTCATAGAATTGCATATTCCATTGATACATTGCTTCAACTAAAGGTTTAATTAA
>Ga0213869_10003344_pt1 | contig 10674 bp, 4 predicted proteins | sample PICome_10_FD_160083 | JGI IMG/M metagenome (GOLD analysis project Ga0213869, IMG submission 160083) | Coastal seawater microbial communities near Pivers Island, North Carolina, United States - PICO132 | ecosystem: Environmental > Aquatic > Marine > Coastal | place: USA: North Carolina...
TGATTGCCGCTAGAACAAGAAGAGGCGCAGGTAACTATGTTGTTGTAAGTCCACAGGCTTTAACAATATTACAATCAGCGACAACTTCAACATTTGTTAGAAGTACAGAAGGTCCTTTTGATGCTCCAACAAACTCTAAGTTTGTAGGTACATTAAACGGTACTGTTAAAGTATTTGTTGACAACTATGCGGCTGATGGAACATCAGTACTAGTAGGTTATAAAGGTTCATCTGAAACAGATGCTCCAGCATTCTACTGTCCTTACATTCCATTAATGAGCACAGGACCAGTAATGGATCCAAGCAGTTTCGAGCCTGTCGTGTCATTTATGACAAGATACGGTTACTTAGAACTTACTAACACAGCAAGTTCATTGGGTAACGCGGCTGACTACTTAGGTGAAATTGGACTATCCAACGTTTCATTCAAGTAAGTATTAGTTTTACTTAAACGAATTAAGCACCTTCTTCGGAAGGTGCTTTTTTTTGATTGAAACAAAAACAGCCATGATCTGATAAATATGTTAAAGCAAGTTGCAATCGGAGTAATTAATGGCAGACAAAAAAGGTATATTTAGATCACCGGGTGATATCGTATTTAACGCCCAGACAATCAGTGAAAGTGCAGACGAATTAAGAGTTGCAGACGACAGTATAATTGTCAACTTTGATAAAAGTGGATCTACTGCTACATTAAAATTAAACCATACAACCGCAGATGCAAGTATAAGTTGGAACGGTTCAGTACTAACAACATCAGCACCAATTAGCGGTTCATTAAGTGTTACAGATGCAGGCGGAGACGGAAGCCTTGCATACTCAGGTAGCACAATAACATACACTGGGCCAAGTGCCGCAGAAGTAAGAGCACACTTTAGTGGTAGCACAGGTATAACATATAACAGTAGCACAGGTGCAATTAGTATTACTAACAGTGGTGTCAGTGCCGCAACATACGGAAGTGCAACAGCAGTTCCACAGGTGGCAGTAAATGCCCAAGGACAAATAACAAGTGCATCAGCAGTAAATATATCAATACCGCACTCACAAGTTAACGATTTTCAAAGTGCTGTTGAATCAGATGTGGAAGCATATCTGTCAGGTGGAACAGGAATTACATATAGTTCCGGTGCAATCAGTGTTACAAATACAGCAGTAACACCTAACACATACGGAAGTGCAACAGGTGTAGGAACATTCACAGTTGATCAACAAGGTAGACTAACAGGTGCATCAACAGTATCAATAGCAATACCGCATACGCAAGTTACAGATTTTGATGCAGAAGTCAGAGCATTGTTTGCCGGTACAAGTGGAGAAATAGATTATAACAGTAGTAATGGACAATTTGGATTAGCATCAACAGTAAGTTCAGCAACAAATTTTAGTACTGAATTAACAGCACCAACTTTAGGAAGTGCAGATAACAGTACAAAAGTAGCCACAACAGCATACGTTACTAATTTTGCACCAGGTACATTGGTAAGTGTAACAGGTGGCACAGGTATAACAACGTCACCAAATCCTATTACAAGTTCAGGTACAGTAAGTATTACTAACACGGCCGTTAGTGCAGGAAGTTATGGAAGTGCAACAGCAATACCAACCTTTACAGTAAACGCACAAGGACAATTAACAGCGGCGGCAGATGTAAACATAGCAATACCGGCTTCTCAGGTAACAGATTTTTCAGAAGCAGTTGACGACAGAGTTAATGCTTTAATAGTAGACGGTGACGGTATAACTGGCACATACAATGATGGTGCAGGTAGTTATACTATTGATGTAGACAATACTGTAATTAGAACAACAGGCAATCAGAGTATAGGCGGCACAAAAACATTTACAGGTTCTGTAGATTTAACAAGTACTGCAAGTACAACAGCAAGTACACAGGCAAGTTCAGATAACAGTACAAAAGTTGCAACCACGGCCTATGTTACAAGTGCTATTTCAGATTTACAAGCAGGTGCTCCAGCAACACTAGATACATTAAATGAAATTGCAACAGCATTAGGTAATGATGCCGCACTTAATACAACACTAACAAATTCAATAGCCACAAAGGCACCATTAAGCAGAAGTCTCACAGCAGGAGCAGGTTTAACAGGTGGCGGAGATTTAAATTCAGATAGAACATTTGATATTGTAGGCTCAGGCGGTATTACAGTAAATGCAAATGACATTGCAGTAGACACTACTGTATTAAGAACTTCAGGTTCAGGTCAATCAGTAACACAAAAATTAACATTTAGTGGTTCAGGAAATAATCCAGAGATTGCTAGTGGTGGTAAATTAACAATTGGTTCAAGTAACTTAGAAGAAAACGATCTTAAATTTAATGCAGACGGTGATATATTCTTTAACGCAGGAACCAACTTTAGAGATTCAATTAGATATGCATCTAACAATGTCACAATGGGTGCAAGTAGAAGTTTACTATTTGATGTAAACAAAGACAACAGCGGATTAGCAAGTTCAGGATTTGCAATTGGTGACTTAGGAAGTGGTTCATCCAAAACAATATTAACTACAACAGCAAATGGTGGTGTGGGTGTTAATCATTTACTATTAAAAGACATAACTAATGCAACATACAATGCCACAGGTGCTGTGACAGACTCTAGTGCAAATACAGATGTATTTGGAGATGGCGATAATCCTGATAGTGTAATTTATGCAAGTAACAGCGAAATATACGGCGTTATAAATGGAACATCATATCCACTAACAAATAGAGGAGTATCAGGCGCAATAGAGTCAACAGGTGCAAGTGGTACATCAGTATATGGTGGTCCAAGAACAGTAGGTGCTACAACATATCATAATTTTGTAAAATTAGTAGGTGGTACAGGAGTATCATTAGCAGAAAGCGGCAATGTTGTAACATTCACAAACTCAGATTTAGGTAGCAGTCAAAACATTGTAAAAACATTTACAGCAGATTCAGGTTCATTTGCAAGTAGTACAAATTCAGATACATTAACTATTGCAGGTGGAACAAACTTAACAACTTCTGTAACAGGAAGTACATTAACAATTAACGGACAATCAGATGCAACTATTAGGGGACTAATAAGTGCAAGTTCACCAATTGCATATGACAACAGCACAGGTGTAATTAGTTGGAACGGAAGTACAACAAATGTAAGTGAAGGTACTAACTTATACTATACTGATACAAGAGCCAGAGCGGCAATAAGTGTTAGTGGTGATCTAAGTTATAATAGTTCAACTGGTGTTATTAGTTTTACAAATGATCAAGGTGACATCACAGAAGTTGCCGCAGGCAATGGTCTACAAGGTGGTGCTACAAGTGGTGTAGCAACATTAACAGTTGGAGGCGGTGACGGTATTAGTGTTGGCGCAACTTCCGTTGCTGTAGACAGCACAGTTGTAAGAACAACTGGTGCTCAAAGTATTGCAGGTGTTAAAACATTTAGTGATGGTACAATCTTCAGTAGTTCAATTACAGGACCTGGATCAGTATCATTATTTGATGCTAGTGGTAAATTACAAGCAACAGCATTAAGTACTAGAAGTACAACTGATTTAGCAGAAGGTACAAATTTATATTATACAAATGCCAGAGCAATTAATGCCGTAACAGGTTCAGATTTAGATATGGGCGGCAACAAGGTATTATTTGGTAATGTATATAGTACAGAAGGCGATTTACCAAGTGCATCAACATACCACGGTATGTTTGCTCATGTACACGGTACAGCAAAAGGCTATTTTGCACATGGCGGAACATGGCATAAACTTTTAGATGAAAGTAGTTCAACTACTACAAATTTAAGCGAAGGCACAAATTTATATTATACAGATGCTAGAGTAGATACACATCTCAATACAAGTACAGCAGGTACTAATGAAGTATTACAATGGAGTGGATCAGACTATCAATGGGCAAGTATGAGTACAGGTCCACAAGGACCACAAGGAACAACAGGTGCTCAAGGTGATAAAGGAGCCACCGGTGCTACAGGACCTCAAGGAGCCACAGGCCCTCAGGGTACACAAGGTACACAAGGTACACAAGGTGTAGCAGGTGACAAAGGTGCAACTGGATCAGTTGGACCAACAGGACCACAAGGAAGTACAGGTCCGCAAGGACAAAAAGGAGACCAAGGTGCCCAGGGTCCACAAGGAACACAAGGCACACAAGGCGCCACTGGACCTCAAGGAACAACTGGTGCAACTGGACCAACTGGTGGAACTGGATCAAAAGGTCAAAAAGGAGAACTAGGTGCTCAAGGTGGCACTGGTGCTCAAGGTGGTACTGGTGATAAAGGTGCTCAGGGTCCACAAGGACTACAAGGGGCTCAAGGGGCTCAAGGTGCTACTGGACCATCAGGTAATCCTTTCCCAGGCGGTACATTTACTGGTGACATAACTACACAAAATATTATAGCAACAGGTCCAACAGGAACTTATAACATTGGATCAAGTAGTGTTAAATTTGGAACTATGTATGCTAACACATTTAATGGTACAGCAACATCGGCTCAATATGCGGATTTGGCTGAAGTATATAAATCAGATGCAAACTATGAGCCAGGAACTGTATTAATATTAGGTGGTGAAAGCGAAGTTACTATATCAGATGAAAAAGGCAGTTACAAAGTTGTAGGTGTTGTGAGTACTAATCCAGCATACTTAATGAATGCAGAAGCAGACGGTGTAGCAGTTGCATTGCGTGGTAGAGTACCATGTAAAGTTACAGGCACAGTTAAAAAAGGTGATATACTTGTTGCTAGTGATACTCCAGGTTATGCTATGGTAGGTGCATTATCACATGCATTAAGTCCACTACAAATAATTGGTAGAGCCTTAGAAAATAAAACTGATGCCGGTAATGGCATAATCGAAATTTTAGTTTAATGAAAATAGTTAAATCCAATACGCCCCGCGATGTTATATTACATCAAGACGAATATCCAGCAAATTTAGAACCCACAGATGTTGTAGAGATATTTGAAACTCCATTAACAGGTACTTATAATTGGGATTATACAGTACAAGACAATCGCATTAGAAAACTGTACGAATTAGGTAAAAAACTTAATTGGAATGTAGAAGTAGATGTTGATTGGACTCCAGAATACAAAGGCATGGACCCAGAAGAATTTGAATTTGAAAATACACAATGGGATAATCATCCTGTATATAATAAAATGGACAAGCAAACTAAGTTAGATTTTCTTACAGATTTAAATAGTTGGGCACTTAGTCAATTTTTACATGGCGAACAAGGTGCTTTACTTGTAGCAAGTCAGTTGGCCAGTTGTGCTCCTACATTTAATGCCAAACTATATGCGGCTTCACAAACATTTGATGAAGCAAGACATGTAGAAGCATTTAACAAATACCTACAAACCAGAATTAAACGCACATGGCCTATAGGCACAGCACTAAAAGGCCTACTAGATAAAATACTAACTGACCCACGATGGGATTTAAAGTTCATTGGCATGCAAATTGTTATAGAAGGACTAGCACTTGCGGCCTTTAATGCCGCTAAAACAGGAACAAAAGATCCTGTGTTATTTGAAATGCTAGATTATATTATTAGAGACGAAGCAAGACATGTTACCTTTGGTGTAAACTACTTAGAAGAATTTGTAAAAACACTTACAGAACAAGAACGCCAAGATAGAGCACAATTTGCCTTCGAAGCCTGTACTGTGAGCAGAAATAGACTAAGAGCATATGATGTTTGGGAAAAATATGGCATGGACATAGAACAAACAGAAGCATATCAGAAGGAACATATATTCCAAACACAATTTCAAGATGTATTATTCAGCAGAATAATGCCCAACCTAAAAAGAATAGGACTACTAACAGACGAACTTATACCTGAATATGAAAAGTTAGGTGTAATGGGTTATGCAGACGGTGATTCAGACTTCGAAACTAGTTGGGAAGAACTATCAAAACCACTCAAATAGATAAATACAAGTACTTGCCCCTCTTGGCATGCTGATGTATTTCGGGCATACATCGTTAAAAGCAGTCAAAATCTTCTAGGTTGCACATACACATACAACAATTCAGCAACCAATATAATTAACGTTAAAAATATTATTTAATTTAGGAGAAAAATAATGGCATACGCGATTCAAAGAAGAAGAGGTACAGCCACAGAACATAATTCCTTTACAGGTCTAGCAGGTGAGATCACGATTGATACCACCAATAACACCATCCGAGTTCACGACGGTAGCACGGCTGGTGGTCATAGATTAGCAAAATACTCAGAAATCAATACCCAGGAAAACATCGAAGATGCAGTAGGTAATTTACTTACAGCAGGTGCTGGTATTAGTTTAAGTTACGATGATGCCAATGGCACATTAACAATTACTAATACTACATCGGCAGGTGATATTGAGAGTGTTGCGGCAGGAAATGGTTTAAGTGGCGGCGGTACTAGTGGAGCAGTTTCATTAGCACTCGACCTTAACGAACTATCAGCGGCGGCAGTAGATGTAAGTGCAGACAGCATTGCAATTATTGATGCAACTGATAACAGTTCAAAGAAAGAAAGCATAGCAGATTTGGCTACAGCAATGGCTGGAACAAATATAACTGCAACTGCAGGAGCATTAGGTATTGCTGATTCAGTAATTAGAGGTACAATTAGTGCAACTGGTGATATAGCATACAACAGTTCAACTGGTGTAATTAGTTTTACTAATGACGCAGGTGACATTGAAGGTGTTACAGCAGGAGATGGTCTAAGCGGAGGTGGTACATCAGGTACTGTCGCTTTAGCATTAGATCTTAACGAATTAACAGGCGCAACAATTGATGTAAGTGCAGATAGTATTGCAATAATTGATGCAACTGATAACAGTTCAAAGAAAGAAAGTGTAACAGACTTTGTATCTGGAATAGCAGGTACAGGTTTAACAGCAAGTAGCGGTCAACTTAGTTTAACAGATACTGGATATGTAACAGGTGTTACAGCAGGATCTGGTTTAACAGGTGGTGGTACTTCAGGTACAGTTACAGTAAATTTAAATCATGAAGCAATTTCAGGTAATTTAATACCAAGTGCTAATAACACTTACCAATTAGGTAGTGCAAGTAATGTATGGAAAGATGTATTTGTAGGTCCAGGATCTCTATATGTTAACGGTCAGCAAGTTATTTCTGACAGTTCAGGTACAATTACAATTAGTGCTGACGACAACCAAAATGTTGCGGTTACAACAGGTGGTTCCGGTGATATTGAATTAACAGCAGGTGGATCCATCCAACTTAAAACTGATGTTGTTCTAACAGCAAACAAAACAATTACTTCAAGTGGTGGTATTAAGATTGCATCTAATATTAACGCAAACAGTAATCACATTAATAACCTAGACAATCCAGTAGTGGCTCAAGATGCGGCTACAAAGGCATACGTTGACGCTCAATTGGCAACTAAAGATGCTTTAGGTGAACTAAGTGGTAACTCAGATGATATCACAGAAGGTTCAACTAATGTATACTTCACAAACACTAGAGCAGATGCTAGAGTAAATGCAGTATTACCTAATACAGGTAGTTTAAGTGAAGGAACCAATTTGTACTATACAAATGATAGAGCAGATGCCAGAGTGGCGGCCGCTTTAGCAACTGATGTAGTAATTGGTGGTGACTTAACAGTTAACGGTACAACAACAACTGTAAACAGTACAACTGTTCAAGTTGATGATAATATATTCCGTGTAAACAGCGATGGTGCATCAGTAGACGCAGGTTTTGAAGCCAACATTGCAGGTACAATGAAATCATTAACTTATGATGTTTCTGAAACTGAATGGACATTTGGTACAGAAAATGTAAAAGCAACTTCATTTGAAGGTGCATTAACAGGTGCAGTCACAGGTACAGTTAGCAGTATTGCTAATCACAGTAGTTCAGACTTATCTGAAGGTACTAACTTATACTACACAAATGATAGAGCAGACGCCAGAATTGCAAACGCAATTAAGGATGAAGATAATATGGCTAGTGATAGTGCTACTCATGTTCCTTCACAGCAATCTGTTAAAGCATTTGTTGAGGCTCAGGTAGCAACACATGATAATACAGACGAAATGACAGAAGGTTCAACAAACTTATACTTCACAAATGGAAGAGCCAGAACAGCAGTTAGTGTTACAGATGCAGGCGGAGACGGAAGTCTTGCTTACAACAGTACATCAGGTGTTATTACTTACACAGGTCCAAGTGCCGCAGAAGTAAGAGCTCACATTAGTGCAGGCACAGGTATTAACGTATCAAGTGGTGCAATAAGTACAGATGATAGTGCAATAGACCATGATGGTTTAAACAATTTTGTAGCAAATGAACATATTGATCACAGTACTGTAAGTGTTACAGCAGGAACAGGTTTAACAGGTGGTGGTACTATAGCCGCTACTAGAACTTTAAATGTTGGAGCAGGTACAGGTATAACTGTAAATGCAGATGATATTGCAGTTAATATGGGTGCATTTGATACTGATAATTTAAGCGAAGGTTCAAGTAATTTATACTTTACAAACGAAAGAGTAGATGATAGAGTAAACGCATTAGTTGTTGACGGTGCAGGTATTGTTGCAACATATGATGATTCAGCAGGTACATTAACATTTGCAACAGATTCAGCATCAGCAGGTGCTGGTCTTACATACAGTTCAGGTGTTATAGATGTTGTTGGTGGCGACGGTCTTACAGCAAGTGCTAACAGTCTAGATGTAGACAGCACAGTTGTTAGAACCACAGGTACACAAACTATAGCAGGTGCTAAAACATTTAGTGATGATGCTATATTTAATGGCGACTTAACAGTTAACGGTACAACAACTACAGTTAATTCTACAACAGTTTCAACAGGTGATAACATAATTGTTCTTAACAGTGATGTTACAGGTACTCCAAGTGAAAACTCAGGTATCGAAGTTGAACGAGGTGATGCAACTAACAAACAATTCCTATGGAATGAAACCACAGACAGATGGACTGCTGATGCGGCCGTCTCAGGTGCAGGTTTCTATGCAGATTCAACGCAAGTTATTGATGCATCAGGAAACTGGACTGGACCAGGAAGTGGATTAAAAGGTGAAGTAGGACCAACAGGTGCTCAAGGACCACAAGGTGCTCAAGGCGACCAAGGGGCTCAAGGAGCTCAAGGAGCCACAGGACCACAAGGTGATAAAGGTGCTCAAGGAGCCACAGGCCCACAAGGATCAACAGGACCTCAGGGTGGTACTGGTGATAAAGGTGCCACAGGTGCTCAAGGACCGCAAGGTGCTCAGGGTGATACTGGTGGAACTGGACCTCAAGGTACTAAAGGTGAAGTTGGTGTAACAGGTAATACTGGTGGAACAGGTCCAACAGGACCCGCAGGTGGAACAGGACCGCAAGGTCAGAAAGGTGCCACAGGTGCTCAAGGTGGGCAAGGTGCTACTGGTCCAACAGGTCCGTCAGGTAATCCGTTCCCAGGTGGTACATTTAGTGGTGATATAACAACAAGAAATATCATTGCTACTGGTCCAACTGGTACATATAACATTGGTTCATCAAGTGTTAAATTCGGAACCATGTATGCTAATACCTTTAACGGTACAGCAACAGCGGCTCAATATGCGGATTTGGCTGAAAGATATGAATCAGATAAAGCATTAGAACCAGGTACAGTAGTATGCTTCGGTGGTGATAAAGAAGTAATGGCATGTGCAGAAGCAAGTCATCATGCAGTAGCAGGAGTAGTTTCAACTAATCCGGCTCACTTGATGAACAGCGAAGCAGGTAGCGATGAAACTCACCCAGCAATAGCATTAGCAGGAAGGGTTCCTGTTAAAGTTGTTGGACCAGTAAGCAAAGGTGACTTGTTAGTAAGTTCCGATGTTGAAGGTAGAGCAAAAGCAGATAACGATGCTAAAGCAGGTAGAATACTTGGTAAAGCAATGGAGTCAGCAGACGCCGGTGAATTTGTTATAGAAGGTTTAATCAACTTAATGTAAATCAAATACATTCTAAGAAAGGGTCTTTTTAGGCCCTTTCTTTTTGGCCGCAACTTGATAAATACACTTGTAGAGAGTGACACAGAACACACACTTATATACAAAGCAACATAAACAGAGTGTGATTTATGGAAGAAATATTTAAGTTAATAGCGGAGGTAGGAATGCCTATTGCTGGTAGTATGGCAATGGGATACTTCATATTCCTCACAATTAAACAAATGATGGCCGGCGTTGTTGGCCAAGTAAAAACACTCACAACTTTCTGTGAGGCACTAACTACAAGAGCAAGAGTAATGAGCAATGAAATGATTAAAATTGATTTGCTAGTTAGTAGTGCTTTAGAATTAAGACCAGATATTGACAGGATTGCTAGAGCAGAAAACTTTGTTGAAGACGGCAAAGTGGATAGCAGGAGAGATTAATGGATGTAGCGGCACTTATTAATGATTATGGATTTCCAGTAGTAGCAGTAGTATTTTTAGGATACTTTATTTACTATGTATGGAACTTTATGAACACAGAAGTAAAGCCAGCATTGGGCAATATGCATATGGCACTGATTAGATGTATTGATCAAATGAGAATGTTAGATCAAGATCAAATTAGGTTACAACAAAAAGTTAATGTTGTATTAGAATACAGAGCCACACAACTTCTTTTAGCA
>Ga0213869_10003347_pt1 | contig 10669 bp, 8 predicted proteins | sample PICome_10_FD_160083 | JGI IMG/M metagenome (GOLD analysis project Ga0213869, IMG submission 160083) | Coastal seawater microbial communities near Pivers Island, North Carolina, United States - PICO132 | ecosystem: Environmental > Aquatic > Marine > Coastal | place: USA: North Carolina...
TAAAATTTGTATAGTACATTTGCTCTAGAGCATTGCTTCCATATCCATGGAGATTAAAGAGAACGGAACTTAATCCTTCAGCTTCTGGATGGGCTAACTGAATATAATAGTATCTATCTAATCCTTTGTGAATAAGCTCACATTTTAAAATTCTTTCTTCGTAGTTAGTGCATGTTTCCGCATCATCGTTTTGGTTATTGTTAGGAATAGTTACATTGACTTCATCAGAACTTGAACTGCCCCCACCTCCGCATGAGGTAATTAACAAAATAGATAAAAATAAAAGTCTATACATTGTAGTGAATCATAATAGATACAAAATAAAAAAGGGAGCCAATTGCTCCCTTTTATCTATTCAATTTCTTATTATTCGTAAGTGGATAATACAACTATCGTAGATGTCTGTATTAATTCTCTATTACCTGCAACTGCTTTATTAAATTGTTTAAATGAATCACTTGCATAAAGTTGTTGCTGACCCTCCATTGCTGATAAAAGACTTGAAGCACCAACAAATGCATAATGTGAATAGTAAGAATTATTACCTGCAACTTGCGCTCTTAATCCGTACCCTCCATCCATGTTTCCAGAGTCTTCTTGAGCTTTAGTTACTTTCGCATATTCTTTTGCGTATGACGCTGGATCTTTAACCTTCATTCTGTATACAGTGTAAACGTTATTTTTATCAGCATCAGATTCACCACCACTTATCAATTTAATGTGCAATGATTGCTCAACAGCTTCAGTATAAGGTGATGTTTTTGCTAAAAAAGCTCCAAAAGCTGGCTTATAAAACATTTCGGTTCCTTTTGCCATTTGTGCCTCATCTTCATAATTAATAATGACAGCATGAGTTGCATCGTCGTAACCGTTAAAAGCATAGTGTGTTAATGAAACGTACCCGGGGAATTCTTCACCCCAGTCAGATGCCATTAAATCATCCATACTTTTAGCAAACTCAGGTACATTTGATACTTTCATTGTGTAAGTAGCAATATAACCTTGTGCTAAAACTATTTGTGGAATCAATAATAGAGCACATAAGCTTAATATATATTTTTTCATAAAATTTCTCCTATTAGAATTAACCTATTAACAATAGCATCGTAATTTTTAAATGTATTTAAAAAAATGTATAAGATTTATACATAATGGTGCGGTACGCCGGTCTCGAACCGGCGGCCTTCTGCTTGGCAAGCAGACGCTCTACCAACTGAGCTAGTACCGCATCTTAATGAGATGATGACTATACATATATATAATTATGCTTACAAGTCTCTAATTAAAAAAAAAATTATATATTTATTTGATAATAACTTTGCTAAGAGGTCTTAGTTTATTTTTACTTTTTAAGAACAAATAAATTGAATTTTGATTACTTTTAAGTGTTATATCTAGACTGATATCACTAATTGCAAATGACTCTGGATGAGAATGATGCTCAAAATCAGTATGAGATAAAGAAAGTGATGGCTGCTTTTTACTTTGAGTTATAGAAGTCACTGTTCCAGCATTGTTTGCTGATAAAACAAGAATGGTATTTTCAGGAACAATTTTAGCGATTCTACTAAAATGATCTTCAATTAACTTAGAACCAAATTGAGGTATTTCCTTAATATCTTCTACATAGAATCCTATATTACGATTTGTTATATCAATTATATTTTCAAGCTCTCCATGGTGGTTTAGTTTTAAAGTTAGGTCATTAAGGTTTTCAGCAAACGCTTGAAAACTTATTAACATTATTAAAATTAATCTCATTAAAAATTACTCCAGTTAACAGCAATTTGTCCACCTAGTCCTGAATATTCAATCATGTATTCAGCCCAGTGATTAGATTCAGAATAGTCACCACTTCCATTCCAGCTAAAAAAATCATCTATATTTCGGATATCATAGCCTCCATATTCTGTGTAAGTACCATCACTGCCAAGATCATATCCAGAAATTGTTCCATAGCATACACTTTCGTCATAACCCTCTTCTTCTGATAAGGGCTCATCACAATAATGTGTCTGATTGAATGATGTAAAAAATCCATCATATACATCAGCATAATTTTCTAATTCGTCCGTAACAAATAAATATTGTTTGGTTGAGGATTTTTCAACGATTCTGTATGCAATTTTTTGCCATCCTGAACTTTGATTATTAATTGTAATAGAAGTTTGATTTTTTAATGAGCTATCAACCTGACCATCTATGTACCACTCAATATCAAAAACATCATTAGGCATCACCAAGCCAAGATTTATTGTCAAACTTGAATTGCCAAAAGAGGGTTGAAGGTCATGCAGACCTTGATATTTTAGTGCTTGTATTGCAAAGGCTTCAATACCTACTTTATCCCAAGAGTTTCCATTTACTTTATTAGCGTAATACCACCATTGCTCATACCCATCACCGGTTGAGCCATTCATTACACTCTCATAAGAAGGTCTAAAAGTATAATCAATGCCGTAATATGTGCCAGTAAAAATACCAATACCATCTTTTAATTCTTCATCATGATACCCAGGTATATTATCGGGGTTATCGAAAAGATGTTTCCATTTAAATTCTAACGGATCGTTTTCAGATGTTGTATTAGGAGAACCATCAACCCATAAGCAATTCCAATCAAAAACAAGACCAGATCTTTCAATTTCAGTTAATTCATCATCATCAAAAGAGCCATCTTCATCTTCATCAAACTCTATTAAATCATCATAATATTCGCTAGCAGCAAGGCAATTAATAGCACCATCTGGATTTTCTTCTGGATCCCAGTAATCACTTGTATACTCATCACCCAAATCATTGAATGTATGGCCAAATTCATGCTTAAGTGTCATAAAAAGAGCTCTAACATATACATCTTCTGAGGCATTAGAGCCAATGGTGTAGTCTTGAATATTTATAGGAGTTGAACATCCAGGACAGGCAGTCCCCCTGCCTTCAACACCTGTAATGACCGAAATATTATCTGTTCCACTAAAACCAGATTCTTGAATAAAATCTTCAACATCTGAAACAAAGTCTCCATTAAAACAGTAGATGTTTGGATCTCTATAAGAACAACCTGCAGGCTCAAACTCATCTTCATAAAAGTCATCCAATTCATCATCCGTTAAGGTATCGAACTCATTATCCTCTTTGATAGTTGCCCCAGTTTGAACTTTTATAGGGTTATCTTCATCATTTAATTCGATTACATGAATATTAAAAAAATTATCTATAAAGTATTTTATTTCAGAATCATTAATAAAATCTAACCACTCTCTGAGACCATTTCTTATATTTACTTTATCCTTATTTTCTTCAACGCCATCTATTAAAAAAGCATAATTGAATAATCTCGAATTATTCTTTTCATTTCCAAAAAATGTATATGTAAGGTTATCCTCATAAATACTTGTTATTTTTTTTAGATTCCAAAAGGTGATAGTCTTTTCCGATTGACCCTCTCCATCAGAAAGTACGATATTGACATCAACTAGTCCTCCAATATTTATATTACTTGGGTCTAGGATTACTTGGCTTTGATCTGAATTAAATGATGCAACAGGGTTGCCATATAAGCTATTAGCAGAAATTGTTAAAGTTTCTATATCATTATCTATATCAGAAATATTAACACCAACTGATACCTGCTCATCTGGTAAGACAAATTCATTAGAATTTGAAAAGCTCGTGATTGTCATAACAGGAGCATCATTTACTGGATTAACTGTGATATTTACAGTCGCATTTTTTGTTACACTTTTTTCAACAGCAGTAACAGAGTATAAAAATTGATCACTTCCATTATAATTTGATGACGGAATGTATGTTATATCTCCGTTAGTAGATAGAGTGAGGGACCCTTGCGATGGTTGGGAAGTAATTGTGTATTGTAATGTGACTGATTCGTTTGCTGTAGCTGCGATACTGCCTGAATAGGTCTCATCCTCATTAACAGAAAATGATACAAATCCCAAAGTTAGGCTAAAAGGGATCGATACTATAGGAGTAGCTGAACTGCCACCGCCTCCACCTCCACCACAGGAGGAAATAACAAAGAATATTGATAAAAAATATAACTTTTTCATATATAAAAAAGTATAACAAATAAACAAAAAAAAGAGGGCATAAAGCCCTCCTTTAATTAAGTTTTACTTTTTAGAATCTATATCTAAAACCTGCTCTATAAATAGAACCATGATCTTGATATAAGAAAAGCATTTCTTCATATCTTGAATAAAGCCTTACACCTTCACCAGTAAGGTTTTGAGCTTCAAAAAATACAGATGAATTATCATCGATTGAATAAGAAGCACTAAAGTCTAGCTGACCTCTTTCTTCAATAAATAATGGGTTATATTCACCTTGTCCAGCATAAGTCTCGCCTCTTACATTGTAAGAAAGCCTTGCAGATAAACTATCATCTTCATAGAAGACTGATAAATTACCAGCATCACCAAATCCAGGTAAAGCAAACTGCTCACCAATTCTTGCTGGATCTACATCTGTGTCGCCTGATACAAGAGTAACGTTAGCTAAAACACCCCAATTAGAATCTGGGAATAAATGTTGTATAGCAATTTCAAAACCATCAAGAGTACCTGAGTACTTGTTAACTGGTTTAAAAATACTAAATTGGTATAAAGGATCACCACTTGCACTAACAAAAGTAGTATTTGCACCACCAGCTAATGTTGGTTGGTCTCCTTCATATGACCAGTCATAATTCCACCATTGTCCACCATCATCATGAGCAAGAATCCATGCAAAGTTATTTGTTCTTTGCTCAAAAGAACTTCCACAAGACCAGTCAAATGTTGCACACATTACATTAGCACCACCAGTAATTGTTCCATTCCAGTTTACATAGTCTTCTGAAGCAGCTAGTAAAGTTTGGAAGAATTCTGATTGAGCAATATCTGTAACACCATTAAATGATCCTGATCCATTTTGAGAACCGTGATAACCATCAATATCTTTTCTGAAATAGTTAACAGCGAAGTAGCTTCCTTCAGCATAGTAATGCTCATAGGCCAAGTCTAAATTCTCAGACTCGTATGGTTGTAAATTTGGATTACCTCTTGAGATACTAGTAGGATATAGAGGAGAATAAGCTGACACATCAACTGTAGCTCTCATCTGTTCTAGATCTGGTCTAGCATTAGTTTTACTAGCTGCGAATCTAAAGATTTTATTTTCAGCAAATTCGAAGCTACCATTAATATTTGGTAATAAGTAATCTGATTCACCTGTATCTGTGAAAGCTTGAGGAGCTCCAAGAACCATACCAAAGACATTACAACCTAATGCAGGCTCAGCATTTAAGCACCATGTTGTAGCAATAGGAAGAATTGCATCACCTGTTGACGCTTGAGTCACTTCTTCATATCTTAGACCAACTTCGATGTTTAATGGTTGTCCTTGTTCTGTTGTATATTCAAAGAATGCATTAACAAAGAATGATTCTACTGATTCTTCAACTATATCGTTTGAATCAAAATCACCTGCACATAGAACACCTCTAGTATCTGTTCTTGCACCTGCATCATAACTATATAAACCTTGTCCATTAGCATCGTTTGCGGTACCACAAGGCCATGATTCTGCATTACCTCTATTCCACCATTCGAGTGGAGAATAACCAGCTTTTAGGAAACCGTCTCTTTCCATGCTGTTAATTGCATCTGCAACAGAAACGTCAAAGTAGTAAAGATTAGAACCTGAACCTAAATAATTATTTAGATTAACTTTAGTGAAAATTGAATCATCGGTTAAGACATTATTAAACATAGTAGGATCACCATCGTTTAACTTACCTTGCCATAATTTTTCTTGAGCCTTACTTCTTCTGAATTTCTGATTAACTTCAGAATAACCGAATTGAACTCTCTTTAAAGTGTCCATAACTAAACCATTATTATTGTCCCAATTACCAATTAATTGAGTTTGGTCCATATAATTAGTTTTTTCTTGGTAATTTAATATAGCTTCTTTAGGAGCAAGATCTGAAGCAACTAGTTCTCTAGCAACTCCAGTAGCTTCATCAGATGATGTGTATGTTAAAACTGGGATGTTTCCTGTGAAATCAAATGTTGCAGTTCCCATTCTAGCTCCATTAGCACCGAAAGGTCCTCCACCACAGCAATAGTTAGCTGCATCAAGCCATCTTGCATTTGAGAATGTAATTGCGTTATCCATTCCGCTACCTTTCTTAGTAGCTGATGAATCATGCTTATCAAGAGTAATGTTTAAATTATCATTAACCTGAAAATCAATGTTTAAACCTATTGAGTTGTTTCTATTAACATCTCCACCATAAGTAAGGTTATTAAAATATTCACGTCCGTTTCCACCACCGACATCATCAGAATATACAACTGCACCATTGTCATTAATAGTAAGATTTCTTGCGTTCCAACCTGAGAACCATGTTCCATGCTCAACACCAGTTGTTTCAAAGTCAACGCTAGAATATGTGTAATCTAAAGTTGCTCTAACTCTTCCTAACTCATACTGAAAAGCAGTTTGAAAGTTATTTCTAATACGCTCGTTATCTTTATGTTTGTAGACTAGATTTCTAGGGTAGAAGAATGCGCCGTCAGCTCTTTTGTTTGTTGACGTAATATTAGCAATGCTAGGTACATAGTTTTCTTCAGTGCTTGGATTCCAGGTAATTTCATTAGTACCTTCTTCTCTGTTATGTCTTACTTGATGTGTTCCAGAAACTGAAATACCCCATTGACCACCATTAAACTCTTCTCCCACTGTAGCAAAAACAAAATCAACTTCAGGAGTAGTATTGCTACCTTTTTCGTTTTCAGAATCTGTCATTGCTTTAACAGCAAAAGAACCAACAGTCTTACCGATATCCAAAGGTTTTGTTGTTACCATATTTATAGTAGCTCCAAGACCACCTGATGGTAAAACAGCATTAGCTGATTTGTAGACTTCTACAGCAGAGACACCACTTGAAGATATATCACCAAAATCAAATGATCTACCGCCGCCCCACATTCCAGGAACAGTCGGCATTTGTCGACCGTTAAGGGTTACAAGATTGAATTCTGGCCCTAAACCACGAACTGCAACTTTTGAACCTTCAACGTTTGATCTATCAATTGCAACACCAACAAGCCTAGATAGAGATTCAGCTAAATTTCCATCTGGAAATTTACCAATATCTTCAGCTGTTATAGCATCAACCACACCAACGTTTTTACGTTTAATGTCAATAGCATCTATAAGACTTGATTTAATGCCGGTAGTTACAACCTCTTCGACCTCTTCTTCATCTGCCTCATCTTGAGCATAAATGAATGTTGAAAGTGGTAATAACACCATTAATGATAATAAATATTTATTCACGGATTTCCCCTTAAAAAATTAACGAAATTAGGGGCATTTAACCTTCTTGTAAGTTAAATGTCAAGATATATAAAAAATGATAAAAAAATGTAAATTATTTACATTTAATGAATTAAAAAAAGATAAACAGCTTTAGTTAAATTAAAGCTGTTTATATAAAAAAATTGAGTTTTTTAGTGGATACTTATCTAGTTTCTTTTGGTCTAGATTCGTTTACAACTAACTTTCTTCCCTCAATTTCTGTTTCGTTTAAAGCTTCAATTGCAGCTTCAGCACCATCGCTCATTTCAACAAAACCAAAACCTCTTGATCGGTTAGTCATTCTGTCTGTAATAATTTTAGCTGAAGTAACTGTTCCGTGTTCAGCAAAAAGATTTTCTAGGTCTTGGTCGTTCATACCCCAAGAAAGGTTTCCAACATATATATTCATAGTATCCAATTAATAAAAAAAGTGTATCTTACATGAAAATTTAAGGTAAAAGTAAAAAAAATTAATCTTCTATAAATTTAAGAGTTTCTTCTCCATATTCACTCCACCATTCAAGACCCATTAAATGAATTTTTTCAATATTTTCCTCTGAGTCATCATCAAGCATTCTATTAATTTTTCCGATTGATGAATTAATTCTTAGATAACTTTTATCAATAATATGAGTTGCAATATCATTATGGATTTCTGAATCAAGCATCATTCCCATAATGTCGTTTCGTAACCACCCTACTCCACCCCATCTGGAAGAAGTTTCACCTTTAATTTTTTGCTTATTCAGTCCTGTTCCTATACTCAAGACTTTTATATTGTTTGTTTTAAAATAATCTTTTGCATGAGTCAGCCCCAGCAATGTTGGGTTGTTTGTCACAATACCTCCATCAATCATCCAAGAACCATTTTCCATTTGATATGTTGGAAAATACATTGGTGCAGCACTAGATGCAGAAATTGCATCAACAAAACTCACTTCTGGAGTATGTAAACTTGTATGAACTATATGTTTTCTTTTTTCAATATCATAACAAAGTGTTAAAAGTGGCTTAGATGAATCCCCAATTGCTTTGTTACCAAAAATTTCTTTTAAGACCTTTACTCTTCCTTTAGTTTCATATCTTGGTCTTGCTTGAATAAGAGATGCTTGATCCCAAAAAAATGATGTTTCCATAATTTTATCTGTATATTCCTTTGACCAATATTTTTTAAGCTCATCTGCTGAAATGTTTGCATGTGCTAAACATGCAGCATTAAAAGCGCCAGCGCTTGTACCAACAAACATATCAAAAATATCAGATACCTTCTTTCCGCTTGCCGCTTCAAGTTTTTTTAAAAAGACAATGCCTGCTATGGCTCTGACCCCGCCACCATCAAAAGAGATTATTTTTTTAGATTTGGCTTGCTTGGTAAAAAAATTAGAAAAAATATTCATTAAACTTTATTGTAACCTTATAAAAAGATCATTCCATAAAAAAGGGGCTCAAAGCCCCTTAAGTTTTGGCTCTAAAAAAGTTATTTTTTTAAACCAGAAGTTGCATTTGAATTTGCCACTTCATTAGAAACATTTTTAAAAATTGTGCAACTACCTTTAGAAGTATCTAAAGTAAATGCTGCGCATGAGTTTCTTGATTCACATAATGTTTGGCAAGACTCTAAGTTTCTAAATTTCTTAGAAGTTTTGACGGTAGCAATTTTTCCTTTAAATGTAATGTTTTCTTTTGGTTCAAAATTCATGTCAGCAGCCAAGGATGGCAAAGCAACAACCATAAAACTGAAGGCTAGTAATCTTGTTAATGTATTCATATAAGTACCTGTAAATATATAGGGGGTTAATATTAATGTTTACACTGTAAACATATGTATATTACTCTATAATGTTTACACTGTATACATTAAAACAAGAGAACAATGTATAGAATTAATTGATAATATTTATATCTAAAAGTGAGCTAGCTTCTTCGATACTTCCAGCATTTATTACATTGGTATAACCTGCATCTAAAAGAATTTTAGTTGCCTTGCCAGACCTGTTGCCACTTCTGCAATATAAATAAATTTCCTCATTCTTGGGAATATTTGATTGAATACTAGTAATATTTTGCCATTCTATATTTATAGCTGATTCTAGATGACCGCTATTCCATTCATCCATTGTTCTTACATCTATTACAGTAAATGCATGTGAGAATATAGAAAATAATGAAATAACGACTATTTGAAATAAAAACTTCATCTAGCGCCAATCATTTAAGATAATATCTGATGCTTTTTCACCGATCATAATAGTTGGAGCATTGGTGTTACCTCCGACAAGCGTAGGCATGATTGATGCATCAACCACTCTTAGGCCAATGATTTTATGAACTTTTAGTTTGTCATCAACTACAGCCATTTCGTCTTGACCCATCATGCATGTTCCTACTGGATGATAGACAGTATCTGCCTCTTCTCTTATGGCTTTTTCAATATCCTCATCATCATCTAAATCAACAGGTCTGTATACGTGTTTGCTTGTGTAATTGGATAAAGGTGGTTTATTCATAATTTTCATCATCTTCTTATACCCTTCAACCATATCTCTGACATCATCTGGATGAGATAAAAATTTTGGGTCTATCTTGGGATCATCAAATGGATCTGCTGAATTTAATGTAACATCACCTCTTGATTTTGGTCTTAACAAACATGTATGACAACTAATTCCAGTTCCCCATAATTGCTGCCTTCCATGATCTACAACCATGCCTGGTGCAAAGTGAAGTTGAATGTCTGGAACTGAGATATCATTTCTAGATCTAATAAAACCACCTGCCTCTGCTACGGTGGATGTAAATAAACCAGTTTTTGTAAAGATATATTTTAGTATTTCATAAGGAAATTTAAAAAATATAGTGCCTAGAGAAAAACCTATTAAGTTAATAGATTTATGTTTATGAACAGAAAGGTAATCGATATGATCTTGAAGATTTTTGCCAACGCCTGGCAAATTAACTTTATGCTCAATTCCATGTTTTACAATTTCATCACTTGGACCAATACCTGATCTCAATAGGATTTGAGGTGAGCCAAAAGCACCAGAAGAAAGCAAAACCTCCTTAGTTGCTTGAACAAAAAACTCTTCACCCTCTTCGTTTATACAAGAAACTCCTGTAGCTCTATCGCCTTCTACAACAATTTTATTCACGTTTGTATCGGTAAGTATTGTTAGATTTTCTCTATCTAAAATTGGAACTAAATAAGCTTTAGCAGCGCTGCATCTTTTGCCATCTTTTTGAGTTGTCTGATAATAACCAACTCCCTCTTGGCTTTCTCCATTAAAGTCTTCGTTATAACCAA
>Ga0213869_10003351_pt1 | contig 10664 bp, 9 predicted proteins | sample PICome_10_FD_160083 | JGI IMG/M metagenome (GOLD analysis project Ga0213869, IMG submission 160083) | Coastal seawater microbial communities near Pivers Island, North Carolina, United States - PICO132 | ecosystem: Environmental > Aquatic > Marine > Coastal | place: USA: North Carolina...
CACCAACAACATCTGGTTGGTCGGCGATGACAAGGAAGTCGTAATCTTTGACGCCGCGCACGACCATGAGCCGATCCTCAATGCCGTTAACGGCCGCAACGTCACCGGCATCGTGTTAACTCATGGCCACAATGATCACATTAACGCCGCAGTAGCGCTACGCGAGGCAGTCGATGCGCCGATCTTGCTCCACGAGTTCGACCGGTTCCTTTGGGATGTCGTGCACCCGGACCACAACTTCGATGGCCCAATCGAGCCGGGCCGAACGATCAGCGCCGGTGGTCACCAGCTAAATATCTTGCACACGCCCGGTCATTCCCCGGGGTGCTGCTGCTTCCACGACGTTGCAAGCGGCGCCGTTATCAGTGGCGACACACTTTTCTGCGGCGGGCCTGGCGCCACCGGTCGGGCCTATTCAGACGAGCCGACCATACTCGTGACAATCCGAAACGTGTTGCTTAAACTCCCCGACCACACCGTCGTACACACCGGCCACGGCGACAGCACGACCGTTGGCGCTGAGCGCGCCGGGGTTCTTGCCCGCGCCGCAGAGCTGAACCTGTGACCTCGGGGCGCCCAGTCAAAGGGTTCGTGCAACACTACGCCTGGGGCGATAGGCACTTTTTGCCACAATTTCTTGGGGTTACACCCGACGGCCAACCATGGGCTGAGTTATGGCTCGGCACGCACCCCAATGGCCCCACGTACCTGGCTGATGGAACACCGCTGGCCACCCTTACCGGGGAGCTGCCATATCTTTTAAAAATCCTGAGCGCAGCCGAACCGCTCTCGCTGCAAGCGCATCCCACTACTTCACAAGCGCGCGCGGGATTTGACAGAGGCGTGTTTGCCGACCCTCATGCAAAGCCCGAGCTCCTTGTCGCACTCACTCCATTTGAGGCGTTGTGTGGAGTCAGGCCCGAAGCCCGGACCATCGAGCTGCTGCGGGCGATCACTGCTGACGATCTTGCCGATGTGGTGGAAGCAGAAGGTGCAGGAGTGGCAATGGAGCGCCTCTACCGCGGAGATCTGGACGCAGCTTCAGCTGTGAAGGCGTGCGCGGCAAGTGATCGCCCCGAGGCGAGATGGGTGCAGCGACTGGACACCATGTACCCCGGAGACCCAAGCGTGGCCGTGACCCTGCTCCTCAATCATGTCTCGCTTCTGCCTGGCGAAGCTTTACACCTCACCGCAGGGAATCTGCACGGCTACCTGAGGGGGTCTGGCATCGAGTTGATGCAAGCAAGCGACAACGTGGTTCGCGGTGGCCTCACCGTCAAGCATGTCGACATCGATCTGCTCCTCAATGTGGTTGATTCAACGCCACTGGTTGAACCGGTCATGCGTGTGATCAACGGCCGGTACAGACTCCCGGAGGCTGAGGTGCAGTTAATTTGGCTCAATACAGGGGAACACCACACGTCGACGGGCCACGAGCTCGCTCTCTCTGTTACCGGCGACCAGCTCTACTTGGCCCCAAACACCCAATTCGTCGCATCTGCCGACACGTTTGTTGTCACCTCGATCTGAACGATGTCGCCCTGATCGGGCGGGTTCAGGTCTTCCTGCGGATTTCGACGATTTTTTCTTCAGCGGCATTGGCGTCGTCACCCTTGTCTGCGAGCAGCTTTGCGCGATCTTTTTCTGCTTCGCGACGCGCTTTGTCTAAGTCAGCGCGCTCAAGTGCGGCGTCGATGCCTTGCTCGTTGATGAACTCTGCCCAGTCGACAAGCTGATCAACCATCTCGTCTTCGGGCACGACTGCCACGTTCTGGCCTTTGATGAAAAGGTGGCCGCGCTTGTTCCCTGCTGCGATTCCAATGTCGGCGTCGCGCGCCTCGCCCGGGCCGTTTACGACGCAACCCATCACGGCGACTTGGAGCGGTAGCTTGCGCTCACCGAACGCCTCCATTGCCTCGTTGGCTACCTTGATGACATCGACTTCGGCGCGGCCACACGACGGGCAGGCTATGAGGTCAATGTTTTTACGTTCGCGCAGGCCCAGGGCTTCGAGGAGCTGACGACCAGCTTTAGCCTCTTGGACCGGGTCCGCGGTGAGCGAGTAGCGGATCGTGTCGCCGATGCCTTCCAGCAGCAGGGTGGCCATGCCCGCTGTGGCCTTGATCAGGCCAGCTGGCGGCGGACCGGCTTCGGTGACGCCCAGGTGAAGCGGATGGTCAGTGACCTCGGACAGCATGCGGTATGCGTCAACCATTAGCGGCACGCTCGATGCTTTAACCGAGATCTTAATGAGGTCGAAACCGACTTCGTCGAAGTAGGCAATTTCGGTCATGGCCGACTCGACCATCGCCTCAGGAGTAGCGGCACCGTACTTCTCGTAGAGTTTCGGGTCGAGCGAACCGGCGTTGACACCGATGCGAATTGGGAGGTTCCGGTCCTTGGCTTCAGCTGCCACGGTCTTGATGTGTTCCGGCTTGCGGATGTTGCCGGGGTTCAAACGCAGGCCGTCGACGCCTGCCTCCATGGCTGCCATTGCCATTTTGTACTGATGATGGATGTCAGCGATGATCGGCACTGGTGATCGTGGCACGATTTGGGCGAGCCCTTCGGCAGCCTCGATTTCGTTACACGTACACCGCACGATGTCAGCGCCTGCTGCAGCAAGTGCATAGATCTGCTGCAGCGTGCCCTCGACATCAGCTGTTTTGGTGATCGTCATCGACTGGATGGTTATCGGTGCGTCGCCACCGACCTTGACGTCGCCGACAGAGATCTGGCGGGTGGTCTTTCGACGAACCGAGCTGGCAACCTGCATAGGTCAAACCCTACGGCGTGTCAGGGAGAGACAGAAGCCGACGAGGGCAACATCGCGAAGAACAGTGGGGGTTGTAAAGCCTCTGACCGCTTTGTTGGGCAGTTTCGCTCGGAGGCTGACTGCGCTCAGCGGTCAGAGCGGCTGCGAGATGTCTAGATACAGTCCTGCGAACATCAACATGGCGAGCACGGTGACCACCCCCATCGTGAATGGCATGAGTCGCTCAACGTCGGCGAAGTAACGCTGCTTGGAACCGCGTTCAGCTTCACGTACACGTTCGTACACCGCAATAGCTGCGTGTCCACCGTCGAGTGGGAGCAGCGGGAACATGTTAAAAACGCCAACGAAGACGTTCAGCACCGCTAAAAGCATGACCATTCCTGCCCAGCCGGACGATTCCCCGACGTCGTCGGAGACCTGAGCTACTCCGTACAAAGTCGTGGGGCGGCTGCTCAGGTCGTCATTGCCACCAGTGACATGGCTGATGATGTTGACCGGGTTGAGCACCTTCACCACACCCTTGGTCGACTCCCAAGCAAAGGGAAAGATATCGGTGACTGCATTGCCAGCCGCTGCCGGGATTGAGTGATTGATTGTGTCGAACACTGATCCGCTGCTAATTCCTGCGAGAGCATCGCCGCTGTTGTTGACGCCGAGAGCGAGTGTGAGAGCGACAAGTTCGCCATCGCGGATTACGCCGAGTACGACATTGTCGCCGGGCTCGTTAGTCCGGATCGCCTCGCCGAGCTCGGCGGGACTGTCGACAGATACGCCATCAACGGCGACCACGATGTCTCCGGGCAGGACGCCAGCGTCACCAGCTGGTCCGCCGGCGGAAAGTTGGCTGACGCGAGCACCATCGCTGATTGTCTCTTCGCCAGCGACCGCATACACGCCGAATAGCAATACGACGGCGATCAGCATGTGCATGATTGAGCCAGCTGAAATCACCAGGAGACGGCGCGGAAAGCTTTTTTGTCGGTACGTGCGGGCTTCGTCGCCTGGGTCTACCTCGTCCATACGATTCATGCCGATAATCCGAACGAAGGCTCCCAACGGGATTGCGCGAATGCCGTACTCGGTCTCGCCGCGGCGGAAGCTCCAAAGTCTGGGTCCAAAGAACAAGAAGAACTGTGTGACCTTCATGCCTGTCCACCGGGCGGTGAGGTAGTGGCCGAGTTCGTGGAGGAAGATTGAAATGACTACACCCACCACGAATACGAAGATCCAGAAGTTCGCGAAGCCGAGCCAAGCAAAAAGCGCAGCGATGCTGAGCATCGAAAGCGCTCCCTTCCAACCGCCGGCAAGTTCGTCCTCGGTGAGGTTCTCGGTGACGGCGCCACCGGCCATGATTTCGCTCTTCGCTTTCGCTACCCGCGACAGCTCGTCTTCAGTCAGTTTCGGAGGTGTGAGTTGATCAGTCATCGTTGCAGGACCTCATTAGCAATTCGCCGCGCTTCTTGATCCGCTTGGATCACATCATCGACGGTATGGGGGATGCCACCATCATGGCGTCCCAACACCGCTTCGCACACGTCAGCTATGTCATTCCATCGCAAATTTCCTGTAAGGAAACTTTCAACTGCTACCTCGTTCGCAGCGCTGAGCCACGCTGGCGCTGTGCCTCCTGAGCGGCCAGCGTCGTAGGCGAGCTGTAAGCAGTGAAAGGTACGAAGGTCTGGCGGCTCGAAGTCGAGTGAGCCCAACGTGGCCCAGTCGATACGACCGAAGGGTGTTGCGATGCGATTCGGATAGCCCAACGCGTAGCCGATCGGCAGCTTCATTGTCGGCATGCTGAGTTGGGCGATCGTTGATCCATCGGTGAACTCAACCATCGAATGAACGACAGATTGGGGGTGTACGACCACCTCAATCTGGTCGTATGGCGTTCCGTACAGTTCGTGCGCTTCGATTACTTCGAGCCCTTTGTTCATCAACGTGCTTGAGTCGATGGTGATCTTTGGGCCCATACTCCACGTTGGGTGAGCCAACGCATTTTCGACCGTTACGGCAGCTAGGTCGTCAGCGCTTCGGCCGCGAAACGGGCCTCCGCTTGCGGTTAGTAGGAGCCGGCTGACCTCTCGATCACTTTCGAAGGATGACCGCAAACATTGGTGGAGCGCGCAGTGTTCGCTGTCGACTGGCACCAGTTCGGCGCCTGGTGTTGATCGGAGCGGCTGAACTACAGGGCCTGCAGCAATGAGGCTCTCTTTGTTTGCGAGCGCCAGGCGCTTGCCGGCTCTGAGGGTCTCCACGGTGACCTCAAGACCAGCAAATCCGACGACACCGTTGACCACGACATCTGCTTCGGCAATCAGTGCCGTGACGTCGCCTTCGACGGCGGCTGATGTGCGCGACGCAACATCGGAACGTGTTGTCTCGTCGTCAATAACGATGAGGGGGATGTCGAAAGCTGCAGCTTGCGCGACGACAGCATCTGCTGAGCTGTTGACACTCACGCCCGTAACGACATAGGAGCCTGGGGTGCGATCGTTTTCGGCTTGAATAACTTCAAACGTTTGCGTGCCGATCGAGCCAGTTGAGCCAGCAATTGCGACTCGCACCGGATCAGCGGTCATCGTTACGGTTTTTCAGGATCCGAGCTGGGACCACGGCTCGACAACGAGCATCAGGTAGTAAACGGCTGGAAGTGTGAACAAGAACCCGTCGAAGCGGTCGAGTACGCCTCCGTGGCCCTTAATCAATGTCCCGAAGTCCTTGACGTCGAGGTTCCGTTTGAACATGCTCTCGGTGAGATCGCCTAGTGGGGCGAAGATCGAGATGACGATGCCGAGCATTAAGAGGTGGCTGGTGTCAGACCAAGTGTCGCTCGCATCTTGCATCCCGACGAGCAGCATGACCACGAGGGTCAAGATGGTGCCGCCAAGAAATCCTTCGACTGACTTGTTGGGGCTGATCCAGCCGCGGAGCGGTGTCCGGCCGAACGCACTGCCGACGAAGTATGCGCCGACGTCGTTGGCAACCACGCCCACGGCTAGGAGCACCAAGGTGTCGGTGCCGATGCTCAGCCCTCCAAAAAAGTTGGAGTAGCGAATGATGAGCGCAGCGAACGAGCCGAGCACGCCGATCCACACAACACCGAGCATCGTGATGGCCATGTTGGGCATTGGTCCCACTTCAATTGAGTCAGAGCCGATGAAACCCGTCGCTCCAGCAAAGAACGCCAAAGCTAGAACCAGCGGGATTCCGGTTTCACCGACCCAGTAGGCAACGGCTGGTGCAGCGACGCAAGCCAGTACGCCGGCAGCAACAGCTGGGCGGTAGCCCTTCTCGGTGACCTTTGAGAAGTACTCGATAGCTGCAAGCCCGAGAAGGATGGAGACAAAAATGATTGCGCCGAGCGGGCGCCACATTGCGGCAGCGATGAACAGTGCAGCAAGAACTAACCCGCTTGCAATGGCGACGGGGAGGTTGCGCTTAGCTCCGGGGGGCGGACCTCCAGCACTGGGTTGGCGTTGAGACTGGCTGCCTCCGCCCCGGCGCTGCGGCTCGGGTCGGCGGGGCATTCCTGACGGGTCGGTACCAATCGTGATTCGGGCCGGCTCGCGCGTTGCAGGGGCCACGACTCCGTGCAGTTCGGTGGCATCTCCAGGAGCATCTGCGTCGACGGGTTCAGCGACCGGGGCGTCTTCCCAAGAGATCTCACCGGTCGGGTCTGAGGGCGCTTTTGGAACCGATCCTGACGGAGTGTCAACCGGGTCGCCTTCCTTCCACACTGGCGCGTCGGACGTGAACGGGGACCAGACGTCAAGATCGTCGGCTGGGTCAGCCTCATGGGCAGCCGTGGCGATGACTGGGACTTCTCCGGTGGCCGCTTCGCTCCAGTGCGGCATTGCACCGGAGCCGTCCTCATCGAGTTGAAGCCGTCCCGATCCACCAGATGGCGATTCGTGCCGGTCATTAGTGGGAGACGGATTCTCCACAGCATCTGCCCTGGGCGTCACCTGCTGCTCGGAGCCGTCACCGAAGAGCGGGCCGCCGAACTCGGAATCGTCGAAGGCATCCATTTCGGCCTCAAGCCGTCCCGGGCGGCGCTTTGCGGAATCGTTGTCTTCAGGTCGCCAAATGTCATCAGTCATCGTTGTTCCCCTGGCCCCTCAGATCTCGAGGAGTTCTTCTTCTTTTCGGTGAAGCGCGGCGTCGATTTTGTCGACGTGCTCGCTCGTGGTCTTATCAAGTTCTTTCTCGGCGCGCTCTAATTCGTCTTCGGAGACATCGCCATCTTTTTCTTCAGCTTCCATTGCCTTACGAGCATCGCGCCGCAGATTGCGGAGCACAATACGGCCGTCTTCGGCCATGTTTTTTGCAACTTTTACGTATTCCTTGCGGCGTTCTTCAGTCAATTGTGGAAGCGACAGACGAATCGCAATGCCGTCGTTGTTTGGATTCACGCCCAGATCGCTTTCTCGAATGGCTTTTTCGATGGCGTCGAGCGACGCTCGGTCGTGCGGCTTGATGAGTAACTGGCGGGCCTCAGGTACAGAGATCGAAGCGAGCTGCAGGATCGGAACTGGAGCGCCGTAGTACTCGACGTTGATGCGCTCGACGAGTCCGGGGTTGGCCCGACCGGTTCGCACCGTGCCAAATTGGGCTTGGGTGTGCTCGACAGCTTTGTCCATTTTTTCCATGGCCTCGAGAAGGGTGTCATCGATCACGTGGACCATCGTACCCAGGACAGAGGTCGTCGCAGGACCATGCAGACTTTCATTGAAACTGGCTGCGACGTCTTAGCCAGTGACCAAGGTTCCTTCGGGGCCGCCTTGCACAATGCTGCGCAGCGAGCCTGGTTTCGACATGTCAAATACGACAATTGGAATGTCGTTGTCCCGGCAGAACGCAATCGCGGTGGCGTCCATGACCTTGAGGTTTTTGGTCATCACTTCGAGATAGCTGACCTCCTCGTACTTCTCTGCTGATTCATCGGTTCGAGGATCGGCGCTGTAGACCCCGTCAACGCCGGAGTGCGTCCCTTTGATCAACACTTCGGCTTCAATTTCTGCGGCGCGCAACGCAGCTGCGGTGTCGGTGGTGAAAAACGGGTTTCCCGTGCCAGCGGCGAAGATGACAACGCGGCCTTTTTCGAGATGGCGAACCGCCCGGCGACGGATGTAGGCCTCGGCGATTCGCGGCATTTCGATAGCTGATTGCACTCGCGTCTCTTGGCCCTGCCGTTCGAGCGCGTCCTGCAATGCCAGTGCGTTCATCACGGTTCCGAGCATCCCGATGTGGTCGGACTGCGTTGCATCCATTCCGGTCATCGAGCCCTCCCGGCCACGCCAGAAGTTGCCGCCACCGACGACTACGGTGACATCGACGTTGAGGTTCTGCCGGAGGTCGATGATTTCCTTTGCCGTGGCCTCCAGGGTTTCTCCATCGAGGCCTTTGCCAGAATCACCTGCAAGTGCTTCTCCTGAGGGCTTGAACACGATGCGCTTGAATTTTGGACGTTGTGCTCGTTCAGTCATCTTTGGGGTCTCCGTCAGGGTCAGGTTCAGGCGCGAAGCAGCCCCGTTGAACGTACTTGACGCGCAGCGGGGCTGTTCAAATTGACCGGAGACTTTGGATCAACCGATTTCGACTTGGGCGAAAGCCACGATGGATGAAGTTCCAATGAACTGTCTCACGGACTGCTTGTCGTCCTTGGCGTATGGCTGCTCGAGCAGCGCCACATCTTTGAAGAAACCGCCGATGCGGCCTTCGACGATCTTGTCGAGTGCTGCTTCGGGTTTTCCTTCGTTGCGGGTGATGACTGTCAGTGTCTCGCGCTCGGCTGCAACAACATCGTCTGGCACATCGTCGCGGGTGAGGTACTTCGGACGTGCGAATGCAATGTGCACGGCTACGTCGTGTGCAAGCTCCGGCGTGCCGCCGGCCACTTCGACGAGTACGCCGTTGACGCCTCTACCGCCCTGCATGTGCTGGTAGCTGTCCAAGGTGTTGCCATCTGCGGCTTCGATACGAGCAACTTGGCCGACGCTGATGTTCTCTTTCAAGGTGACTTTGAGTTCTTCGAGGTCGTTCTGGCGATCGGAGATTGCCTCAACTCCTTTCTCGGCAACGAGTGCAACGAGAGCGTCGGCCTCGGCTTTGAAGAGGTCGGAGCCAGCACTGAAGTCGGTTTCGCACTTCAGTTCGACGATGGCGCCGACGTTGCCGGTGATGATGAGGCTGACTACGCCCTGTGTGGCGTCGCGGTCCTCACGTTTCGCGCTGGCTGCGAGGCCTTTTTCGCGGAGCCAGGTCTTGGAGGCTTCCATGTCGCCGTCGTTCTCCTGCAGGGCTTTCTTGCAGTCCATCATGCCGGCGCCGGAGGAGACGCGGAGTGCTTTGACGTCTTGTGCAGTAAATGACATGTTTTTCAGCTCTCCGTGTTGTCTTCAGGGGCCACAGCCTCGGCAGGGGGCTCCTCGGCTGCCGGTACTGTCTCTTCAGGCGTTGCTTTAGTCTCGGGTGCGTCCTTGGCTGCGGCAAGCTTGGCATCGCGCTCGGCTTGCTGCTGAGCAGCGGCGTTACGCGCAGCGACCTGTGCGGCTTCGAATGCAGCCTCTTCTTCCGGAGTCTTTTCAGCTACCGGAGCAGGTGCAGGGTTGCGCTTGTTTGCTATGAATCGGCCTTCGGCGACGGCGTCAGCGATCACTCGGGTGAACAAGCTGTTTGAGCGAATCGCGTCGTCGTTGCCGGGGATTGGATAGGTCACCACCTCTGGGTTCACGTTGGTGTCGACGACGGCGACGACAGGGATACCAAGCTTGCGGGCTTCGGTGACAGCTATGTGTTCTTTGTTGGTGTCGAGCACGAAGATTGCGTCGGGAGCTTTTTTGAGGCTGCGAAGACCGCCCAGGTTGCGCTGCAACTTGGTGAGTTCGCGATCAAGGAGTAATGCTTCCTTTTTGATCATGACGTCAAACTCGCCTGAAGCCTGCATGCGCTCGTACTCAAGCATCTTGTTGACACGTTTGCTCATCGTTTCGAAGTTGGTGAGCATTCCGCCGAGCCAGCGTTCGTTCACGTAGGGCATTCCGCACTTGTCGGCGTAGCTTTTGATTGGGTCCTGGGCTTGTTTCTTGGTTCCCACGAACAAAATGTTGCCGCCGCCGGCGACGAGATCTCTGACGAATCCATACGCCGTTTCAACTCGACCGAGCGTTTGCTCGAGGTCGATGATGTAGATACCGGCGCGCTCACCAAAGATGAAGCGCTTCATCTTGGGGTTCCAGCGGCGGGTCTGGTGGCCGAAGTGTGCTCCGGCTTCCAACATTTGGCGCATGCTGATGACAGACATGTGGTGCTCCTTGTGCGGTTTTTCCCATCGATCGGCGCCGTGAGGCGACCGCTAATTGATCGATGAGACTTTGAGTGTGTGCCATTTCGGTTGAAACGACGTAGCAGAGGCTACCGGCGCTGTTTTGCCCTCACACCTCCGGTCAGAAGCCTGGGATCAGTCTTCTGCGGCGGCGGCTTGGCGGACACACGGCCAGACCGGAGTTGGACCGTTCTGTTACGCAAGGCGAGTCTGGACTGACGTGCAACGTCGCCGGAGTAAGGCTGTGGGCTGCAATCTAGAGCGCCCCCCGAAGTCTAAAGTCGAGCGTTCCGTCTGCTTTGCCGGTTGTTGTGTTGAGTACTACGTCTTGCTGGCACATTGCTCGACGCTCGATGTGTCATCTTTCAGCCGTTGACCCACTCGACGAAGGCACCGTTGGTTTGCGCCACTGGCTCGCTGGCGGAAGCCCAGTCAGCAGCAACGGTTTGAATGGCTCTCGCAGTACCGATCTGAAGATGATGACCTCGCTAGCCAGCGCGAAGTCTTATCTGGCGAGAGCGAGCGGGTCTGCTCTCAGGTGAGCCCAGCTGTTCCGAGGCGGGC
>Ga0213869_10003354_pt1 | contig 10658 bp, 6 predicted proteins | sample PICome_10_FD_160083 | JGI IMG/M metagenome (GOLD analysis project Ga0213869, IMG submission 160083) | Coastal seawater microbial communities near Pivers Island, North Carolina, United States - PICO132 | ecosystem: Environmental > Aquatic > Marine > Coastal | place: USA: North Carolina...
TTTCACAATTCTCAACGACGCTATATCCTACCACCCCCAGAACTTAGATATTTACGATGACGCCATCGGTATTGCACTCAAGGCCAAAGATCCCGCCCAAGCTTTATATTACCGAAAAAAATCAGCCGACAATAACCCTGGAAATCCCATTTTACGATACCGCCTCGTCCTTTCTCAACTTGAACGAGGACAACCCGTAGATGCTATCGCCAACTGCAAAACTATCCTTGGAACTTCGCCTAAATTCCTCGAGGCAGCTAACCTCCTTTCGCGCATCCTTTCCACCCATCCTAAGGAAAAGGTCCGTAGCCCGCAGGAATCTCTCGCTCTAGCCACCCGTCTCTGCTTGATCTCCAAAAACCGCAACGCGAACCACCTCCTGAGCCTAGCCTATGCCCAAGCCAACCTTAGCAAATTTGAAGAGGCTACCAAGAACCTCAAACTTCTCATAAACGTCGCCCCGCCTGACTCAAAATTTAGAAAGGAGGTAGAAGCTGCTTTAGTAAAAACAAAAGCCAATCAACCCATTCGCAACGTTATCTGGAGATAAATAAGCACTGAGGTCGGCGGCACAGCCGCCTCGAAATGTTTTTCTTCTCGTCACGTATAAAACTTCGCGCCTCCGCCTCTTTAAGGTAAATCCCTCTCGCACCTTAGCACATGATCAACGACCCAAACTCCGCCATTGCCTCGCAACTCACCATCACCATTGATGGTCAGCAAACCACTTTCACCGAAGGCGAAACCATCTATCAAGTCGCCAGCCGTCTCAGAAAAGAAATCCCAACTCTCTGCTACGATGATCGACTCGATGCCTTCGGAGCGTGCCGCCTCTGCGTTGTAGAAGTAGTGGGCATTCGTAATCCAGTCGCATCTTGTACGACCAAAGCTAATGACGGTATGGTTGTCAAAACAGCCCCACCAAAAATCGAGAAGATGCGCAAAACGCTCCTCGAAATGGTCGCTTCCGAAAACCGTCAAATCGATGTCAATCCCCTACGTGGCCTTGCCTCACAGGAGCTATCCAACCTCGTCAACAAATACGGAGCCCGCAACGACCGCTTTAAGGGAGCAAAATCGGGCACCTCAAACCTCAAAGACGAAAACCCCTTTATCCTTCGCGACTACGAACAATGTATCTCTTGTTACCGCTGCGTTCGCGTCTGCGCTGAACAGGAGGGCGACTATGCCATCACAGTCGCCAACCGCGGTTTCCATACCCAAATCACCACGGAGTTTAATAACGATCTTCGCGATTCCGATTGCACCTTCTGCGGACAGTGCATCCAAACCTGCCCCACCGGCGCTCTTGCCGATAAGAAGGCAATACGAGCCGAAACCCTCCCTGAGCCCGTCAAAAAAACGCGTACCGTCTGCCCTTACTGCGCAGTCGGTTGTTCCATTGACCTTATGACCAAGGGGGACAAAATTGTTGGAGCGCAACCTGCTATGGACGGCCCGGCTAATAACGGAGCTCTCTGCATCAAGGGTCAGTTCACTTACGATTTCATCCAGCACGAAGACCGGCTCAAAAAACCACTTATTAAACAAGCAGACGGCACTTTTAAAGAGGTTGAATGGGACGAAGCACTCAAAAAAGCAGCCGAAGGATTTGCAAAAGCAAAAACAAAATATGGGCGGCATAGTATTTTCGGTATCGCCTCCGGCCGCGCCCCACATGAAGCCGCCTACTCGATGCAAAAATTTATCCGGGCCGGCTTCGGGACACATCATATCGATAATTGTAGTCGAGCCTGACACGCCCCCACCGTGGCCGGTCTGGCTGCTCAAATCGGAAGAGGTGCCATGTCTAATCCCCTCGCGGATATGGACAAGCCCGACACCATCTTCGCAATCGGCACCAATATGACCGAGTGCCACCCGGTCGCGGCAACCGGCCTCAAAAAAGCACTTACTAAAGGAGCTAAACTCGTCGTCGCCGACCCGCGTAAAACCCGCCTCGCTGAACTAGCACACCTCCACCTCCCCATCCGGGTCGGGTCCGATGTCGCTCTTCTACTCGCGATGGCTCACGTCATCGTCCGAGATAACCTTGCCGATGATAAATTCATAGCTGAGCGCTGCGCTGACTACGAGGATTTCCAAAAACACCTCAAGAAATTCACTCCAGAGTGGGCCTCCGAGATTTGCGAAGTCCCCGCCGCTGACATCGAAACCGCCGGCCAACTCTATGGCTCTGCTAAGCTCGGAGCAATCTACTACACCCTCGGCATCACCGAGCACATTTGTGGCGTCGATAATGTCCAGTCACTTTGCAATCTCGCACTCCTCACCGGAAATCTTGGAAAAGAGGGCACTGGCATCAATCCGATGCGCGGACAGAATAATATTCAAGGCGCCGGAGACTGCGGAGCGGTCCCTGCCAACTACCCGGGATTCCAACCCGTAACATCCACGGAATCACATGCTAAATTCAAGGCTGCTTACCAGCAGCCAGATATGGATCTCGGCAACCCAATGACCAAAGTCACCGCCCTTAATCTTTGTGGAGCGGAGGAAAACGGAATCCACGCCATGCTCATCAATGGTGAAAACACTATTGTCACTGACCCTGACAAAAAGCACTGTGAGAAAGCTCTCAAATCTCTCGATCATCTCGTTGTCATTGATATCTTCCTCACCGAAACCGCACAGATGGCCGATATCGTCCTTCCCGCATCCGCCTGGGGAGAAACCGACGGCGTTCAGGCCAATACTGAACGTCGCGTTCAGCGCCTTCGTAAAGCCGTTCCGAGCTTTGGAGACTCAAAACCAGACTGGTGGATCATCTCCGGCATCGCAAAGGAACTAGGCATCGCCGGATTCGAATTTAAGAACGCTAAGGAGGTCTTCAACGAGCTCTGCTCACTCAGCCCAATATACAAAGGCCTAAACTGGGACAACATTGGCGATGGTATTTACCATTGGCCCGTCCCAGAAGAAGGCCACCCCGGAACCCCGCGACTTCACGAAAACGAGTTCAAAGATGGCATGCGCGGCAAATTTAAAGTCATTGGCTACCGCGACCCTGCTGAAGTCATCGATGACGATTACCCCGTCTGGCTCACAACCGGACGACGCCTTCAGGCCTATCATACCCGCACTCAGACAGGACGTGCTAGTGGAATCGACTACCTCCTTGCCGAAGAGACCTTGGAAATTCACCCCAAAGATGCTGAAGACTGGGGGCTCATAGACGGAGCTATGGCAAAAATGGCCAGCCGCCGCGGCGAAATTGAACTTAAGGTTGAAACCACCAGCCGCTCGCCAAGGGGCACTGTCTTTACAAGTTTTAGCTTTGCCGACACCAACGTCAATATCCTTACCGGTTCAGGATACGACCCTGTCACCCAAACTGCTGAACTAAAGGTTTGTCCCGTTCGTATTCGCCCATCCTAGATCACTCTAGATATCTTGTTCCTAGTTATGGGATCTCACGACGAAATCCTTGGTGATTTTCCTGTATTACTTCCCTTAGCTTCAGACTTTTGCATCCGTGAAAATTTGAGCTTTTGATTCCTTGTTCATTACAACAGACAGGCCAAGACTCAAGGGGATGACAGAGGAAGAAATGTCAAACTGGTCGGCAATCTTTGAGTCCGCTATTCAATCAGGAGATCCTGCTCATGATCTGGAGCACATCCGCCGAGTCGTTCTCAATACAAAAAAGATTGCCAAAACCGAGGATCTCTCAATGGAAGTTCTTCTGCCCGCTGCTTGGCTTCACGACTGCATCCATGTTGCCAAGAATTCCCCAGAACGATCAACTGCATCTCAACTCGCAGCTGATCACGCCGTCAACACCCTCAAACAACACGGATATCCAAAAGAACACTTTAGCGCCATTCACCACGCCATTGAGGCTCACAGTTTTTCTGCCAACATTTCCCCTCATTCGATCGAAGCAAAAGTCCTGCAAGACGCTGACCGGATTGATGCCCTTGGCGCGGTTGGGCTAAGCCGCTGCCTCATGCTCGGGGGACATATGGGATCAGATCTCTACCACTCGGAGGATCCATTCGCAAAAAATCGTCCGCTAGACGATACCGTTTACTGCATCGACCATTTTTTTGCGAAACTCCTAGGCCTCAAAAACACTATGCAGACGAAGGCAGGCAAAGCGTTGGCCGAAAAACGCACCAAATTCCTGAGCGATTTTCTCGAACAATTAAGAAGCGAGATTGGCTAAATGTCCTCTTGCCTTCCATCCCTCATTTCTCCAGAACTTTGAAGTATCTTTTTATCATGCCTCTTCTGTTAATCTTCCTACTCACCACCTCATTTTTATCAGCGGTCGACTCCTTCCGCTTCGAAGTCAAAACCATCGCAGAAGATTTCTCGCGGCCTATGGGAATGGACTTAGGGCCCGACGGCTCAATTTACCTCATCGAACTTCAAGGCAAGGTTAGCCGTATTCATCCGACAACTGGAGAGCGAATCACCCTTGCTGAAATCAAAGTATTCGGAGAGCAAGAAAATGGACTTCTCGGCATCGCACTCGATCCAAATTTCAAGGAGAACAACCACCTCTTTCTCCTCTACTCACCGGCAGATTTTATCGGGCAGCGAATCAGCCGCTTCACGATCAAAAAGGAGACTCTCATCAATGAGAAAAAAGTCATCGAATGGAAGACCCAACGCCGTGAATGCTGCCACCACGGCGGCATGCTGAAATTTGGTCCTAATGGTTTACTTTTCGCTTCCGCTGGAGACAACACCCATCCTTTTGGTGACTCGGCATCATATGCTCCTATCGATAGGCGCCCGAACCGAGAACCATGGAATGCCGAAAAGTCCTCCGCCAACCCCAACGATCTTCGCGGTGGATTAATTCGCATCAAGGTTCATCCTGATGCAAGTTATACTATACCTGAGGGCAATCTTTTCCCTCCCGGGACCAAAGGCACACGCCCCGAAATCTACGTGATGGGCTGCCGCAATCCTTGGAAATTCTCTATCGACCCAAAGTCAGGCCACCTCTACTGGGGAGAAGTTGGACCCGATGCTGGAAAGGACGGCCCTCGCGGACCCCGGGGACACGATGAAATTAATCAAGCCCGCAAAGCTGGTTTTTTCGGCTGGCCCTACTTCATTGCCGACAACAAACCCTACTCTCGAATCGACTTTACCAATGGCAAAGTCGGCCAAAAGTTCAACGTCCAAAAACCCATCAATGACTCACCTCTCAATACCGGCCGAAAAGACCTTCCCCCACCTCAGCCAGCCTTAATCTTTTATCCCTACGCAGATTCAAAAGAATTTCCCGAGCTCAAAAAAGGAGGGCGCACCGCCTGCGCCGGCCCCGTTTTTCACTACAATCCAAAGTTCGAGAAAACCGGAGGTTTCCCCAAGGAATTTGATCACTGCCTTCTTTTTTGGGACTGGCACCGCCCTTTTATTAAGTGGGGAAGACTTGATGAAAATGAAGATCTTATCGGCATCGAAAACTTCTCAATTCCTGCCAAAATCAAACGACCTTCTGATGCTCTTTTTACACCCGATGGGACTCTTTGGTTCATCGATTACGGAGCCACTTGGGGAAATAACAAGGACGCCAAGCTTCTCCATATCAGCTACCGTCATGGAAATCTCGATCCAGTCGCAAAATTCACTATCAACAAAAAGAGCGGCCCCCTCCCCCTCAAGATAAAAGTTGATGGCTCTGTTTCCAACGACCCTGAAGGCACATCGTTAAAATTCGCTTGGCTCAAAAATGGAAAACCCATCTCAACAGACCCAATAACCACGCTCATTTTTACTGAACCCGGAGACCACCCCATCACCTTAAAGGTCACAGATGCGCAAGGCGCTAGCAATGAATTCACGCAATACGTCAGCGCCGGGAACTCCCCTCCCAAACTCACCTTCGAATCACCCCTAGACGGGTCTTTTTTCACCCCAGGGAAACCACTTAAATATCGCCTCGCTGTCCAGGACAATGAAGAAGGTAATTCAATGCTAAAGCCGAATTCGTTCGCTTCAACGGTAGTGACTCTCGCACCTCTCGCTAAAGTCTCTCCCGGGCTCTCCGCCATTCGGGCCTCCGACTGCTTCAATTGCCATCACGCTACGCAAAAACTCATCGGACCCTCGTTCAACGACATCGCGAAACGCTATAAAGGGGATCCAGCAGCTTTTGATCTATCTGTAGAGAGAGTCATAAAGGGCTCTTCCAAAGCCTGGGGTGAAATCCCCATGCTTCCTCATCCAAATCTCCAACGTAACCAAGTCGCATCCATGGTTCGGTGGATCTACTCCCTCTCTGAAAAGAACACTCCGCAAGTCTCTCGCGGTGTTGAGGGGAAGATCAAACCATCGAGCACAAATCAATCACTCGAACTATCCGCAAATTTCACCGACTTTGGAGCATACGAGGGCAAAGCCACTCCACTTTCAGGAAGCACTTCGATTCGACTCCACCCTCATACTATTGAAGCTGAAACTTTCTCCTCCCATAAAGGTCCCCAAATCCTCGATGGTGAAGGTCTCAAATTCGTTGGAGCAATTAATCACTCTCACTGGATTGAATACCCCGGATTCCGGATTAAAGACTGCAAAAACCTCACCGTCCGCTACGCCTCCGGAGGCGCCGGGGCAGAGATCCTGATCACCGCCAATGGAAACAAAGTTGCGAGCGCTGAAATCAAACCCACTGGTGACTGGAACAAATGGGAGGAATTGACCATCCCGCTTATAAACCTACCCGAAGGACTCGTCGACCTTCGCCTCACCTTCACAAACCCGGGAAAACAACATCTCTTAAACCTCGACTGGTTCCACTTTGAATAACAAGAACCATCGATGAAATATCTCCTCCTCTTTATTTGCCTTTTCGTCTCTCTGCATGCCGACGACCGTCCGCATATCATACTCGTTATGGCCGACGATCAAGGCTACGGGGACTGCGGATTCACCGGCCATCCCTATGTAAAAACCCCCAACCTTGACGCCATGTCTCAGAATTCGGTCATCTTTGACCGCTTCTATGCTGGGGCTCCTGTCTGCTCGCCCACCCGCGCTAGCGTTATGACCGGGCGCAATCCCATACGCCTTAACGTCCCCAACCATGGTCACTATCTTCGCCCTCATGAAACCACCATAGCCGAAGCCTTAAAAACAAACGGCTACCTGACAGCTCACTTCGGCAAATGGCATATCGGATCAGTTCAAAAAGAGAGTCCCACTTCGCCAGGCGGACAAGGTTTCGACCACTGGCTCTCCGGACTGAATTTCTTCGACAGAGAGCCTTATCTCTCACTCAACGGTAAGTTCCAGCAATTTAGAGGGCAGGGCACTATCATCACTATGGATCACGCCCTAACTCATCTGAAATCACACAGCTCCAAACAACCTACTTTTACTGTCATTTGGTTCCCTTCGCCCCACCTCCCCCATCGAGAAACCTCCTCTAATCCAAATCTCTATAAAGGGAAATCTCACGCTCCCTACTATCAAGAAATCTCCTTAATTGACGAACAGATAGGGAGGCTTCGTAAGACCCTTCGAGATCTCAAAATAGCTAACAACACTCTCCTCTGGTATACGTCAGACAACGGAGGTCTTGTGAAGGAATACTCCGGTGGTCGGGAAAAGAAAGGATCGATTTATGAAGGTGGTCTTCGCGTTCCATCCCTTATCGAATACCCGTCTAAGTTTACACCAAGCCGTATTGCTGCTCCCGCAAGCTCGACTGATATTTACCCAACTCTCCTCGCCTTGACCAAGATTGAAATTGAGAATCAACCCCCCGTTGATGGAATTAGCCTTCTCCCTTTTCTTACCGGAGAAAAAAGCAAGCGTTCCAAACCCATTGGCTTCTGGCACAATTTCACCGGAGGACAATCAACTCGAAGCGACCGTATTATTGAAGAGCTCATGGAAGCACAACAAAACGGACAACCTAATCCTTTTCCAGAACGAGTTTTAAAAAACGTCAACGATTTCCCAAAATATACTGCTAACTCACATCAGAGTGGCCACGCCGCTCTTCTCGATTGGCCATTGAAAATTCATGCCATTTACAGCAAGAAAAAAACGACTTGGGAACTTTACGACCTGTCCAGAGACCCCATGGAAACAAAACTGCTCAACGAACTAGAATCTAAGCGATTTTTCAGAATGCAAAAGCAGCTCACAGCATGGCAAAAATCTGTATTAAAAAGCCACTCAGGTCACGATTTTCAAAACAGGTGAACCCAACCCTAACGGGTGGATCAAGCTCACGAAAGAACAACGCAACCTATTAAAATGAAATCTATCTTTCTCTTGATCCTCTGCTTCTATGCAACTCTAAATGCGAATGAACGCCCCAATATCCTCTGGCTCTCATCTGAAGATATAAACGCCCATTTTGGCTGCTATGGTGATCCAAATGCCATCACCCCTCACCTTGATCAGCTAGCTAAGGAAGGAGTCCGCTATACTAATGCTTTCACCGCCGCGGGAGTCTGCGCGCCTTGCCGATCCACCATTATCACTGGTATGTATCAAACGACCATCGGGACCATGCATATGCGAAGTAGCGCCATCCTCCCGGACTCTATCAAACCCTTTCCGGTCTACCTCCGAAAATCTGGCTATTACTGTAGCAACAATTCAAAAACAGACTACCAATTCCGAGCCCCGAATGACACCTGGGATGCCAATAACAGCAGAGCTCATTGGAAGAACTCAAAAGATAAAAAATCTCCCTTCTTTTCTGTATTCAATTTTACTGGCTGCCATGAAAGCGGGATAGCCGGCGTATCAAAATATGAGTCCGTGACTAAAAGCCTCTCACTTAGTGAACGGCAAGATCCGTCAAAGTTAAAAACTCTTCCTCCCTATTACCCTGACACTCCTCGGGTTCGCGAAGACTGGAAACGTAACTACGAGCTCATCACCGCTATGGACGCATGGGTGGGTGAACATATCACCGCCCTCAAGGAGGCCGGACTCTACGAAAACACCATCATCGTTTACTGGTCTGACCACGGTGTCGGACTTCCCCGCGCCAAGCGATGGCTTTACGACTCTGGCACTAGGATCCCCCTAATCGTTCGCATCCCTGAGAAATATCGCACATCCGGGCAGGGCAAGCCAGGAACGGTTGATGACCAACTCATCAGCTCCCTCGACTTTGGCAACACCACTCTCAATCTCGCAGGACTCCCCGCTCCTCCGGTTACACAAGGACGCGCCTTTCTTGGAAAAAATCTCACCCCTCCCCGCGACTACATTTATGGAGCCCGCGACCGCATGGACGAGCGATACGACATCATTCGCAGCGTTCGGGACAAGCGCTACCGATACATCCGCAACTACGAGCCACTGAAACCTTACTTCCAATACATGAACACTCCGGAAAAAGGAGCTACCATGAAAGAGCTTCGACGCGTCGCGGCTACCGGAAAAATGCCCGCCGCCATGAAACTTTTTATGGCTAAACGAAAGCCTGTCGAAGAATTCTACGATCTTGAAAATGATCCCCACGAAGTCAACAATCTTGCCAAGGATCCCGCCCATCAAGTCATCCTAAATCGTTTCCGAAAGGTCCACCAAAAGTGGAGCACCGAAACCCGGGATCTCGGCCTCATCCCGGAACCGGAAATGGTTATTCGTGAAAAGAAAGCCGGCTCTCGCTACGACATCCTCGCCAAGACCGATGACAAAACTCTTCTCGAGCGTCTTGGCCGGATGGCCTTGCTCGCATCCGACGGGGAAAAGTCCCTTCCCGAACTTATCAAAGGCCTCGATGACAAGGATTCCGCAGTCCGCTATTGGGCTGCCATCGGAATTGGTAACACCGGAGAACTCTCGGAAAAAGCAAAGGACGCCTGCGTGAAAGTCCTGGCTGAAGAAAGCTCAACAGTCGTACGGGTTGCCACGGCTCGTGCACTTCTAAGGATGAAAGCAGAAGAGGAGAGGGCTCTCTCGGAACTTTCAAAATCCCTCGAATCGCCCGAAGAGTGGTCGCGTCTCCACGCGGCTATTGCCTTAGATGAAGCGGAAGAGCAGGCCCGCCCAGCTCTTCCATCTCTTCAAAAAGCTCTCACGAAGCAACCAAATAAATACATTGTCCGGGTTGCCAACAAGGCAATCAACGATCTGCTCAAAACCAACAATACGGTTAAGTAAACCAAGCCAATGCCTGCTGCACGCCAATTGATTTACGAAGTCTTTCCTCACCAGAAGAAAGATCTGCTTCTTTACCTCCTTTCCAAATCAATTTGCGAGGTGCCAGCCCTCGTCTTTGTGAGGAGTAAGGATACCCTTCACGCTTTAAACACCGCTGCAAACCATCAGAACCTAGCAACCGAAAATATTTCAGGAAACAAAAAGCCTGAGGTTCGTGACCGGGCGCTCAAACGCCTTAAAGATCATTTAATCGATGTCCTTTTTACAACCGGGTCTGTCCTTCGCGAAAGCGATCTTTCGGGAATCGCCACCATCATTCATTTCGACCCCCACGAGATCGATGGAGACTATCTCGCTCATATCCAAGCCGCTGTCTGCGAAGTATCGACCTTCATCACCAAGAGCGATCAACTCCGCTTGGACTCTTTGGAAAAACTTGCCGGAGAAAATCTGAAAAAGTGTCTCGCCGCGGGATTCACCTATGACAAACAACCTCGGTTGATTAAAACACAGTCCAAAAAAGGTCACAGCAATAAAACCGA
>Ga0213869_10003365_pt1 | contig 10628 bp, 13 predicted proteins | sample PICome_10_FD_160083 | JGI IMG/M metagenome (GOLD analysis project Ga0213869, IMG submission 160083) | Coastal seawater microbial communities near Pivers Island, North Carolina, United States - PICO132 | ecosystem: Environmental > Aquatic > Marine > Coastal | place: USA: North Carolina...
GCTGTTCGGTCGATGCTGTGCGGTCGATGCTGTGCGGTTGATGCTGCCGGGATGCTGTGCGGTCGATGCTGTGCGGTTGATGCTGTGCGGTCGATGCTGCCGGGATGCTGTGCGGTTGATGCTGCCGGAATTTTTCCAGGCAAACCGATTGTCGTCAAATTGACTACACGCCAGGAACCGAAAACCGAAAACCGATAAGGGCGGAATTTTCGCCTAGCGCGCAGTGCGGGATTTTGCCCCCTAACGTTAAGGGCGGAAATTCCGCACCCCCCCGCGCGGGGGGGTGCGACGTTTTGCCACCCCCCCGGATGGGTGGTGCGAAAAAAATCGTCAAAAAAAACAGGATCTGGAGCAAACGCAGATATTTCCGAAAATATTCGACCAATTTTTTTTTTTGATTTTAGGTTCGTTAACAAAATTTTTTGTGCGCGAAAAAAGTTTTTTGTGCATAGCAATTAGGAACAACTTTAAAAAATAAAAATTTAAAAGCGGACTACAGTTGCTGTTGACAGTTAACCGATAATGCAACTAACATTTCCTTATCGCTTAACTGACAACTAATTAATTACATTAAAGGATTAACATCATGGTCATGGATAAAAAAGACCTGCTTAAGTTTCAAGACAGAAGTCAGAAGGAAATTCGTGAAGCAAATAATCCAGGGGTTGCCAAGGTCATTTGTTTTACGTGCGGTGAGGATGTGACTCGTCAACCTCGTTGCAGACGTTGTAACGACGTTGACGAGCTTGCACCTAAGATGATGTCATTTAACGACTCCATCTTTCAGCACCTGACTGGCTTACCTGTCATGTAGCGAAAAGACCAACCCTGTAGATCGAGGGGGGGGTCAAAAATCCAAAACCTTTTACCGGAGAAAAATTATGAGTGTTACGCAAAAAGATTGTAGATTATGGGACGTTGTTTCGGACGGAGTATTTATGCAGCGTCTTGAATATTGTGAGGACGTGTCTTACGAATACGTCTGTTCGGATCTTGTTGATAACCATAACTACGATCAGTATCAGGAAGGAATCTCAGTTCTTAGAGTTGATGAGGAAATCGAGTTCCCATTTATTTACGTTATCTCACCGACCAAATATGCTTTCCAACTTTGCCACGTTAGCTATCAAGAAGGTTACGACTTAAGGATTGCTGGCTGTGAAATTATGAATGGCACAGAATATGCAAAGCGTTTAGATCAGGACGGTGATCTGACCAGCGCACCTTACGGAATCGATCAATACCGAAACAACTGCTACGACGACCGGGGCGTATGGTATCCCCTCGATCACAATGAAAGCCTCGTTCACTTTGTAATTAACTTTGAACTTTAAACCAAGGAAAACCAAGCTATGCCAAGAATTGAAAACGCAGGAAAAAACGTATTTGAGTGGTCGCAGAAAACTGGCAACGAACCATCGCAGTTCGATGTTTGTGCCAGATGTCTCGAGCTATCTATCACGACGACAGGCATTCAGCCTGCGGCAGATTGGAGTGAGAATTTTATTTCTCAGCACGGTGAGCCGGAGGGCGACCATTGCGTTGAAACTAACGAAGATTTGCAGGAGGACAATTGTCAGTGCTGCGATGAGCCATTAACAGAGGAGGATTTTTGATGAGTCCTGTCAGGAAACGAGATCCAATTGCCAAAGAGACAGCAAGGCTGTTGAAACAGCATTTAAAGAAAAACAAAATCACTCTTAACAAATTTTGCAAAGATAACGATTTTACTTATTCAAGCATGCATGAGTTTATGGTTGGTTCAAACCGAACCAATCCCCCGGTTTGGAAGATTTCCAAGATTTTAAAGCTTACCGGGCATGCACTAATTATTGTCCCTAAACCAGAGGTATACTAATGCCACCAACAAAACCAACCCATTTGTCTGCTGAGGCTCTAAAAGCAATGAAGCATGATTTGTTCGTCCTCGAGCGTTTGATGCGTTCAATGCTTGATGGAACAACCGACGACGTTGTTTCGGCTGAAACCGCAGAGCTTATGAACGAGCTAATTCCAAACTGCGAATCTCATGTTGATGCTATCGATCAAATCATACTTTAAATGATTTGTTAGATTACTAACAAATGCCGTTTTTCAGAAATCATCGGATTGCTGTCAAACGGCATTTTTTATGGGCTACCCCGTGTGTGTGTAAAAGTTGTAATAATGTTAATATAGATAATAATAATAATTATATATATTAACTATATTACTTATTATTACTTTTATTTTCTATTTACGCGGCAGGTGCGGCGCAAGCGCGGCATATATTCGGCATCTATTTTTACACCCTCTTTTTTTTATATACGCACGGCTGCGCCGCGTGCGCCGAGTGCCGCTTTTTGCTTGTTTCCCGGGAAATACGCACAAAAACAAAAAAACGGCTCGCCGCCTGCGCCGCGGGACTTAGGCAACCCAATATTCAGCCACCTTGCCAGATTTCCCGGGGACTGGGACTGTTGTCAGGTATTGCGCGTCAACCAAAGCTTTTAAAGCTGAGTCTCGTCGTTCAGTTTCGTTGCGGAAACGACGATGGTTTCGGCTCAGGTCGGCAGGTTTAAATTTCTGCCATTCCTTAATTCCTACCAATTCCATAATCCACTCAGCGTCTTCCTGAACGTCTGATTGCCTCCCAATCACGTCTAAAGCCTCTTCCGCGTGAATTGTTGCCCACCTGGCGATTCGGACTGCCTGAGCGAATGTAGCGGCTTGGATCTCAGGTATTTTTTCGAAATTGAAACAGTCTGCGACCATGTGGAGATTACCGGCGATTCGGACTGTATTGCCGACAAGTTTGCCGCCCCAGTCCACCATATGCCCAAGCCTCCCGTGCGGTTGTAGCCAGCCTTCAACCTCTTTTGCCCATTCAAGATATGCCTCGTAGCAATCGGGGCTTAAAAGAAGCGTCCGAGGCTCGTTGTCTGCGACAAGGCCGCGAATAATGGCGTGGTATTGTTCAGTTACTTGGCTGGGCAGGATGTCCGGGTCAACGTCTCTCCAACCCACGTAGCCCCCTGGAACACAGAAAAGAAAGCGAGCCACAAAACCTTTTGATCGGTTGCCTTCGTTGTTCCCAATCGCCTTTAAAACGCTTGGCTGAATTAAATAACTCAGGTTAAGAGTTACCTTCTCAATATACACCGACTCCCTGCCAACTCTGTCGCATTGATGCGAGTCGCCGGAATACCCCTTTAAAAAAATGTCAATCTTTGATTTTCCACCTGAATACTGCCCGGCTATCACGTCAAAAATTCCTCCCTCAACTCCGCAAACGTTGATGCTGCCCTGATTCACAAGAATTCGCTCGAGGGCTTCCGGCGTAACATCGTCGCATGTAAGGCGCGTGGGGACGGGTGGGGGAGTCTCATCAAGTTCTTTTTGCAGATCCTGTGCCTCTTTGACTGCTTCGAATCCATCTTTTAAGGCTCGCTTTTCTGCTGCTGCCAGTTTTTTCTCTAAAATTCGGCGAGATAACTGCTGCTGACCAATTTCGATTTTTTCCGATGCTCGCTTCTCCCTTTCAAAATCCCTGATCGGTCGAAAGCATGCGTCGTAAACGCCAGATTTTCGATTGCTCGAGTCCATTGCTGTGACGCAAAACAAATTGACCTGCTCGCGCCAGTTTTCATGTACTTGGACTTTGACATTGCCCATGTTACTGCCGGCAATTGCAGACATTACTGTAATTGCAACCATGTCGACCGGCACTTGAAGTTGTTCGGCAAGTCCCTGAATGAATTCAGATATTGAGTTTGGAAAAGCATTAACCGGGAACATTTGTAGTGTCGGGTTTTCCTTTTTGTGGTTGCCGTGAGTTGGATTGTCAGTCTTACCCAACTGCAAAATGACCTCGGGTTCTTTAGCGACGTGCAATTTTTGCTCTGGGGCAGTGCCATTCGTTTGACTTGATTTCACTACAGACGCGAGTTCTGAGTCCTGCAATGGATTTGCCAAACCTTGGTTCCATCGCTGCATGATGCCCATAACTGTCTGCTCACTGGGAGCATTTCCCGACTCGTCTCGAAAAGCGAAAAGATGACCGGCGTTTCGAAATGCGGAGTTATTTCGGTCGCCATCTGCGGCAGGTTCCATTTGGGAAGCGTAGGCTAAAATTCGGCTTTCAAAATGGTCAGCAGGAATTGCCTCGCTTAAATCAATTCTTGGTTTTAAAATCTTTAACGGTTTTGTTTCCTTTTTAAGAAACGTGCCGACAAACCAATCGATTTGATTTTGACCTAATCCAATTTGCGTGTGACTTTGTGAAAACGTTTGCCCGGTAATTGTCCAAAACCTTTTTGAATCGTACATCTCAATGCCAGTGCCATCACTGCAACGCGAGCCATTAGGCTTATTACCTTGAACAATCATTTTAAGCCCTTTTTGACTTGGGCTAATTTCGGCGTAGGCTACGCCCGCAAAAACCTCGAGAATCAATTCTGCTTGTTCGTCGAGTTCAACATTACCATCCTTGGTTACTAAAAGGCAATCATCAAGATCAATGCCGACAAAACAATCTTCATTTGAAAAAACAAACGCAATCTTTTCGTAAAACTTTACCTTGTCAAATGTCGTCCAAGTTTCGCTGTCATTACTCTTTGCGACTGTGCCATCCAATTGAATCGGCAGTTTGTTTTTTTTCCCACCTCTATCAACGTAAGTCCATCTAATCCATTGATCTAATATTTTTAGATCCGCAGGAATGTTACTCCATTTCTCCATTTGGTCACTCTCCGGTTTAGTTTATTTTTTTCTTCCGCATCTGTTTGAAATAAATTTTTTTTAGTCACTCACAATTTTTTTCCTTAACTAAAATTACAACTTCAATAGAACTATCGACGTTAGCTTTCCACTTCATGGGGTAATTTCTTTCTCGTCCAACGACCAGATACAACTCGCCTTTTTTGACTCGCCGATACTCCGTTGCTCTGTAACCTTTTGGCACTCCACCCTTAATTTTAAAATCCATTGCTAAACTATTCTGTTAATCCAGACTTAGGCAGTCGGCGATTAATTTGAGTTGATTGCTCTTGGTATTCGACTGGCGTGCTTCTCCAGTCGCATCGTCGCCTTGCGTTCTCTGCATGCTTTGACCAGGTCGATTGAATCTTTTTAACTTCGTCGGCAATTTGCTCCAAGGTTGGAATATAAGTTGTTCGTTCGTAGGTGGCTTTAGGGTCAAATTCAATCAGTTTAAAACCTTCGCCTTGGTACTGGTTTGCTTTTTTAATTACTAGGTCGGCGCGAGTGTTTGTTTTTGCCGCAACCTCAGCAATGCATTTTGAACTATTCCAAGCCTGGCAAAATTTAGTACGCTCGAGCAATTCTTTTGCTGTCCATTTTGTTTTGTTGTCATTTAAATATTGGTTCAACTCTAACCCCTCTTCTAAACTTACTTGTGGAATGTTTTCAAAATCAAAAGTCATAATTTTTCTCAATTTCAATTACTAACTCGGCAACAACTTTTGCTACCTGCGGGACAATTGAATTTCCAAGCGAAGTTAGTCTGTTAACTCGGTCTTTCTTTTGATGAGTTAGCGTGCTTACCTTTAACCAACGTCTGTCCATGAGATCGGGAATCCCATTAGTGCTTCGACGAATTCCGGCGACAGTTGCCCCTCTTCCCATTTCACCTTGTCCTTCCGACCCGCCTTTTCCATTACTATCGTTGACAGGCTTTTCTGTATGCCCTTTAGCATTCCACCGCGTCTCTGCCAACCCTGCCGGGCTTCCGAAGCGACCGGAGTAGGCAACAACTCTCTCTCCGCAAAATGAACACCCGTTGATTGCCTCCTCAAAAAATGGGTATGTCCATTCCCCGCATTTTGTGCATTGCCATTCAAAGTGGTTGCATTGGCATCCTTCAAAAATTGCTCGCCCACATCGTCGGCAGCACCATCCGTAATCTTCGTCTCGTTCGGCAAAACATCGGTTGACTCCGATGATAAATATTCGACTTCGTCTGTGCTGAGTCCCAAGTTGGGCAGCTTGTATAACGTGCCATCTAGCATTAAACCCGATTTTGGCAAGCTCGAGCAAAACGGCATCCAACCCTCGATCACACAACGCTGAAACGTTTTCCAGGACAACATACCTTGGTTGCATTTCTGCAAAAATGCGAACGCATTCATAGAACAACCGACTTTTGTCTCCATCGATTCCATCCTTTCTACCTCCTGTGCTTATGTCTTGGCATGGAAATCCAGCAGTGATTATATCTACCCACTCTAGGCAATCCGAATTAACTTTAGTTACATCGCACAACCTTACTGCGTCTGGAAAATTTTTCTTCAATACTCTTCGTTGAAAGTCTTCTAATTCGACCTGCCACAAAGTTTTAAATTTGCCAGTGGATTCAAAACCCAATTCAAAACCGCCAATCCCGGCAAACAAACTACCCATTGTCATCATCAGCAAACTCCTTTAGCTCAACTAAAAATTCATAGAGTAAAACGTCATCGTCTCCTAAATAAATTTCTCGAGCTAGATTTGTTGCCTCGAGTGTATGAAAGTTCCTAAGACAGAGAATGCAATCCGCAATCGTGTCGCGAGCATGTTCGATTAAAAAGTCACGCTGTAACCTGACGCTAATTAAACCGGCAATTGTTTCGAGTTCATCCATCGTTCACGTTCCTAAATTTTCGGCGAACAATTTTTGGAAAACCGTTTTTTTGTTTTACGTAGGTTATTTCGGCGACCTCCTTTGTAAATTCTCCATACGTTATTCGTTTTATTGCGTCATCAACTTTCTTTGGGCAATCATAATTTCCGGTTCGATAACGCCACCATCGTTCAGCGTTAGTTCTTGCCCATTCGTTTGGCGATTCAAACGGTACATACTCATCGATATACATACCATCAAACAAAGCGTAGGTTACCTTCATTGAAACGTTTCTGGCCGCTGAAACGTGCCGTCTTAAAGTACGTGTCCTTACCTCGGATTTCCATTTTTGAATTTTCTGGGTCGGCGATAAATCGCTTGCCTTATCCTTGTGGTTTGGGTCAACCTCTTCTGCTTTAAAATGGTATCTGCAATTCGGACAAATTTTTACGGCAATGCTGCACATTGTTTCGCATTTCGGACAAGCTTTAGCAGCGATTGTTTTTCGCTTTTCTTTGTCCTTTTTAATATTTAGATCGCTTAGAACACCATGACGTTTTATGTTATCACCAAAATCAAGAATCATGCAGTCTTTTTTGTCAGGATGTATCCTGAGGCCGCGACCAAGAATTTGTACGTACAAGCTCGTAGACATCGTAGAGCGAAGCAATGCGATGCAATCAATGTCTGGATCATCAAACCCAGTTGTCAGGACATTGATGTTGACAAGAAACTTGAGCTTTCCAGCTTTGAAAGCTGCAATTTCCTCGTCGCGGTTCGCGTGCATGCTGCTGACCAACCCACAAGTTTTACCGTAACGCTCAAAAACAGCTTTTGTTTTTTCTGCATGATCAACGTTGCAGCAAAATATTAAAACCTTTTTGCGGTCATCCGTTTGCAAAATTATTTCTTGAACGCACTTTTCGACCTTGTCTAAAAACCGCAATCCCATTTCTGTCGATTTAAAATCACCGCGAGCTTTCGGCAATTTTTTCAGGTCAATTTCCTGCTTTGATTTTTTGCCAACCAGGGGAGACAGATAACCTTGCTCCTGCAAATCTTCCGTTTCGGACTCGTAGCAAACCGATTCGAACAATTTGTCCTTGCCGTAAATTAGTCCGTCGTCCAGTCGATATGGAGTTGCGGTCAGCCCGGCAATTTTTAAATCAGCGTTTGAACCTCTCATGTCTTTAAGGAAATTCGAGTACATCGAATCCTCGAGGCCAGGATTAATCCTGTGCGACTCGTCTACAACGACAACGTTAATTTTGCCGTGTTGCAAAAAGTCGGCAGAACGTTTGTGTATTGATTGGATTCCTCCAATCGTAATTTGCCTGTCAGTTTCACGTCTTTTCAATCCGGCAGAGTAAACGCCAATGTTGTCTGAATCGATGCCAATTTTTATAAGCGTTGTTTCAAGCTGTTCGAGCAACTCTTTAACGTGACTAACAACAATTATTCGACCGTCCCATCTCAACACGTCCTCGCAGATTTTAGCGATGACGACAGACTTTCCTGCGCCGGTCGGAAGCACTAGGCAGGGAGTATTTTTATTAGCTTTCCAACTTGCGTATACAGCAAGAACAGATTCGCGTTGATAATTTCTTAGTTCCACTTTTAACCCTCCGAGGAAAAAAAAAAGGGGAGAGGACAATCCTCTCCCCCCAAAACGCAACTAACACCGGAGGGTGTACTAAAATGGAACTTCTGGCAATTCTTCACTTGCAATCTTACTTGGTGCAAGTCCGTCGGTTGTTGACCAATGCGCTTCCTTCGTGTTTGGATTTTGATGTTGTGTGTTCATCTTAGCAACGTTTCCAGTTTTCGCCTGCCACTCAGGCGATTTAATAATTACGTTTTGCTTGTATTCTGGAAGAGAATCCCAAACTGCCGGGTGAGCAGCGATGGTGTAATAAATTGCTGCGTTTGTAAGTGTTGGTTTTTCCATTCCTTTTGGTAATGGAGTCGCCGCATTTATAACGCAATAGTTTTTACCCGCACTTGTTTCAACGTGAACGCAGGCAAGCAAACACGGAACGCCAATTAATTTTTGAATGTCAAACCCATTTACTCCCAAATCTTCTGGCTTAAAAGGAATGCCACGCCATGACTCAAGCATTTTGATTAGGTTTGATTTTTTGCTTGAAGAAAATGTAAATCGTTTTGAAATAACAAATGGACGACCGTCCTCCATTGTCTCGTCAGCTAGCTCAAACCCAATCTCAATTTCATGTTTGTAACTAACCTCTCCCTCGTATTGCTTCTCCTGAGTTCCGAGGTCAATTACCGAATAACACACTGCTCTGTGGTTACCTGCCGGAGCAATCTGAAAATCTGCTGTTTGTTCTGGAAGTTTCACTTGGTCACCTTTGGTTAAAAAAAAACCTGCGTCGATGTTGGGTCGGACACAGGAAAGCTTTCGCTTTTGAATTGTTTTACTGACCCAACAAAATCAATTTATAAATTTGATTCGTTAAGTCAACCGCAATCTTTTAATTTTTCCAGGCAACAGTCCGGCAATACTCAGCAATTAACATACTGTCGGCGTTTCTGTGAGTGAATTTTTTTTCCGGCCACAGTTCCTGTGCCTTTGCTTTGGACACATTTTTGACACCTTTGGTCAAACACTGCATTTCAGTTTGCCACTTGCGTGGAGTTACATATTTGACCGGGATGTTTAGTGCCGTCACTATTCCCCGGCAGAATCCAAATTGAGTTCCAAACTTAAAAGTCGAGGCTACACCTTGGCGCGGCATGCTGTGTACGGATTCAATTACACATCTTGATTGCTCGAGGTCAAAGCTGCGTAGCCAATCGCAAATGTCATGCTCAGTCCAATCGAATCGGCAGAACGAGACAAAAGGTTTGCCGTCGTCCCAAATTGCTGAGATTGAACCTGAGTAACCGGGATCAATTCCAAAATAAATCAAGGCGAGTCATCCTGTGCTGCATATTGGATGCTGTAAACTCCATAGCCTAAAACTTTTTCGTTTGTTTCGGTTCGAACTGCCCAACGATAAGATCCGATTGGAGTGTTGTCCGATGCGGGAACGGTCACAGAAATGTTTTTTGTTGTTTTTGTTAACGATCCATCCGGGATAACAACCATGTCAGTTCCGGTTGATCCGTCTTCAACAACAAAGTAGAGAGCTTCAAGAGTTGGATCTACAATCGCGCCTGATGCATCTTTAAATTCAAGAACAAACGTGGCCGCACCATTAATAAACGCAGTCAGTGCTGTGCCTCGAGGCGCACATGGATCGCTGGTCGAAATTGGCAAGACATATGCGTTCTGTGTTTCGACCGATGCATCCTGTAGAGCCTTGCCTGTTGAACCCGCTGTTTGATGTGCTGCAATTGAAGTATCCCAGACTTTATTTGCAATTGGTTCATACAAATTACCTTCAGGATCTTCCGCGACCGATTCCCACGTTTGCTCCACGTAGTCATAAACAACACCGCCCGATTCCAAAGTTGTTACATCGGCTTTAAAGGCATTTTCATTTGTACCTGTTGTGAAGTACGTGTAAATGTCTGCTGCTGATGTCCCGCCAGTTAGCGCATTTGCATCTACCTGGTTGGCGACCGTAAATGTTAGCTGAGAGGTCTTGCCTTCAATCGCTGTAGTCGCAACATTAATATCGCCGACGACATCTTCCATATCGTCTTGCGTTGTCTTGTATGCTGGTTCGGCACGAATAATTGTTGACCAACGATTGACGTAATCAACTCCTGCGATGGTTGCCGTTTCTTGGTAGCGAACACTCGCCCCAATCGACAAATCTGAATCGCTTGCAAGATTGTGCGCGACGCGATACAAGCCGGTCGTCCCTGCTGGCTTGGTAATTGTAACTCCACCCGTTTTTAAGGTGTCGTTTCCATGCACGCGAAATTCAACAGTTGGGTTGCTGTCGGCATCTAGTGCAGTTCCATCGGCATCGTAAATGCTGATGTCCCAATATACCAATTCGTCGTCTTTGAAAAACTCTGTTGGTCTGCTCATTTAATTATCCGAATGGTTTGTATTGAG
>Ga0213869_10003373_pt1 | contig 10618 bp, 17 predicted proteins | sample PICome_10_FD_160083 | JGI IMG/M metagenome (GOLD analysis project Ga0213869, IMG submission 160083) | Coastal seawater microbial communities near Pivers Island, North Carolina, United States - PICO132 | ecosystem: Environmental > Aquatic > Marine > Coastal | place: USA: North Carolina...
TTTGGGTCATTTTTGCCATTTTTTGAGTTTTTTTAAATCCTGTTTCTAATAAATAATAGAGTAACTTGGAAAAAATCAACTTTAAATCATTTTCGTAAGATGTTTCAAATATATTTAATGGGAGTAATTTATACCATCCTTGGAATAGTTCATTTCACCAATACAAGATTTTACAGACCATTAATGCCAAAATTCTTACCAGCTCATGATTTACTAATTTACTTAAGTGGCGGTGCTGAAATTCTTTTAGGAATAGGAATCCTTTTTCCCCAGACCAGAGTTTTTTCTCTTTGGGGATTAATTGCAATGCTGATTGTATTTTTAATTGTGCATGTAAACATGTTATTTCCTTCTAATGGACTTGGAATTTCAATCCCCAAAACTTTTAAGACATCCTTAATCCAAACACAGGGGTGTGGGTTTTAGAAAACGGATTTTCTATTGAAACAGAGGGATGGGATTTGATATGTAATCTATTCTCTATATCTTAGACATATTATTAATTATAAATCAATTAAAATGAAAAAACTGTTCGGTGCTATAATATTTTTGATTTTCTGCTCTTGTGAAAATAATGCATATCTAGCAGAGTTTGAAAAAAATACTGAAATAGCTAAAGCATACTTTAAACTTCATGAAGAAGAAAATTCAGAAGCTATGTTTAAATTTTTACACCCTGACATGGAATGGCATATGCCAATATATGGAGTGAATATGGGAGGAGTTGAAGATGTAAAAGCAGCAATAATTGGATATCAAACTGAATTCGATAACCTTAAGTTCACCCCAAATTATTGGTTGCCTGGTGTAAATACAGAAACAGGCATTCCTGATGGTAGCACACGAGTTTATGGGACCTGGAATGCTAAACATGTTAAAACAGGGAAAGAAGTTAATTTAACTACTTACCATTCTTTTGAATTTAAAGACGGTAAGATATTTCGAGGTGGAGACTGGTTTGACTTGGGCGGAATGATGAATACTCTTACCAACCACGAAGATGAAATAGTAAATATAGTTAATATGACAACCAAAGTATCGGCTAGTAAAGTTGAAGCTTTTTCGAAAAAATATCAATCTTTAGTCAATAATTTAGAGCCTACTTCATTAAGCTTCCGATTTTCAAAAACTGGAAAAAATAGAATTACTTTAATTGAACGTTATATTAATTCTGATGCAGTATTAAATCATATTAAAAATATTTCACCAGGTGGAGAAATATCAAAAGATTTTGAAGAATTTCAGAGAGTTTTTAACATTTATGAAATGACTTTATATGGAAATGTTTCTGATGAGTTGAAAAAAGCAATTGCACCTTTTAAAATAAAAACTAAATATGTTCCTGTAATTTCAGGTTATAGCAGATAAATTATTGTATTTACTTTTTAAACTCCATTTCAAGTAGAGGATTTTTCTCTTGGAACAGGAGTTATAATTTTACTAGTTGTACAAAACAAATTAGAAATTATTAAACCCTCCCAAGTGGAGGGTTTTTTATATCCTCTTCATTAAGTTCAGGAAGAAAAACACGGAGTAGATAGAGTTTTTTATATTAGCAGCTTATTAATCATAAGTTAATTATATTGAAAAAACTAGTGTTTACTTCACTGTTTACTTTATCAATTTTCAGCTGCAATACCAATCAAGAAAAAACTTTTAAATTAAAACAAGGGGATTTACTGTTTCAAAATACTGGAACAGGTATAATAGATAATGCGATTAAAAATGTAACGGCAACGCCATTTTCTAAAAACTATTCACATATGGGGATGGCAACACAAAAAGATGGACAATGGTTTATTTTGGAGGCGATTCCAAAAGAAGGAATTTGTCTAACTCCTTTAAAAAAGTTTTTGAACAGAAATAAAAATAAATTCAATAAATCACAAACCACTGTTGGCAGGCTAGATAGTTATTACCAATCTTATATTTCTAATGCAGTTGAATATGGAATCAAAAGAATTAATAAACCTTACGATGAAATATTTTTGTGGGATGATAATTCTTACTATTGCTCGGAACTAATTTATAAAATGTTTTCCACCCAAGATTTACCAAAGGACTCTATTCCTTTTCTCACACACCCAATGACATTTAACGATAGTACAGGAAAACCAATGGAAAATTGGGTAACTTATTACGCAAAGCGTAAACAGGAAATTCCTGAGGGAATCGAAGGAACAAACCCTAACTTAATGGCGAGCAGTCCTTACATCAAATTTGTGTATGATTATGAGAATTAAACAAAATCATCGGTATATTCTCTTCATTAAGTTCAGGTATTTTTAATTTATTACAACTATTGTTATGTTCCAATATTTAAAAACAAAATTTCCACCTCTCTTAATTGTTTCATTTTTTATATTAACAATATTTCTTCTTAGAAATTTGTTGGGACATTTTTCATTTGTTTATCAAGACTGTATATCTATATTGTTTATGATTATTTATATTATCTGTATTTTATATATTAAACTTGAGTTCAAAAAACATAAAACTACTATTAGTCCATCAAATCCTGACAATGCAACAAGCTTGGTTCAATCAGGGTTTTTTCGATTTTCTCGAAATCCAATTTATTTTTCTTTATTAAACATAATATTTTGGTTTTCTATTTATCTGGGTTCCTTTTTCGGCTTGATAGTTACACCTCTATTTGTAATATATATGAATCAATTTCAAATTATACCAGAAGAAAAAGCGATGCTAAAATTATTTTCAGATAAATATAAATCATACTGTTTACGAGTAAGAAGGTGGATTTAATTACTAGTATATAACCCCTATAACCTTACCATTTAAGACACTACACACATTGCACTTCAAATGTCCTGTCTAATGTTATAACAAATAGCGCTTTAGGGATTTATTAATGCTTGGTTGACCTTAGGTGTTTATTGGCATAGAGGGGGCGTAATTCAAACGCTCTTAGCTAGAGGCATTTTATTTTTAACCGCAGGCATCTCCTCTTCATTAAGTTCAGGAAGAAAAACACGGAGTAGAGATATTGTAGAATAGGCATATCCTATTCATTAAGTTCAGGGGTAATTTGTATATTGTTGGATATCATTCATAAATCAATCAAAATGAAAAATTTATTAATACTATTTGTTTTTATAATTACTTCATCATCTTTATATTCTCAAAATCAAGAAAGGTTAAGTGTTCATTATATGAATATCCCAGATGAACAATATGAAGATTTTATGAAATTCCACAACAAGAAAAATGAAATTCTTGAAAAAGCAGGTTTTGGCAAAAACTTTTATAAATTATATAAAGTAAAAGACTCCGATAAAGCTGAAAAGTACCGGTATTTTTTAATAAGCAATTATACTAGTGATAAGCATTATAAAATGACTCACGACGTAAGTAAAGAGTTAGATAATTTGAATAATGACTTTTGGGATTCTGATTTAGCTCCAATATTCGAAGATGATGAAAATCATATATATAGAAGGGTATATAGGATAGACGAATAAAATAGTACTAAATCATCGGTATATCCTCTTCATTAAGTTCAGGGACTAATTAAATAACCACTCCTCAATTAAGCTTTTGTGCTTAAATTTTGTCAAAATAGAAAATTATACAAATGAAAAACTTTATTATTGTCTTCTTTTTAAGCATTGTTTCATATGGACAAGATTTAAGTTATAACATTGAGTCTTTCATTAATCAAGATTTAAGTATTGAAAAAAAAGCTCCAAACACCCACTATATTGGTAATGCTTGGTTAAAAAGGCTTATTGTTGCAGATGAAGATTTTGATTATAATTTGACACAAGCTACGTTTCAATCAGATTCTACTTTAGATTGGCATAAACATTCAACAGGTCAAGTTTTAATTATTGTTGATGGAGAGGGATACTATCAAGAAAAGGGTAAAGATGTTATTGTTTTAAAAAAGGGAGATGTTATAAAGTGTGGTAAAAACATTGAACATTGGCATAGTTCTACACCAAATAAGGATGTTTCATATATTGCTATTTATGGAAATAGTGAAACCATTTGGACAAAAAAGCTCTCAAAAGAAAATTATGATAAAATCATACCTATTATTTAAACTTCCTAAATCATCGGCATCTCCTCTTTATTAAGTTCAGGAAGAAAAACACGGAGTAGAGATATTATAAGTATATTTAGGAAAATGAAAAACCTCTTAAAAAAGCTTTTTTTTTACTTCCTTCTCTTTACAGGTATGATACTTTCAACTTCCCATTTAGGGGATAATTATATGGGTATAAGTGATGAAGAGGGTTATTTATTAGCTATTGGAATCTGTTGTCTAATGGCTTTCTTTTTAGAATACTTCTTTCCAAAATTTAAAAACTAATTAAATACCTAACTCCCTCCCTAATACTTTGAGATGGAATTAGTAAATTTAGGAATATGAAACAATTGCTAAAAAATTATCTAAAAGACCCTTTGTCAACTATCGCAGTTAATACTACTATTTTCATAGCAGGATGTCTTTTTTTTGGAACTATAGCATTTATTGGATTGGTATCAGGAATTATAAGGAACATTAAGAATCCTCCTACAGACATAAGGCAACAGCATATTCAACAGCATTTTGATGAACAAGTAAAATATGATGAAATGATTTATCTGTTAGACTCAATAAATACAAAACTCAAATAAATAATCAATTTATCCTCTTGCAAATAATAATCCAATCTTAAATACTTACCTTAATGATTGACTTAAAAATGAATATTTGGTGGGAAAATTTAGTTCAACTTGGAATCCCATTTTTAATTATTGTAGTTCTTATTCCTGTGGCTATTATATTGGTTAGAAAAGAAAATAAAAAGAAATTATAGAGAATAAAGTTTGAATAAATGAAAAAAAAACATATCCTGATTCTTATGATTATTTTATTCTTTCTATATATATGGGCAGAGTTAGGAGTAGGTATCTTTTTTCAAGATAGTTGGGGTGGAGATTAAAGTATTTTAATCTTGGATATTTATTAAGGTGTCTTTATCCCTAATTATTAGCACTCTATCATTTTCTGTATTTGAATCTTCTTTATTTATTTCAATTTTAAATTTTGATAAATCAATATCTTCTCCCTTAAACTTATCAAAAGCACTAGAGATAAAACCGCCAATTGAAAAAGCAATGAAAAGTCCAAAGATTAGTTGAACAATTAAAAGGGATAATGCAAATATCCCAAGTATTTGAAGTATTTTTTTTAAATCCATTTATTTTTTAAAAGTATAAAAATTCTTTAGTATTGAGTAAAAAGGAATATTATATTTAGCCTTTCAAAAAGATATTTAAAATGAATAGACTTATACTATTAACCACACTTTTTATAACAACACTATTAAGCGCTCAAACTAAACAGAAGTTTTTACTTTCTGGAGATAGCAATTTATCAGAAATAGTAAATGCTCAAAAACTTAAAGTGACAATAGCAGGAGATGCAAAATTTATTGGTACAGGAGAAGCAAAGAATATCACTGTTAGAATAGTAGGAGACGGTGTTTGTGATTTATCTCAATTAAAAGCTGATACTGCAAACATTAGAATAATAGGAGATGGAGTTGTTATAATTAACACCAATAAGTTAATAGCAAAAATAGTAGGAGATGGAACGGTTAGAACTATTGGAAAACCATTTGTTACCAAAAACTTTGTAATAGGTGACGGAAGGGTTGTAGATTACAAATTCTAATTTACTTTTTAATATCATCGGCATATCCTCTTCATTAAGTTCAGAAAGAAAAACACGGAGATAAGATATTGTAGATTTTTTTATATTGACCATTAATAATTTCAAGACGATGAAAAAATTAGCTGTTAAGTATTTATTAGAATTTCTTGTTATTGTCATTGGTATTTCTTTGTCATTTTATGTTGAAGAGATTGGTAAGCAAAAAGATAAAGAAGAATTTAAAAATCAATCACTAAACAGAATTCTACAAAATTTAGAGGGTGATATAAGAGATAATAAATGGAACTTAAAAACAGTAAGTAAGTCAATTGAATCAGGTGAATGGATTTATAAAAACAGAAATAAATTAAAGAAACATTCAAGAGATTCAATTGGTTTTCATTTAGCAAGAGCAAATAATTTTCTAACTGTTTTTGTAGATAATCAAGAAGAATATACAACACTAAAAAGTTCAGGTTATTTAGAATTAATAGAAAATGAATCTATCGTAAAAAGCCTACAAAACAAATATTCAAATCACGCTTGGATGAAAGAGGTTGAAAGATTTATAATTAAAAAATCTGATATACTTATAGATTTTGAATTTAAAAATTCTGAATTAAATAGTGAATCATTAAACGATTTAGGATTTCTTGTTGACAAGAAATATATAGGGGATCTAAATATTCCTAAAGAAATTATTGGAAGAATTACAGATAAAAAGTTTTGGCAAAAAAATCATTTAAATTCAATTAAAAATAGATTGAGAAAGGATAGCATTTTAATTGAGGAAATAACTAAAGAAATAAATAAAAAATAGGTTTTTACATCGGCACACCCTCTTCATTAAGTTCAGAAAGAAAAACAAGGAGTAGAGATATTGTAGATTTTAGTATATTGAACTATCTACAATAAATGATTTTCAAATGAAAAAACTAATTCTATTAGTACTATTCATCCCACTGGTTTGTATTGCACAAAATCCAAAAATAAAAGATTTTAAAATCACCATTCTTTCTACTATGCTCTCTGACACTCACATTGGTGAGTGGGGTTTTTCAGCAATAATTGAAGCAGACGGGAAAAGAATTTTATTTGATACAGGTTCAAGAGAAAAAACAGTACTTCAGAATGCAAGAGAATTAAAAATAAATCTTCAAAATATTGATAATGTTTTTTTAAGTCATAACCATAAAGACCATACAGGAGGATTAAAAACTTTAAGGGAAAACCATCCAACTTCTTTTTCAAATGCTCATATTGGAGAAGGAATTTTTTATCCAAGACCAAATTCCAGGGGGACTAACCATTATATTTTGAATAATAAAAACACCCTTGAATCATTAGGGATTAATTTTAAAAATCACATAAATCCGTCACAAGTAATGCCTGGTTTATGGACAACAGGTCAAATTCCAAGAAAATATGATGAAAGAAATTGGAGTGAATTAGGTAAAATGATAGATTTAAATGGAAATATTGTAGAAGATACTATTCCAGAAGACCAGTCATTATTCTTTGATACAGAAAATGGGGTAGTTTTAATAAGTGGATGTGGACACGCAGGACTCGTAAATACGCTTGATTATGTAAAAAAAATTATGCCAAATAGACCCATTTATAAAATTATTGGAGGTTTTCACCTACTAAATCTTAATGAGAACAAGTTAGAATGGACAGCAAAAAAAATGAAAGAATATGGGGTAGAATATTTTGTAGGAGCACATTGTACAGGATTAAATTCCACATATTCAATACGTAATTTTATGAATCTTTCATCAAAAAACGCTTTAGTTGGTTCAGTAGGAACTTACATTACTAAAAAAGGGATATTTCCTGGCTATATGCAATAACTAAATCATCGGCATATCCTCTTCATTAAGTTCAGGAAAATAAACACGGAGTAGAGATATTGTAGATTTTAGGTATCTTGTTTCATCTGCAATATATACGATGAAAAAACTTCTTATTATTTTAATATTTGTTCCGTTGGTTTCTTTTGGGCAGAATAATATTTATTCTGTTACTTCAGAAGGTGGTTTAAATGTTCGGGATAAACCTGGAATTGATGGAGAAAAAATTGCTATTCTTTTACTTGACGATTTAGTTTACTTATTAGAGAAAACTGAAATACCCATAACAGTTACCGATTTAAATAAATCAACCGGTAGAGATAAAAAAATCTCTGGTCAATGGGTAAAAATTAAAACACATACTCCTCCTAAATTGAAAGTAGATAAAATATTACGGGGGAATAAGGATCAAAATATTGAAGGATATGTTTTTGATGGTTTCTTAAAAAGAATAATCAAAACATTTTATAAAAATGGGCAACTAAAAATGGAAGGAGGTTATGCGGATATTGATAGTTTAGAGTTCTTATTAGGAAAAGTTATATGGGATAGAAGTGGATCTAATTATTATCAAGCAATAAACGCTGAAAAAGGATATGCTAAAGAAGGAAAAATTCTTACTGGTATTGAAGCCTATAAAAAACTTACTGAAAAACCCATAAAAGACGGTAAATGGACATATTACTATGAGTCAGGTATAATTGAAAAAGAAGAATTCTATGAAGTTAATCTCTTTTTAAAAGAAAAATATTATTCTGAAAAGGGTTTTAAAACCTCTGAAATAGAATATTATTTAAAAGAAGGTGAGCTCTTACCAACAGAAACAAAATATTATGAAAATGGTACAATAAAAAGTATTAATTCAGAAGATTATGAAGGCAGAAGTTATTCCGAATATTACAATAACGGTAATAAAAAATATGTTTCAGAATTTGGAGCAGGAACTGGATTTGAGAAATACTATTATAAAAATGGTAAGGTGAAAAAAATGAGAATTAGTGAAGATAATTTTAGTCTAATAGAAGAATATTCTGAAGTAGGAAAATTAACAAAAGAAGAAATTTATCTAAATACTGAACTCCAAGACCAATTTAAAGATGGTATTTGGATTTTTGGTAAAGATAGATTAGAAAAAGATTATCAATTAGATCCACCTAAAGATGGGAGATTGAGATATTATAAAAAAATTTTTAGCTATCCTACTCCTAAATAATCACTCAAAACCTGTTAAGAGGATGTTTTAAATTTTCCACTATTTCACGATATACAAATAGTAACTACTTCAGATGAAAAACAAAGAATGGATTAGGTTCGTGAATATGAAGAAAAACATGGATAAGAGATAGAGTTTTCTATATTAGTAGCTTATTAATCATAAATCAATTAAAACTCAATGACACAAGTTAAATCAATATCAATTTTATTAGCTCTTTTATTTGCAATTACCAGTTGTAAAAACATAATGCATAAAGATTCGATTGTTATAAAAAATGCTGATTCAAATGAGTTAATATTCATTTTAGAGATGAATACAAAAAACAATCTGAACACTGAAATAGAAGACTTTACTCAATATCTATCTGATTTCATAGTTGAGAGAGAACCTTCAACTATTTATGGGTACTATCTTTCAGAAGATGGAAAGAAAGTAACATTGATTGAGAGATATAACAATAGTTTAGATGGAATCAAGCACGGCGAAGACTTTATAAATGGTCCAAATTTTGAAAATTTTTTCAAGTTTTTTGAGATTGAAACATTCATTGTTTTAGGAAAAGCATCTGATGAGTTCAAGAAGTTTTGTTCAGAAAATGGATTTGTAATAGATTATAGAGAATCCATTGGAGGATATATCAGAAAATAACTAAACCAGAGGTATATCCTCTTCATTAAGTTCAAGAAGAAAAATACGGAGTAGAGTTAGAGTTTTCTATATTAGTAGCTTATTAATCATAAATTAATTAAAATGAAAAAAATTTATTTGTTGTTATTCACTTTTGCATTGTCTATTAATGCAAACGCACAAGATAAAGTTGTCTTAAAACAAACCTTTATCAAGGTAAAACCAGGGAATAATTATGCTGAAGATTTAAAGACTAAATTTGGTAAGATTGCTCAAAAGAGAATTGATGCTGGCTACCAAGAGGCATGGCACCTTTGGGAAGTTGTTGATAATCCTCAAGCACCTTTTACACATCTAATCGTTGAACCTGTTTTAATTAGCCAAATGGAAAAAGAATGGAACCGTGAGGGTTGGCTTAAAATGCGAAATGAGGCAATTCCTGGTATGACGGATTCAGACTGGCAAGCTTTTATGGAAGGTGTAAGAAATAAAAGGGATATTGTAGCTGAAGCAATGTTTGTGACAGTCACAGACGTAAAGAGAGATAACGATATAAATCTTCCCACTAATGTTGGTGTGATAAACTGGATGAAAGTTAAAGAAGGCAAATTTAAAACATATGAAAATATGGAAAAAGCCCTTTATTCAAATGGTCTTAACAAAGCAGGTTTAAGAGCAGGTTGGTCGCTTGGAAAAAGGATAGACAAGTATGGAGTTGACTTATATTGGAATTATTTCACAGTTGATTGGTTTTCAAACTATACTGACTATGTAAAAACAGCTGTAAATACTCCCGCTTGGGATGCTGACAAAAATTATCAAAATATGATGAAAGTAAGGGAATTAAGAGAATCCGTAGTTGTTCGAAAAGTTATTATGCTTGAATAAAGTTCAAAAAACAAGATATAACCCTCCAGCCGGAGGGTTTTTTATTACAGTTCAGGAACTTCTAATTTTCTTAAATACAAATAGAAGACTACTCTTTACTCTCTAATTATTCCAGAAAAAGTAAATTACAAAGCCCCAGATTATAAAAACTACTATTACAAAAAAAACACCCAATAAATGAGATTCTTTAGTTTCCTTGTTATAAATAAAGTCTTTTAACTTCATATGTGTTTAGCATCTGTAAAGGTTAATTCTTTTTATACCATTGTGGGAAAACAAATGTAGAAACACCAAGACAAAATGCACCTATTGCTTCTAAATATTCTCCATCTACAAGGTTGTATATACTTGTAATAATTAAGATTGAGA
>Ga0213869_10003375_pt1 | contig 10617 bp, 13 predicted proteins | sample PICome_10_FD_160083 | JGI IMG/M metagenome (GOLD analysis project Ga0213869, IMG submission 160083) | Coastal seawater microbial communities near Pivers Island, North Carolina, United States - PICO132 | ecosystem: Environmental > Aquatic > Marine > Coastal | place: USA: North Carolina...
TATGAAATTAATTTACATACACGGCGCAACTGCAAGTGAACGCAGTTTCGCCTTTATACAAAAGAGCATCCGCTCTAAAGATCCTATTTTTCTTAACTACGAAAAAGAAGGCACAGCAAAAGACAATCTTGCAGAAATGATTGAGACACTTAACAGTGTTAAAGATCCGTTGTTTATTGTTGCACACAGTCTTGGCGGTGTGTACGCAACTTATCTACAACAAGAAGTTGATAATGTAAAGGGTGTAGTAAGTCTAGCAACACCGTTTAATGGCAGCGAAATAGCAACGTGGGGAGCAATGCTCAACCCTGGCTATCAATTGTTTAGAGACATTAGGACCAGCAGCGACTTCATAAGAACAAGCCGTAAGATAGATATCACAGTTCCATGGCTACAAGTTGTAACAACTGTAGGTGATGTTCCGTGGATACAAGGAACTAATGACGGCATTGTTACACGTTCAAGTATGATGTGTAGAGATGACATAGACTACACAGAAATAGATAGAAACCATTATGAGGTAGTATTAAGTAAAAGAGTGGTTGACATCATCAAGAAACGAGTGTATAAATAGTATTGTAACGTTGAAACTTTAGCAACGACGGACAAGACCCGGGGGCGGTACCCGGCGACTCCACCAAAAGGATACACAATGAAAAAATATTCAAAAGAATATTTAGATTTTGAATTGAAGCATACCAGAGAGTTGGTAGTTCTTCACCATAAAACAGGTGACGAAGAACTAAGACTTCAAATTTTAGAAGTTAGGAAAACTCTTGAGCGTATCTTTTTGATGGGGTCGAAATAGGATAGATTGACGTAAGAGAGAAAGTGGAGTTACCGGGATGTAAGCGCCGTACCGCGAACAAAAACTATAATTGCAAATGAAAATTTCGCATTAGCAGCCTAGGCTGTTACGAGGTAGTTAGACCTTGTTACCAAACATAGCAGGAAAGCACCTTCGGGTGCTTTCTTTTTATCTGCTACATTATAGCGCACTTAATATTATTGACTTCTTAACATAACCGTGCTAAATTAATATACACACAGAGACAAAAGGATTTTGTTATGAACACTACACCGAAGCCCATTGGCTGGGCAACTACTATCTCAACACTGATTTCTATTCCCAAAGACATGTGGGACAGCGTAATGACAGTTGAAAAATCACCACTACGCAACTTAGACCCTATGGTAGCACATATGATCTTCCAGAGTCTATTCTTTATCTGGAGCGGCTTGTTTGCTGTGATGATTGGCAGCTATATGGCGTTTGGTCTTAGTGCAGTATTCCATATGGTATTAATCAGTGGAGTTACAATCACAGCAATGACATTCCGTCAAGCAGAAAACAATCCAGAATCAATCAATCGACTTATCAAATCCGGTCAGAAATACAACGGCCGAGCAGCAGATGGAGAACATGTATAATGTTTAAAGGATTAGCACTATCATTTTTTGTTATAATTCTGATGCTTACAGTAGTACCCATTGGCATAACTATACTCACCTTGGGTGTAGATGAATATGCTAGTAACTGCAAGCAAGCAATTCATATGCCATGTTTTGGTTTAAATGAATGAGACCTAATAATAACTTTTCTCTTACAGTAAGAGACATTGAGGTTATAGAATCGGCACTAAGAGCAAAGGCTGGTCGCAGAGGTTTGGCTATTGCTCAAGGCGAAGCATCAGAACAATCTCGTGCTGAAATGCATGAGATACAAGAACTACTGGGCAGAATACACAATCAAAAGAATTGGTACAAGCCCAAAGACGACCGCTTTCAAGGTGGCGGATAAAACTGTTGCACCGTTGCAACACTAGTAATAATAATATAACAAAAGTTGCTAGATTCGCTCTTAACAGTCGACAAATAGCAAACAGAACGTATAATTAATAGTATGAAAGGGCAAGTTGTGAGCTTGCCCTTTTTTACGACACTACAATAAAAATAAGAAAGGTTTTTATAATGCGTAATGTATTTATTACAACAGTAGCCGCTTTGGCTATGACAGCATCAGCAGCACTATCTGAGGATGCAACAACAATGACATATGGTCCAGTAATTTCAGGTGAAGTTGCACTAGACTTTGCTGAAACAGCAGCAGGCGATGTAGCAGGCACAATGGGTCTAGACCTAGGTGTTGATATGCAAGGTCTTGCAACAGTTGACCTAGACTTTGAAGTTGACGAAGATGGCAACGGATCACTAGCAGACTGGACAGTTGGTACAACTGTAGGCGCACTAGGCGTAGCGTTTGGCACAGACAATGGTGTAATGCCAGGTGCAGAAGGCGAGCAAACACTAGCAGCACCAGCAATGACTGAGTCACTAGCAGTAACAACAGGCGCTGCAACAGTAGCACTAGGGTTTACTGACTGGAACACAGACGTTACAGACATCAGCAACGTACAAGGTGCTTACACATTGAACGTTGCAAACCTAGATGTAACAGCAGCAGCTGACTACAACTTGGACACAGAAAACACTGTACTAGGTGCAGGCATTAGCGGTCTAGACTTAGGTATCGCAGCAATTGGTACTGCAATGACTTATGATGTAGATGCAGAATCATTTGGCTTTGAAAATGTTGTAACACGTGGTGGCCTAACAGCATACCTAAACGGTGACGACACAGACCTACTACAAAACATCGGTGGTGAGTACACAATGGATGTAGCTGGTGCAACATTTGCAGCAGGTGCTAACTATGATGTAGATGCAGAAGACTTAACACCAACAGCAAGTCTATCATTTAACTTCTAAGTTAAAATAATATAAATTACGGCAACAAGGGCGGTGGAAACATCGCCCTTTATTCTTGATAAATAATATGGGCATATAATTTAGAGGGAATCAAAAATGCAAACACAAAATGAATATGACGTAGTACTACTTAAATGCGTAGATGGCGACACAGTAGATGTAGATATTGATCTAGGATTTGGCGTATGGCTTAAAGACGAGCGTGTACGCATTATGGGCATTGACACCCCAGAGTCACGCACAAGTGACAAAGTAGAAAAAGTATTTGGCACAGCAGCTAAGAATAGACTAAAAGAACTATTAGAAAATGGCGGCAAGTTAATCACAACAGAAAACAAAAGCGGCGAAGATATGAAAGGCAAGTTTGGACGTATCTTAGGAGACTTCCGTACTCCGTCAGGAGATTTAGTAACAGACATTATGATTTCCGAAGGACATTGTGTAGCATACTTCGGCGGATCAAAAGAAGAAGTCCAAGGCAAACATCTAGTAAACAGAAGCAAGCTATTACGTGAAGGTGTTGTATCGCAAGAAGACTACGATGCCGCAGTAAAGTTAATGGAAGACAAATAACCAAAAGAAGGATCCGCAAGGGTCCTTTTTTTATAACTACATTATAAACCAAAAGGAGACACTGTAATGAGTGCGGAACAAGATAAAGCTAATGCTCAATCAACAAAACAGCAGCAGCAGAATGAAAAGAATGCCAAGTCAAACCAAAAGCACCAAGCTGAGATTGACAAACAAAATGCTGACGCTGCTAAAGCTAATGCAGACAAAGAAGCAGAAGCTGCAAAGCAAAAGCAAGCACAATCCGAAGCAGACGCAGCAAAAGCTCAAGCTGATTTAGACGCAGCTCATGCAGCAGAAAAAGAAGCTTCTGATAATTACGATGCAGCACAAGCTGAAGTACAAAAGTCAGCAGACATGGTACAGCAAGTTTCTAAACCGCAGTACAACATTGAAGTAGTAGACGAAGTTGCAGTTCAAACTTCGGGTTCTGTGGGAAACGAGAACGCAGGCGCAAGTGGTAGTGCAGGTGCAAGTGCAGGTTACGAAGCAGGTGCAAGTGCAGGATACGAAGTAACAGACACAAGTGTTGCAGCAGGCGCAGAAGTACATGCAAAAGTAGAAGCAGGCGCAGAAGCAAGCGGCGAAGCACATGCTAAACAAGAGATTGTACCAGGTGTAGATGCAGTAGCAGACGCAAGTGGTTCAGCAGAAGCACATGCAAGTGCAGAAGCAGAAGCACACGCACAAGGTAGTGCAGGTTGGGACGGCAGTGATGCAACAGCAGCAGTAGACGTAGGAGCAAGTGCAAGAGCAGAAGCTGGCGCAAGTGGCGAAGCAGAAGCAAGTATAGGACTCGAAACACCATTAGGTGATGTAAAAGTAGATGCAGGTGCTGAAGGCGAAGCAAACGTACATGCAGAAGCATATGCAGAAGCAGGCGCACATGCAAGTGTAGGCGAGCATGGTGTAGATGTAGGCGCAGGCGCTATTGCAGGCGCAGGCGTTGGCGCAGAAGCAAGTGGATCAGCAAACTTAGGTGGTGCAGAAGTAAGTGGTAGTACTGAAGTAAGTATTGGCGCACAAATTGGCGCACAAGGTTCAGCACACGCAACATACGAAGATGATACAATTTCGTTTGGTATCGACGGCCAAGCAGCACTATTGGTTGGATTAGATGTTGATGTAAATGTAGACATTGATATTGGTCCTCTAATCGATGGCGCAAATGCAATGATGCATGCAGGTAAGAGCATGGAAGAAGCCTGTGATTACATCACAAACAACATTGACAAAGCACAAGACGATGCACTTAAAGCCGCAGACGATGCACTTAAAGTTGCAAACCAAACAGCAAAAGTTGCTAACGATGCATATAACGAAACTAAAAAAGCAACAAAGGCAGCTGAAGACGCAGTTAACGATTGTGCTAATGCAGTAACAGATGCAGCTAACCAAGTTGCTAACTGGACTGTATCAAGTGCAAATGCATTGGCAAATTCACAAGCAGCACAGCAGACTATTAATGCCTGCAACAGTGCTATTAAAGCCTGTGATAGTGCTATCAACGAATGCAACAAAGCAATCAACAGTGCAGAAAAAGCAATCACAGATGCAGCCAATGCAGCAGCAAAGGAAGCAGAAGACCTAGCAAATGCAACAGCTAAAGCAGGCAAGGATGCTTGGAAAGCTACTAAAAAATTCTTTAGTGATGTGCGTATAAAAGAAAATGTTAAATTTGCAGGAGTAGTTGCAGGATTGAATACCTACACTTATAACTACCTCGGTGCTAAAACATTACGCACTGGTGTTATGGCACAAGAACTATTAGATACAGACTATGCAGACGCAGTAAGTGTAGCAGAAAATGGTTTCTATCAAGTAGATTATAACAAACTGCCAAAGCTACACTAAGGAAATAAACTATGGCTAAACCAGTCCAAGTCAGTGAAGACACAGAATTACAAATAAGTTTAAAAACTGCTGGAGCAATCCTGTTTGCTGTTGTCTCTGCTGCTGGACTGGTTTTCCATGTTGAAAGTAATATGGATGATGTGCAAGGTGAACTTGAAAAACACACTATGCATATTCAAACACTTGCACAAAAAATCAACAGTCCACAAGTACAAGAAGCACATACAGAATTGGCATTATTAAAGCTAAGAGTGCAACAGCTTGAACAAGAATTACAAGAACTTAAATTGCAAAGGCAATAATAGATGCAAGTAGAAACACTCTACAAATGCGAATACATCACTGGTAAACTTGAAACAATAGATGTAAAATCTATTACTGATATGGTGCTTGCAAAGTATCATGCAAACAAAACCATGTCTAAACATGTAGCAAGTATACGCAATGAAGACATACGCATAGAATTTAATTCAGAAATACAAAACTTAGCAGGAGAATTATGCGCAGCGTGGCATGAATATTCTGGCAAAGAAATTGAACTATGCTGGAACAGTAGCATGACAGACACTGACCCTAACACAGCAGCATGGGCAGTAGTACACAGCCGTGGCGAAATGACTAATCTACACAGTCATGAAAGCTCAGAGAATTATTCTGAAGGCGCACATGTGAGTGCAGCATTTTGGGTACAATGTCCTAAAGACAGTGGCAACTTTGTATTTCAATACAAGCCCAATCCTTACATAGTAGAGCAGCACGACATAGAACCGCAACAGAGTCATTATGCTATGTTTGACAGCACTATGCCTCACTTTGTAACAAAGAACTGCACAGATGAGCTGCGTATAGTAATCAGCATGAATTTTAAATTAAAAGGTTGACAATCCACTAAACTATTGCTATACTGTATAGACAGTAACAAAAGCAGGAGTTAATATCTTGACAATGTCTATGGTAGGTCCCGGCCTAACTACAACATCATATAAGAAGCGCAAACAAAAACCACGTACTAAGAATCAACAATTAGCGTTTGAACAGCAACACCGCGAGTACAACAAAAGTATGAAGCGTATGGGCTGTCATAATCAAATGATGAGCTTAGAAGACTACGACTTGTATGTACGAGGTCTTTATAAGCCTAAAGCAAAGAAGAGCGAAAAATACACTCCGACTAACAGCTATCGTAGACAAACACCGGACATTCCAAGTCTAGGTAACGGTGTAGGTGTAGCAACAGTTAAAGAGCAAATGAAATATTCAGGCGAACGGCAGTTGTTGGGAATTGCAACGATGCATAAATCAAACATGGTTCCCGTCTTCGCAGATCAAAAAGAGCAGGCAAAGGAAATTGCCAGCATGCGCCGCTAATCAAAGGAAATACAATGAAAACTTTTATTACAGCATTTTTTATGCTACTGGGAATCGTTACCTCTGCAACTGCGACACAAGCAAAAGGTTTGTTTACAGCAGATGACAAACCTGAAATGTGGTGTCTGGCACTAAACATCTATTATGAAGCACGTTCGAGCAATCGAGCAGATCGCATGGCAGTTGCAGATGTAGTATTGAATCGTGTTAATCATACATATTATCCCAATACAGTGTGTGATGTAGTACAACAAGGCAAACAGTATGCAGACGGGCGTATGGTGCGCAATCGTTGTCAGTTCAGTTGGTACTGCGATGGTAAGAGTGATTGGCCTACTAATATGGATGCTTGGGTAGAAGCACAACAGATTGCATACAATATGCTAGTACACAGTGATGCTCGAGGCATTACAGAAGGTGCAACACACTACCATGCAACATACGTAAGTCCTGAGTGGGCACGAGACTTTGCACTAGTTGGACGCATTGGCGAACACATTTTTTACCGTTGGGAATAATACTAACGCTTAACTCACCAGCCAATACAGGTTAAATAGTATATGATATTTGGAATACTTACATTAATCACAGCATTGTGTATCAGTGCTGTAGCAATATACTACTCTGTCGCGGGGTTGGTTGCAATCTTCGCGGCAGCAGCACTGCCCATTATGATCATGGGCGGCACATTAGAAATAGCAAAGCTTGTTACAGCAGTATGGTTACACAAGTACTGGAGTCGTGCTACATGGTGGCTTAAAACGTATCTAAGCGTGTCTGTGGTGGTGCTTATGTTTATTACAAGCATGGGCATATTTGGCTTCTTGAGCAAAGCACACATTGAACAAACTAGTGCAAGTGAAGAAAGTGTTGCTAGAGTAGAAAGTATTACAAGCGAAATAGCAAGACAGAACGCTATTGTTACTCGTGCTAACACACGCATTGCACAGTTAGAAAACAGTGAAACTGGTGCAGACGCAACTATACAAGCACAGATTGACAAGGAACAAACTCGTATTGATCTAGCTTTTGAACGTATTCAACCTGCTATTGCACAGCAAAATCAAACTATTGCAGATGCAAGACAAGGTGATACTACACGCACTAAGCCATACGAAGATCAACTTGAAAGTATTACAGCAGAAATACTAAGACTAGAATCTAGTGCAAGAGAGTACGAAACTAAAATTAGTGAACTGTCAAGTGACGTAAGTGGAGTAGAACCTTTACTAGCACAAATTGCCGCACTAGAAGAAGAAATTATTCGTGTAACTAATCAACTTAATAGTGGTGAGCAACAACAGATTAGAGCAGGACAAGCAATCATTGGTGTTACTAATGACGGGCTGTTCGGCGGCAACACTCGTACTGCACTAGCTGCTTGGGTAAGTGGACAGCGTGAACGTATTACTCAGATACAAGGCGAAGTAGCACAAGTACGCAAAGATGCTACAACTACAGTAGATGCAGAGCGTATAAGACTAGCAGATGTAGTTGAAGATATTCGCACAGTACAAATACCTGCACTCAAAGAGCGTGAGCTTACAATGCTTGCTAAGATTGACGAAGTGCGCCAAACAGAATCGCCTGTTATACAAACAGCAAGAGATGAAATACAACGACTACGTGCTAGTGCAGAGTCACAAGTAGCACAGTCACAAACACTAATTGAAAGACTGCGTAGCCAACTAGGCGATGTAGGTAATGCACAAGAACTTGAAGCAGACATTGACGAACAACAAAATCGTATTAGAGCTGCTAACACAGAAATTGACACACTCACAGAAGAAAAAATAGCTCTAGAAGCAGAATATCGCAAACTAGAAGCAGAAGTAGGACCAATCAAATACATTGCTGAGTTCGTATATGGCGAACAGGCAGACAGTAACATGCTCGAAGAAGCTGTACGTTGGGTAATAATTATTATTATCTTTGTATTTGATCCACTCGCTGTCCTACTATTAATAGCCGCACAGTATACTTTTGAGTTTAGACGTAAAGAACTTGAAGATGATGACGGTGAGCGTCTTCGGCTCGAAAGAGCTGAATACGAACGAGCAAGAGCACAAACAATAGTTGACAACCCTGTTTTTAATATTGACACTCCTGCGCCGCCTGCGGAAGAAAAGGAAGAAGTAAATGACGTCATTGATAGACTTGATGTTGAACAATCAGATCGGGCAGAAGAAGGAAACACCGAAACCGGAGACAACACCAACGGAGACGGAGACAACACCAACGGAGACAGTTCCGGGGGAGATAGAGAATCAGTTGAAAAAACTGATGGGGAATATGATGCTGGAGCCAACGATATCGGACGAGACGATTCCGACAGAGTGGACGGAGACACAAGCCGAACAAGACAGCAAAACTTAGACATACCTGATACAAAAAACAGAATGTTCTATCCTGAAGAACTCGAAGAATCTAAAAAAAAAGTAGAGTTAGAGTTACCGGTAGAATTAAATCCAAATAGCAGATACTATGCGGATAGAGAGCAAGATGATGCCTGGGTAACTGATCGAGCAATATGGGAAACTAACAATCCAGATGAAGACAGAGAAGCTTGGCGACACGCTTTTGAAATTGGAGAAATAGATTCACTTCCGTGGGAAACAACAGACACTGCTGATAACTACAATACACAAGAAGGTTATCAGCAAAATGCGGAACAAAGCGCAAGCACACTTTTTAACAAACTATCTAAAAAATAGGTTTTAATTGAAAAAGATAAACATAGTCACGCCGCCGGATATGCTATTCAACGACAGTCTTCAACTGCTGGTAGTGTATCCTAGTAAACAACTACAAGACGAACTTCAAACCAATTTTCTATCTAGTGCAGACTTAGACATTAATTTATATGTCTATGATAAACCTGTGCAGGATAAGAAAGAACTTGAATGGATGCTAAGTGTGTTTAAACAATGTGATGCGGCTATAATTGATGTAGATAATATGTCACCTTGGGCACGTGATCTCGCAAGCTATATGATAGCAAAAAACAAAACATATTGGTTGACAAACAGCCAAGATTCAGTGTATAATGGTTTGAGTAGTAACAGAGTTTACAACTTAGACTTTTTGTCTATAATAGGAGAAAATTTTGAGACAGAATAACAATAACAAGCAGGAAAATCGTGGCTTAACTGTAGAAGTACGTAATGGCGATTTTAACTTTGCACTTCGTAAGTTTAAGAAAAAAGTAGCAGAAGATGGAATCTTGCAAGAGCTGCGGCAGCGTGAAGCTTTTGAAAAGCCAAGCATTAAACGTGCAAAGGCTAAGAAAGCAGGTCGAGCTCGTTGGTTAAAAAAACTAGCAAAAGAAAATGAAGATCAACCTTCTAATCATAACAAATCCAAACGATAAGAGGTAACAATGCGCATCGATCAAGATGTCAAACTAGACTACAAGGATGTACTAATTCGCCCTAAGCGAAGTACACTTAAAAGTCGCAAAGAAGTAAGCCTAGAACGTAGCTTTACATTCCGTAACTATGTTCCAGACTTTCCGGATAACATTGAAGACGAACACTATCGTGGCATCCCTATTATGGCTGCTAACATGGATGGTGTTGGTACATTTGCTATGGCACAAGAACTAAGCAAACAAGGTATCTTTACTTGCTTGGTTAAAACTTACTCAGTAGATGAACTTGTTGAGTTTTTTAATGGTGTAGGTGATAGCCGATATGTTGCAATGAGTATTGGTACAAGTTATGAAGACTTTGAAAAGCTGTGTATGGTATACGACAAAGCACCAGGCATGATCAAGTACGTGTGTATGGACATTGCAAACGGTTATTCAGATCACTTTGCACAACACGTTAGGAAAGTGCGTAAAAACTTTCCAAATATTGTAATCATCGCCGGAAATGTAGTAACAGGCGAAATGACGGAGGAACTTATTCTTGCTGGAGCAGATATTGTTAAAGTGGGAATTGGCCCTGGTAGTGTATGCACTACTCGCATTCAGACTGGCGTGGGGTATCCCCAACTTTCGGCAGTTATCGAATGTGCAGATGCGGCTCATGGTCTTGGTGGACATATTATTGC
>Ga0213869_10003382_pt1 | contig 10609 bp, 9 predicted proteins | sample PICome_10_FD_160083 | JGI IMG/M metagenome (GOLD analysis project Ga0213869, IMG submission 160083) | Coastal seawater microbial communities near Pivers Island, North Carolina, United States - PICO132 | ecosystem: Environmental > Aquatic > Marine > Coastal | place: USA: North Carolina...
TTTAGCTGCAGAACGAATACCGTCAGCTTGATAGCCAAAATCATATTTGTTTAAATACATTGATAGGATTTCTTTTTTTGTATAGCGTTTTTCAAGTTGAACAGCTATGACATACTCTTGAGCCTTTTGAAGAATTGTTTTAATCAAGTTTCGCGAACGGACTCCAACAAAAATTTGACGTGCTAGCTGTTGGGAAATAGTACTGGCTCCGCCTCGCTTTCCTAAAAAAGCAAAAGCACGAAGTGTACCAAGCCAATCAATTCCTGAGTGTTCATAAAAACGTTCATCTTCAGTAGCTATGAGAGCCTCAATCATATTGACTGGGATTTCATCAAAACCAATTGGAGTTCTGTTTTCGTCAAAATAGTATTTCCCTAAAATATTGCCATCAGAGGAAATAATTTGGGATGCTAAATTAGTTCTCGGGTTTTCTAGTTGTTGTAGATCTGGCATAGGACCATACAAACCAAAAGCTGCTCCTCCAAACAAAATGAATACGCCTGTTATGGATAGAAGAAATAATCCCCACAATATCCAAACGTGTTTTTTATAAGACACTTTATGTTTTTTGCCTTTATTCTTTTCCATTTTTTTACTTATCTTCTATGCTAATCCCAATAGCCTCGATTCCTTTAAGACTTAAAATGCCTTTCGCTCTTCCATTATTTCGCACTGCCTGACTAATTGCAATAGAAATGGGTCTCATTTTTGGGAAAACAACCCCTTCTTTCCACCAAAGTTTACTCTCTTTTATTTCACTAAACCCTTTTCCTTTCCATGATCCGTCAGGATTTGCCATTGCATATTCAAGAGTATCCTGAGTTAATAAATCTTCTCCGGCTCGAAGACTTGCAATTAGAAATATGTTTGCATATGGATAACTATTGTCGTTTCGTAAACGAATAAATAAGTTTTTTACTCCACTATCTATTACTTTATCCGGGATATTAAAAACTACTGGACTCTTAGATAAACCATTCTTATTTAATGATCTGTAATTAGTATATCCGTTGTCTGACTTACAATTGATAAAGCAAATCAATATAAAGTAGATTATAGTTGTATTTTTTAACTTTATTTTCAAATTTATCCTTTTTGAATTTGATTTTTTCAGTTTAAACAATCATAAAATTATTTAAATTTTAGTGACTCAGATCTCCCCTTTTTAAAAACCTTATTGCTATTATGATTCCCTTTTCTATAAACTTTTTGTTCCTCGTCACTTAAGAGAGTAATTTCTTTACAGGCATTTGAACAACATTGATTCATTTTTTCTCCACAATTCTTACATTGAATAAATAATAAATGACAAGCTTCATTAATACAATTAATATGTGTGTCACATGGTTTTCCACATTGATGGCATTGTGCTATAATATCATCTGAAATCTGTTCTGAACGGCGTTCATCGAAAACAAAGTTTTTACCTGTGAATTTATTCTCCAAATCATTTTTTTTTACTTGACGAGCATATTCAATAATCCCTCCTTCCAATTGAAACACCTTTTTAAATCCTTTGTATTTAAAATAGGCTGAAGCTTTTTCACAGCGAATACCCCCTGTACAATACATCAATAAATTTTTATTCTCTTTATAGTTAGATAAATCCTTTTCTATAATTGGTAAAGATTCGCGAAAAGTGTCTACGTCTGGAGTTATAGCATTTTGAAAATGTCCAATCTCACTTTCGTAATGATTTCGCATATCAACACAAATAGTGTTTTTATCCTCTAGTAATTTATTGAATTTTATTGCGTTTACATGGATCCCTTTTTGAGTAACATCAAACTCATTATCTTCTAATCCGTCTGCTACAATTTTATTTCGAACCTTAATAGTCAGTTTTAAAAAAGATTTAAGATCTTGCTCAATAGCAATATTTAATCGAACATCTTTTAAAAAAGAGATACTATCCAAATGTCCTTTAAATTCTTCGAAATATGGAGCCGGAAGAGAAAGCTGAGCATTAACACCCTCGTGAGCGACATATATTCTTCCTAAAACTTCAATAGGTTCCCAAGATAAAAATAAATGGTCTCGAAAAAGTTGTGGATTACCAATGCGCACATACTGGTAAAAAGATAACGTCAAACGCTCAGTACCTGCAGTCTCTAATATTTCAGCCCGTTCTTGCGCACTTAGTTTATTATACAGTTGCATTCTATAAACATTTAAATGTTAATGTAAAGGTACTAAAATCCTTACTTCTACACTCAATCTTATATATTCAAAACTATCTGTTTTAAGTTATAATTAGTTTCAAAGAATATAGCAGTTAAAAATTTATAAAAGAATCCTTGTAACTTTTTGTTATCATGTATTTTTCTCATTATCACAAGTTCATTCTATAAAGCTAAGGCTGTTAAAAATTAGATTGTTGTTATTCATTAAAAAAATATCCCCCTTCTTCATAAGTCTTAGAATGTTTGAGTTATTCTAAATACTTACTTTTCTGGCCGATCAAAATCAGATTTGTTTGGCGACCATTTACATAGCGAAATCCTGATGGGCCAAAAAATCCGGCCTCTTCAAGCATTATTCGAATATCTTTTTGCCATTGATCAATATAAACTTTAGCATTAAGTTCTATAGCATATGCTGTATTTTCGTAAAGCGGATGTTCCCCTGATCCAGGAACACCATGTTGGGCATCCCACATTCCAAATGTAGTCCCTGCTGAATGGCCGTAAAGGCCAAGCGGATGGGTATAAATCTGTGGACGTAAGCCTAATTTTTTACTTTCTTTAATGGCGATTTTTAAAGTTTCATTTCCAGTTCTTCCTTTTATAAAATTGTCTGTTAAAGCATCTTGGACAGTATTGCCTTGTTTTAATGCTTCTTTTAAAAATTGAGGAGCATCTGTTTCGCCGGGTTTTAAAACATATGCCAACTCTTGACAGTCAGTATTAAGAGTTAGGTATGAAATCCCAAAATCACAATGTACCAAGTCTCCGGGCATTATTACATCAAATTTTGGTTTGCCATCAAATCCGTATAAGTCACTTTTTCCTGAACGCTGGATATCAACTGTTGGATGAAACCAAGTATTAAGATCTAGTTTCAACACTTTTTCGCGCATCCACCAGACAACATCTTCTGTAGTAGTAAATCCTGGTGTAATAACTTTAGTGGAAAATGCTTCTTGAATAATATTATGAGTAATTTCAGTTAGCTGACTAAAAAGTCTAACCTCGAGAGGAGTACGCGTCTCGATCCATCTAACAGCAAGAGTTTCAGCTGAAACAATTCGTTTTTGAAATTTGGAGGGTAGAGATTGGATTAGGGCGTCATAATCTGTTTTTGCTAGCCCATCGGCAATACCATAATATTTAGATGTATTAATTCCAATTTTTTGAGGGTTCTGGCTGACAATATAATTTGAAAGGGCTTCCCACTGGCTTGGTTGTTCTTCTTTGTTCCAAATAGAACGGATATTTTCTCCAAAATTATATCTGGTGATTGCTACAGGATCAATACCTATTTTAGTTTTTGAAAAAACTAAAATAGTCCTTCTCCTGGCGTTAAGCCATGTTGGAGGCAATAAGGTTTTTACTATTGGATCTTCATTATATTCTCTAGTAATCATAACCCAAACATCAATATCCTGTTCTTCCATCAATTTGGGTAAAAGTTTTTTGATGCGCTCTTTTTGAATTTGATCAATTAAATTAGCTCGATCACGAAGTGGTAAGATGTCTTGGGCAAAAAGAGGAGTTAAAGTAAGAGAAAGAAAAAAAATGAATTTTATCATAAAATGATTTTTATTAAACCTACAAAAAAATTGTTAATAATGCGGTCATATCGAACTTGGAAGCGGAGTTAAGAAGCTGTATTTTAGCTAAAAATGTGTTATGTCAGATCAAAATAGTGCGAAATTAAAAGCTCTTCAGTTAACGCTTGATAAGCTAGACAAAACCTATGGTAAAGGGGCGGTTATGAAATTAGGGGATGAAGTAATTGAAGAAGTTGAATCTATATCGTCTGGTTCCATTGGCCTCGATATTGCATTAGGTGTGGGAGGTTATCCCCGCGGTCGAGTGATTGAAATTTACGGTCCAGAATCCTCAGGTAAAACTACACTAACACTTCATGCAATAGCTGAATGTCAAAAGGCTGGTGGCATTGCAGCTTTTATAGATGCTGAGCACGCATTTGACCGTTTTTATGCAGAAAAACTTGGCGTTGATGTTGGAGAATTAATCATTTCTCAGCCTGATAATGGGGAGCAGGCACTTGAGATTGCAGATAATTTAATTCGTTCGGGGGCTATCGACGTAGTTGTGATAGATTCTGTTGCAGCACTTACTCCAAAAAGTGAAATTGAAGGAGAAATGGGAGACTCTAAAATGGGTCTTCATGCACGGCTTATGTCCCAAGCATTAAGAAAACTTACAGCCTCGATAAGCAAAACAAATTGCACTGTATTTTTTATAAATCAACTTCGTGAAAAAATTGGTGTTATGTTTGGAAATCCAGAAACAACTACAGGTGGAAATGCATTAAAATTTTATGCCTCTGTTCGATTAGACATCCGCCGTTCAACTCAAATTAAAAGTACAGAAGCAGAGGTGTTGGGGAATAAAACTCGAGTCAAAGTAGTTAAAAATAAGGTTGCTCCTCCTTTTAGGACTACCGAATTTGATATAATGTACGGTGAAGGGATATCTAAAATTGGTGAGATTATAGACCTTGGGGTAAACTATGAAATTATTAAAAAAAGTGGTTCTTGGTTTAGCTATGGAGATACTAAAATTGGTCAAGGACGAGATGCAGTTAAAAACTTATTAGAGGATAATCCAGAATTAATGGATGAGCTTGAACAAAAAATCATGGATACTCTAAAAAAAGTTAATCCTTGATCAAAGCTTAAATCTTTTCCACAGTTCAATTGCCTCTATTGCCGTTTTTTTAGGATCAACTAACAATTGGTTTTCTATTTTTTGATATACCTCTAAAGATAAAAGATTAATGTTTTTTTCACTCATCCCATTTGTGCTAACTAGCTTAAGTGCTTTTATTCGTAAAGAACCAAAATAGCCAAAGTTAGTGTGCCAAGGAAATTTTCTTTTACAGTCATAAAAAACGAGAGGAAAAACTGGAAGTTGATGCTCTATTGCCAATTTAAAGGCTCCTTTTTTAAAAGAATTTAACAATATCTTTTCGTCTAAATAATCTTTCTCTGGGAAAATACAGATGCTATAACCTTTTTCAATAACTTTATGAGCACTTTCATATACTTTTTGCCTACTCTCTACAGAGCCTCTGTCAACAGTAATCGCAGCTCTCTTGTATAAATATCCAAAAAAGGGGATTTTGACTAATTCTTTTTTACCTACAAAAACAAAAGGAGTTTTTCTCATGCGAAACATTAACATGATGTCCATATAGCTACTGTGGTTGGCAACTATCACCATACTTTTCCCCTCAGGCGGAAAAGTATTTAGTCTTTTAATCCAAAATCCCATACCAAAAAGAACAAAAGGAGACCAAATGTTTCTGGCAATCCAATAAAGGTATTTATAACCATTAGGAATTGTTACAAAAAAGGCCAGCGGAATAAAAAGTACAAGAACGGGAAGCGTGCAGAGAAGATAAAACCAAATTCGCCAAAGCATTAAGAGTAATTTTCTCATATATCAAAGATATTATTTAAAGTAGTTTCAATCTTATGATTTTTAAGGGATATATCTTTGATTTTAATTTTATGATATTTGTTTTTAGCAAAGGTAACTCTATTGCTATTCTAATGAATATTTATTTATTTGTAAAAATCTATATCCTATAGTTGGTCTCCTATTTGAGGAACCGTACATTTGTTTAAAATTTTGATATGGCAAGGATTTTAACAGGAGTTCAATCAACAGGGACACCTCACTTAGGAAATCTATTGGGGGCTGTTCTGCCTGCTATCGAAATGGCAAAAGCAACAAAAGATGATTCCTTTTTGTTTATAGCTGATTTACACTCGCTCACTCAAATCAAAAATGGTAAAAAACTTCGTGAAAATACTTTTTCGACTGCAGCTACTTGGATGGCCTGTGGACTAGATGTTGAAAAAACCCATTTCTATCGCCAAAGTGATGTAAGTGAAGTAACAGAACTTACATGGTATCTGAACTGTTACTTTCCATATCAACGTTTAACACTTGCACATTCTTTTAAGGATAAATCTGAAGATCTAACTGATGTAAATACCGGTTTGTTCTCCTATCCAATGCTTATGGCCGCTGATATTCTTCTCTATGACGCTGAAGTAGTCCCTGTGGGAAAAGATCAGCTTCAACATCTTGAAATCACACGTGATGTTGCTTCGCGATTTAACCATCAGATGGGTGAAACGTTTGTTATTCCTAGAGCTAAAATACAGGAAAGCACTCAAAATATTCCTGGCACAGACGGGCAAAAGATGAGTAAGTCAAAAAACAACACAATAAACATTTTTCTGTCTGAAAAAAAACTCAGAAAACAAATAATGAGTATTCAGACTGATAGCACTCCCATGGAAGCTCCTAAAGATCCAACTAAATGTAATGTATTTGCTATTTATTCCTTAGTAGCTCCTGATTCTTCTTCTGAAGAATTAAGAGCACAATATAAAGCTGGCGGAATGGGTTATGGCCAAGCTAAACTTCAACTTTTTGAATTTATTTTAGAGCATTTTGCTAAAGAAAGGAAGTTTTATGATTATTTACACCAAAACCCAGATGAGGTATATATTGCTTTGGCTAAAGGAGCAGAAAAAGCTCGTAAAGTTGCCCGCGAAGTAATACTTCGTGTTCGTGACAAGGCTGGTTATTAATGCCTTTGCTTCATTAAAAACATCTGAAATATTTTAATATAATTTTCTTACTTTTGATTTGATGCATTTAAGCCGATCTATAGAAAAATTACTTTACCAGTACGAGTGTGTTACCATTCCCCAATTTGGTGCATTTTTAACACGTTCTTTTGGAGCAAAAATAGATTATAAGGGTTTATTTCACCCCCCCAGGAAAGAGGTGAATTTCAATCAACTTTTATTAGCAAATGATGGTGTATTAGCTAATTTCATTGCTCAAAAAGAAAATATTTCATACGAATCTGCACTCCGAATTATAGAAAAAGAAGTAAGAAATTGGAGAAAAAGATTACTGACTCAGACCCTACTATTTCCTGGTGTAGGAAAAATTCAACTAAATCAAGATAAAAAAATTCAATTTATCCCCTTGGATAAAGTCAATTTTGAATTGAAGTCCTTTGGTCTTCATACATATGAACGCTACCCCATTTTAAAGACTGTAAATAAATCAAACCCTAATGATATTATGGATGATACAAGTAATGACAATTTAATGTTTACTCCGGAGCAAAAAGAAAATGAAAAAAAGTCTACAATATTTCGTTATGCTGCAATTGGTATAATAGCAATAGCATTGGTGGGAGCCTCGTACTTTTTCGGTGATCGCTATGTAACTGAACAACGTGTAGTCGAACAAGAAAAGGCCCAAAAGCAAATAGAAATTAATGTTCAAGAAGCCACTTTTGATATTGGCAGCTTAAATTCTGTAAATATTTCAGTTTCAACAAGTCAAGTGAAAGAAGTAGTTTTAGATCAAATATATTTTAGTGTAATAGCGGGATCTTTCCGCTCTATAAAGAATGCCGAAAATAAAGTTGCAATTTTAAAAGCTGAAGGATATCCTGCTGCACTAGCAGAGTTAAATCCAGAGGGGCTTTATAGAGTTGCATACGGAAGATATAATTCTAAAAAAGAAGCTATCAACATGTTGTATTTCTTAAAATATACTTTAGAGGAAGAAGCGTGGTATCTTGAAGAGCGTTAATTTACATCTGATAAACCCATTCTTTTGGATTAAGAGCATCAACATTATTGAAAATTCCAAACTGAAACTGTGTTTTCCCAGTTTGTTGGTTTGTAAAAACCTCCCCTATGGCTTGCTTAGCATTTACTTTCTCCCCTTTTGTAACATAAAGTTTTGCCAAGTTGGTATATAAGGTAATGAAATTTCCGTGACGTATTAATACTGAGGGATTACTACCTTTAATTACAATTACTGACATAACCTCTCCCTCAAAAACTGCACGAACTTGTGCTAAAGGCTCTGTTGCTAAAATTACTCCGTTACTTTGAATAGTAGTTGTTTTTACAACAGGGTGCCTTTGTCTACCAAAACTTTGAACTACTACCCCTTTTTTTAATGGCCAGGGTAGACGTCCCTTATTTGCCTTGAAATTATCTGCAATCAATTTTGCCTCAGGTGTCAACTGAAAAGTTTTCTTTCGTTTTTTGCCCAAAGCTTCATTTGATGCAGCAATTGCTTTTCGAATTAATCGATTTATCTCACGGTCAATTGCTTTTTGTTGTTTTTCTTTTTTTGAAATTTGAGAAGCTAATGAAGTTTGTTTTCGTTCTAAAGTTTTAATCAAAGATTTTTGATCCTGTGCATCTTTTTCTATTTGTTGTTGAACAAGTCGATTTTCCTCAATTAAAAGAATTTTTTCAGCTTTTTCATTATTTAATGTTTGGTTGAGTTCTTGGAGTAATTTTGTTTTATTTGCAATAGCTTTCCCCTGTTTTCTTCTGTAGCTGGCATATTGTTTTAAATATTGAACTCGTTTATATGCCTGAAGAAAACTTTCTGAGGAAAATAAAAACATTAATCGATTTTGCAAAGATTTACTTTCGTATGATTTTTGAATCAAATTAGCATATTCATCTTTGAGATTCCTTAATTCTAAACGATTTGTTGAAATATTTCTTTCATTTATACTAATCCTTGTTGTAAGAAGATTAGCTTGCTCATTAGTTACTTTTATAAGTTCTAAACGGACATTGAGTTTGACCTGAAGGTCTTCAACTTGAGTCAATGCACTTTTTCTTGTTTTTATATTATTAAAAAGAATACTATTAATTTGTTTTATCTCTTTTTTTAAGCGGAGTCTTTGAGCTTCTAATTCCTTTTGTTTTTTTGAGGTTTGCTGAGCTTGAATAATTACAAATCCCAAAACAAAAAATATTAGGAAATAAAAACTTTTCTTCATTTAAAGCTTAATTTTAGAATAACCTTGGGGGATTTCAAAGGGAAAAGTTAGTCCTTCCGTTAAATAAGTCCTTGTAAATTCAAGATCTAAAGATTGGGTTTCTTCACCATCAAAGAGAATAACTTTTATTAAACTAGGAATAGATTTACCTTCTAGTCTGATATGTCGTATATATTTTATTGAAATTGAATATTTACTCCCTGGGACAATAATCCGCTGTTCCTTCAATAAAAAACTTACAGGATCAAAAAATAAAGTAGGCTTTAGACCTAAACGTTTAACCTGAGGAATAAGAATGTAATACTGAGGATTCGATATTTGTTTCCACTTTCCAAGTCCTGGATCCAGTATAGGCTTTCCCAAAAATATATTTTCAATATCTGAATACCTAAAATTTGTTCCAAAGGGTCTATTTATTAGATCGAACCCTCCCTCAAAATAAGTTTTTTGGAATTTTTCATAAAAAGAAACCTTATCGGGAGTTATCATTAATTTAGCAATTGGAATCAACATAGTTGCGCTTAACCATAATTTCTTTTTGTTTTCCATTCTAAGTTGAACAATAACTTGTTGTTCACGCTTACCGTTGTCATATGTGGCTTTAATACGAGAACGAACTTTATCTACTCTAGGATAATTACTTTTTATCTTGGAAACTAGGGACTCTAAATTGACATTTTTAAGGGGTCTATTAGTCGGAAGAACAGCAACAGTTTTACAAGAAATTAGAAACAGTATTGAGGAGAATAAAATTAAACCACTATTAAAATACTTTTTCATAGACTATTGTAAATGTGAATAATCACCTATACTAACAAAAGTAGAGTTTCCTTTATAATGTACCTGATTCCCTATCATTGCCTTTTCAAGTGTTAGGTTTTCAAGATAACTATCGTTCTGTATTAAACAATTTTTAAGCTGGCAGTTATCAATTTGGGTTCTTTCACCAATGGATACCCCAGGACCAATCGTGCTGTTTTTAATCTTTACATTTTCACCTATAAAACACGGAGGAATAATAATACTGTTATTTAACTCGGCTGAGGAATGTTGTAAATTCTCTCCTTCTGCTTTTTTTATTTCTAACATCTCTGAGTTGGTCCCAAGTGTCACTTCTGGATTTCCACAGTCCATCCAAATTTGGACCTCTCCAGTTTTAAAAACTGACCCTGATTTAATCATGGTATGAATTCCATGATTGATTTGGTATTCCTCTCCAGGTAATAAATCTTGAGCAACTACTTTTTTTAAAGCTTCTTTTAAGTCTTCTGAATTCTTAAAGTAATAAATACCTATCACAGCCAAATCGGATACGAATTCTTTTGGTTTTTCTACTAAATTTATAATTCTTCGTTTCTTATCTAATGCAACTACTCCAAAAGCTTCGGGACGAGACACCCTTTTTACCCAAATAACCGCATCTGCTTTTGGATCTAATTTTAACTTTGAGCGAATTAGGGTATCAGGATAGGCTATAATAGCCGGTCCACCAAGGAGTCTTTCTGCGCACATGATAGCATGGCCTGTTCCCAAAGGATGGTCTTGCCTAAAAATATGTGGTTTTGCA
>Ga0213869_10003384_pt1 | contig 10607 bp, 8 predicted proteins | sample PICome_10_FD_160083 | JGI IMG/M metagenome (GOLD analysis project Ga0213869, IMG submission 160083) | Coastal seawater microbial communities near Pivers Island, North Carolina, United States - PICO132 | ecosystem: Environmental > Aquatic > Marine > Coastal | place: USA: North Carolina...
ATATTTATATTTATTTAAATTAATTAACTTTTTTTATATAAAGGTGTTGACAATAAAAATGAGAGGCGTATATTTAATAGACCAACTTGATTCCGACTAACAATCAACTGCAGACGGGAGTTAGAGAGATTAAGAAGGAAGAGCCCATAGGGTGAAAGCGTTTGTAAGAGTCGACGATAAAAAAGAGCTTATAAACCCACCAAGAATTCAAGAGAAAGAATTCAAGGAGTCGAAGAAAATCTCACTTCGGACCCCTAAGGATCTCGAACTAAAGAAACAGAGCTAGTCTCTGTTTTTTTTCGTCTTGAATTTATCCTAAGAACTTTATCATGACACCTGCTGCTACAGCCGATCCTATAACTCCTGCAATATTTGGTCCCATTGCGTGCATTAATAAATGATTTTGAGAGTTATATTCTAATCCAACTTTGTTCACGACTCTTGCAGCCATCGGAACTGCAGAAACTCCTGCAGCGCCAATAAGTGGATTGATTTTAGTTTTACTAAAAATATTTATTATTTTTGCAACAATTACGCCTGTAGCAGTTCCTATAGCAAAGGCTATCATCCCTAAAATTAGAATACCCAATGTCTCTGGCGTCAAAAATTTGTCAGCAGCTAGCTTTGATCCCACTGATAAACCTAAAAAAATTGTTACTATATTTATTAAAGAATTTTGAGCTACATCACTTAACCTATCAACAACTAATGATTCCTTCATAAGATTACCCAAACAAAGCATACCCAATAAAGGCGCTGCACTAGGAAGTAATAAACCAACTAATAAAAACAACATGATAGGAAAAATAATTTTTTCTTTTTGAGATACATTTCTTAATTGAACCATTTGAATAGTTCTTTCAGAATCAGTAGTTAAAGCTTTCATAATTGGAGGTTGTATTAATGGAACTAGTGCCATATATGAGTAGGCAGCTACTGCAATTGGTCCTAGTAGCTCAGGAGCTAATATAGATGACACATAAATTGCTGTTGGTCCATCAGCTCCACCAATTATTCCTGTAGCAGCAGCTTGCTTGAGAGTGAAGTCTATTAATCCATAATAATCTAGTAATAAAGCCCCCATGACAGTAGCAAAAATACCAAATTGTGCTGCGGCGCCTAAAATTAAAGTTTTAGGATTTGCAAGAAGTGGCCCAAAATCAGTCATGGCACCAACCCCCATAAATATTAGTAATGGTGCAATCCCTGACCCAATAGCGACTTCATAGAATACATATAAAATTCCCGGGGTGTAGCCCATGCCTTGGGCAGCATCATTGATTAATTTTAAATCAACGTAAGATGCATTTTTTAACAAAACAGATAAATCATTCCCATTTCCAAAATAGGTAGTAATGATTTGATTGATTTCAGATACATCATTTGCATATATAAGTTTTTCAATAGGACTCATTGATAAACCAATTTCTGGAATGTTAGTTAGTAATGCTCCAAAACCTATAGGTAAGAGCAACAGAGGTTCAAATTTTTTATTAATAGCTAGATATAGAAGCAATAGACCAACTAGCAACATTATGGATTGGCCAATAGTTATACTAAAAATCCCTAAGGTTGAAAAAAACTCAATCAAGCTCATTAACTCACAACCTCAAAAAGCGGTTCTCCAGCTTGGACCTTGTCTCCATTTTTTACAAATATTCTCTTTATTGTTCCGTTTATTGGAGTCTTAATGGTTGTTTCCATTTTCATTGCCTCTAGAACTATTACAGTATCATCCTCTATTATGCTTGAGCCCTCTGAGTACTCAATACTAAATATGTTGCCCCCAAGAGGAGCATTAATAATAGTTCCATCTATATTTATATTTATTTCATTTTTCTTTACAGGCGATATCTCGTTATTACCCATAATTTCTGGACTTTCAGTTTTAGAATACTTAACCAAATAACTTGAACCATCAATTTCGACATTATAAAAACCATCTTTATCTTCAGTAAGCTTGGCTGGTGATTTTTCAAAAAAGTCTTGGTTATCTTTGTTTTCTAAAAATTTAAATCCAATTTCTGGGAAGAGGGTATAAGTAAGTATATTTTCTTCACTTGTCTCAATATCAAGATTTTTGTCTTTAATTAAATTCGTGAATTTCTCTTTGGTATTTTCATATTCATTATCATCAATTAAATCAGCTGGTCTACAAGTAATAGGCGCACTTCCTTTTAAAACTTTTTCTTGAAGGTTTTTATCAACTTCCGATGGTGTTTTTCCATATTCACCTTTTAATAATGCTGCAGTTTCTTTTGTAATCACTTTATATCTTTCATTATTAATAACATTAATCACTGCTTGCGTTCCAACGATCTGAGATGTTGGCGTAACTAATGGTATATAACCCAGATCAGATCTTACATTAGGAATTTCATCAATAACTTCATCAAATTTATCTAATGCATTTTGTTCTTTAAGTTGATTTTCAAGATTTGTTAACATGCCACCAGGTACCTGTGAGGTTATTATCCTTGCATCTACACCTTTCAATGAGCCCTCAAAGTCAGAATATTTTTTTCTTACTTCCCTATAATGTTTTGCAATTGGAGCTAGCTTGTCTAGATTAATTCCTGTTTCATATTCAGTACTATTAAGAATTCCTACAACTGTCTCTGTTGCTGAATGGCCGTAAGTCATACTCATAGAAGATATAGATGTATCTACATTATCTAGACCAGCTTCTATGCACTTAATCGCTGTGGTTGTACTCATTCCAGTTGTTGCATGGCTATGTAAATGAATAGGTATTTGTATTTCTTCTTTTAGCCTTGATACGAGCTCAAATCCTACATAGGGATCTAATAATCCTGCCATATCCTTTATTGCTAGAGAGTGGCAACCACTGTCTTGAAGTGTGAGACTTAGATCAACCCAAGTTTGAAGATCATGAACTGGACTAGTTGTATACGAAATAGTTCCTTGAGCGTGCCCGTCATGCTCAATTGTTGCTTTAATTGCTGTTTCCATATTTCTTGGATCATTTAATGCATCAAAAATTCTAAAAACATCAACGCCATTCGTTTTAGATTTTTCTATAAATTTATAAACTATTTCATCTGAATAATGTTTATAACCTAGTAAATTTTGACCTCTAAGCAGCATTTGTTGCGGCGTATTAGGCATCTTGCTTTTGATATTTCTTATCCTTTCCCATGGATCTTCTCCAAGATATCTAATGCAAGAATCAAAGATAGCTCCTCCCCATGATTCAACTGACCAAAAACCAATAGAATCTAATTCCTTGAGACTTTGCTCCATGTCCTCATATCTAAGCCTGGTAGCTAAAAGGGATTGGTGAGCATCCCTAAGAACAACCTCAGTTATACCAATTTTCTTTTTACTCATTAAATATTCTCTTATTTATAATGTTTATTATTTCTTTGTGACTATTTGATATTTTGCCTACAGAAGTACTGGTATTTTTATTTTCATCAATATTTTCTGTTAAATCATCTTTAAATATACCTGCTGAGATATTAATCAGAATAATTAAAATTGAAAGGAATATTAAAACAGTAACCATGCCGGTTAACATCAAATCAATCCCTGAAATAATTAATTCATTCATAATGGCAGCTATTTTATATCTTTTTAAAAAGAAAGGTTTGTACTGAATAATAAATTTTCTTTTTATATTAATGAAAATATTATACAATAAATCATAAAATTAATAAATATTGTAAATAATTTACATTTATATAAACACTCATAATGAAAATAGCAATTAATGGATTTGGAAGAATTGGTAAAAACATAACAAGGCATTTAATTAATGCTGGTTATTTAGCTGGACAGGGTGGTGACTTGGAGCTGGTTGCTATAAACGATCTTGGTGATATTAAATCAAATGCACATTTGCTTAAATATGATTCAATTCATGGGCCTATAGCTAATACTATTAGTTATGAGAATAACGAGATTTTAATTGATAGTTCTTCGGTAAAATTTTTCTCTGAAAGAGACCCATCACAATTACCTTGGAATGATTTAGATATTGATATTGTTTTTGAGTGCACTGGTTTTTTTACCTCTAAAGAAAAAGCCTCTAGTCATCTTACTGCTGGAGCAAAAAAAGTTTTAATATCTGCACCAGCTCAGGATCCTGATAAAACTATAGTTTATGGAGTTAATCATAGTGAGTTACAGGAAGATGATTTAATAATTTCAAACGCATCTTGTACCACAAACTGCCTAGCTCCTCTTGCTAAAGTTATAAATGATAAATTTGGTATCAAAAGCGGATTAGTGAATACAGTTCATGCTAGCACTAATGATCAAAGTCTATTGGATGTCGCTCATTCGGACTTATACAGAGCAAGAGCTGCTTCTGCCTCTATTATCCCATCTAAAACTGGTGCTGCAAAAGCAATTGGTCTGGTAATACCAGAACTAGAAGGAAAACTTAATGGTATGGCAACAAGAGTTCCAGTTCTCAATGTTTCAATGCTTGATTTCACTTTTGAGACTGAAAAAGATTTTGAAATTAATGAACTTGTTAGCGCTTTAATTCAATCATCTAAAAATGAACTTTACGGAGTATTATCTATCTGTGACTTACCATTAGTAAGCTCAGATTTTAATCATAATCCTGCTTCATCTATTTTCGATACAAATCATATCTATAAAATTGGAAATCAAACTAAAATTTTGGCTTGGTACGATAATGAATGGGGTTTTTCTAAGAGAATGGTTGAATTGTCACTCCACATCAAACAAATATCTTCAATTTCGCTTAAAGAAACTGCTTAAAACCTGATTTTTAGGGTATATTCTCTCTTCTAAACAATGATTTTATTATGAGCTTCACTAGAACAAAAATTATATGCACTATCGGCCCTGCTACAGAGACTATCAGCGCCTTAAGGAAACTTCATAAAAATGGTATGAATGTAGCGCGTATTAATATGTCGCATGCAAAACACAGATCAGCTAAAGCTATTATTGAAAGAATAAAAAAGATTAATAATGAGACATCAACTGAATATGGAAAGATTGGAGTTCTACTTGATACTCAAGGTCCTGAAATAAGAACTGGTGATACAGAGTTGCCCTTAGATTTAAAAGTTGGTGATGAGGTAACATTGACAGTAAGAGATCAGATTGATGTAGAGACCTCATCAATTAAAATTAATTATAAAGACTTAATCCATAGCGTTAGCAAAGGCTCAAAAATATCGGTTGATAATGGCCTTATAAATTTTAAAGTTCTCTCTAAAGACGAAGAAACTTTGTTATGCAAGGTTCTTGACGGAGGAAAGCTTGGATCCAAGAGACATGTAAATTTACCTGGCGTTAGAGTTAATCTACCATCTTTAACTTCTAAGGATATTGAAGATATCAATTTTGGAATTAAGAATGGAGTAGATTTTATAGCCCTGTCTTTTGTAAGAAATAGTGAAGATCTTGAAAAACTTCAATCCATCCTTAATAGAAAAAAATCTCAAGCAAAAATAATTGCAAAAATTGAAAACCAAGAAGGTTTAGATAATATTCATGAAATTAGCAAAGCTTCATGGGGTGTGATGGTGGCAAGGGGTGATTTGGGTATTGAGACTAGCTTGACTGATTTGCCTAATATCCAAAGAAGAATAATGTACGCTTGTGCTAAATGGGGCAGAAGGTCTATTGTTGCTACTCACTTGTTAGAATCAATGATAGAAAATCCAACACCCACAAGAGCTGAAGTTACAGATATAGCAAATGCTATCTATGAAGGTGCTGATGCAATTATGCTTTCTGGAGAAACTAGTGTCGGTAAATACCCATCAGAATGTGTTAATTTTTTAAAATCTATTGCTGAGAAAACAGAAAAATTTAGAACTTTAGGTTATGAGGAAAACTTTAAGCCTAATTCTGATTGGCAGCATATTGGCGTAGCTGCAAAAAATCTTGCAGAGTCTATTAATGCGGATGGCATTATCGCTATTACTAGAACTGGTAAAACGGCGAACTATATTTCAAATTCTAAACCTAATGGTATTCCTATTTTTACATTTACTGGAAATAAGAAAACTCTCAACCAATTATCCCTTATCGGTTCAACCATTCCATTTTATTTATCTAATTTATCCAATCACGAGAAGACACTTATTAATGTTTCAAAAATTTTAAAAAAGTTTTATGGTAAAAATAAAAAAGGTTTAAAGTTTATTATGGTCTCTAGCATATTCTCAGAAGAGCATTCGGAAGCCATTCAAATCATAAATATTTAATATGTTTGATACATTTGTAGAAAGCACTTTGCTGATGTTTGTCGCTATTGACCCAATCTCTTTGGTACCAATCTTTGCGGGCTTAACCGCTGGTCTGAATAAAGATCAGATTAAATCTGTATACTTGCGAGCAAGTCTTGTTTCTTTGGTAGTTCTAACTATTTTTTGGTTATTTGGTAACGCTATTCTTGATGCAATGAATATAAGCATGGACTCTTTCAAGATAATTGGTGGACTATTTTTAATCGTAATTGCATTTCAAATGGTTTTTGAACAAAGACAAACTAGAAGACAAAATACAGCAGATACTGCCATTGATGATGAGACAATAAAATCAATAGCTATATTTCCTCTATCCATACCATTGATAGCAGGTCCTGGTGCCATGGCAACAAGCTTACTGATATCTAAAGAATCATATTCTTCCGCCTTAGATGGCTTAATTTCATATTTACCAATACTCATAGTGGTGCTTATAGCTACAGTTGCTATGTGGCTATCTGCAAAACTCTCATCAAAACTGGGTCCAACCATTATTACAGTAGTTCAAAAGATATTTGGTTTGCTTCTGGGTGCGCTAGCTATTGAATTTGTAATAGACGGAATAACTAATTCATTTAATTTAATATAATAATGACACATTTATCTGAACAAATATTTGATATTTTAAAACTTACTATTGAAGAGAAGGGGAGTGCTAGTTTTGTTGTTAGCGGAGGTTCAAGTCCTATAAAAATATTTAATGAACTTTCGTTTATGGATCTTGACTGGACGAAAGTAAATATTACTTTAGTTGACGATAGATCTGTTGATAAATCTCATAATGACTCTAATGAAAAATTAGTTAATGAAAATCTAATGATTAATAAAGCAGCTAATTTGAACTTTATATCTTTATGTAATTCCCCGAAAAAGGTTCTTAATATAAATAGACCTTTCGACATTATGTTGCTAGGCATGGGTGAGGATGGTCATTTTGCCTCCTTATTTCCACCTCTAATCAGAACAAACCCTAACTATTTTGATCTTTCATCAATACCAGAGATTATATATACAGAAGCCATGGGTAGTCCTTGTCACAAAAGAGTTAGCATGAATCTCTCTATGATTCTTCAATCCAATAAAATATTTTTATTAGTTCCAAACAAAAAGAAATTAGACGTCTATGAAGAAGCTTTAAATAATAACAAAATACCTTTATATTTTTTACTAAACCAGATCAAAACCAAGATAAATATTATTACTTATTAAAATATATATATTTTTACACTAGAAAATTTATTACATTTTAGTCAATATATATATGTTTTTTTTATCTACATTTGCTTTAATATGTAAACTTTTTACAAAAAATGTAATTTTTACATATAAACTTGCATTAATTTACATAACTGTGTACTTTAGTTTTCACTATATTTAGATTAGCTAAATATATACATCATTAATATATATGGGGGAAACATATGTACACAAATAGAATAAGCTCGAGAAGAGATATGGTCCTGTCTGGATTGGCTCTTTCTTTAGCATCCATTCCAGTAACAGCTCAAACTGCTGACGAGTCAGTAGAAGAGGTTGTTGTTCTGGGCTCTTATGCGCAGAGTTTAAAAAGTGCGTTAGATAGAAAAAGAAATGCTGACGGCGTTGTTGACGCTATTACAGCTGAAGATATTGGTAAATATCCTGATACTAACTTAGCTGAATCATTAGCTAGGATTTCAGGTGTATCTATTGATAGATTTAACGGTGAGGGCTCAAGAGTTACTGTTCGTGGTTTAGGACCTGAATATAACCTTGTTACTTTAAACGGAAGAAGCATGCCAACTGTTGGCGGAAGATCTTTTGATTTTGCTGATATTTCACCACATGGAATTGCTGCTGTTGAAGTATATAAAACTGGTAATGCTGCGATACCAACTGGTGGTATTGGTGCTACTGTAAATATGGTAACAACAAAACCTTTAGATAATCCTGGTTTTATTGGAGTTGTAGATGCTTCAATTGTTGATGCATATAACGTAACTGGTGATGATTTTAATCCTCAAATAATGGGAGTATTTAGTAATACTTTTGCTGATGACACAATTGGTGTATCTCTATCAGCCTCTTCTCAAGAAAGACACAACAGAGAGCAGCAAGCTAGAGTTAATACTTGGTTACCTAATTTTAATACTAGTGGTATTGATCCTGCTGTTTGGACAAATAATAACCAAAGAGCTGACGGAACTACCTGGTATCCTCAAGATGCAGACTATAAATGGAATGATAACCAAACTGAAAGAACAAATGCTCAGCTTACCATTCAATGGCAAGCAAGTGATGATGTAAGAGCAACTGTTGACTACACGCACTCAAAAAGAGATTTTTATGGTGATAGACAGTCAATTGGTATTTGGTTTGTAGGTGGTGGTAATGTTGCTAATGCAGTTACTAATGAGAATGGTACATTTACAACTGTTACTGAAAATGGCGGTGATTACGCTGCTAATATGGGTAAGGGTGGCTTAATTAATACTAATGATTCACTAGGTTTTAATCTAGAGTGGAATGCAACTGATAATTTAACAGTAACATTTGATGCTCACGACTCAACAGCTGAAGGTAAAGGTCAGCCTGGTGTAGGTAGTGATACTTTTATGATTACAGGTAATACAAACTTTGGCGGAACTGCAAATATCCTAACCAAAACTGCAACTTATCCTAGTTCAGGCGTACATATGTTCAACTTTACAGTTGATGGAAAAGATGAATTTGAACCTAGTGATATAGGAACTTTATTTGGTGCTTCAAGTGATTATTACTCAGAAAATGATATGAGCCAAATGCATTTATCAGGTTTGTGGGAAAATTCTGACAGTGATAGTGCTCTAAAGTCTATTACTTTTGGATATGCAAATGCTGAACAAGATTGGTTAAATCAAAACAGATACTCCGGTCAGCTTCCAGCTGGTTGGTGGTTATCTTCTGCAGATTATGCTGATGATGCTATGTGGACTAGAAAGAGTGTTGGTAATATTCTTGATGACGCTGCAAATAGCGGACAAGGACCTACATATTACTTGGGTACAACATGGGATCAACTAATAGCGTTCTATGAAGGCTTTAATAATAATGGTCCTGATGATTGGATATCTTGTTGTAATGTTGTTTCATGGGGAGCAGATTACAAAAATGCAGATGGAACAGGTAATATCAATCCTGGTCCTATAGATTCAGACGCAAGAGTAAAAGAAGAGACTTCATCTTTGTATGTCCAATTTGATTTTGAAACAGAATTCAATGGCATGCCAGTAGATGTAATCACAGGCTTAAGATACGAATCTACAGATGTTACTGCCTCAGGTCTTGAAACTCCTGTAACTAATATTGCATGGGTTGGCGGTAATGAGTTTAGTTATGTTGAAGGCGAAAAGGGCTTTACTCAAGGCTCTGGTAGTAATAAATTCTTCTTACCAAGCTTTGATGCAAAAATTGGAATTTCTGATGAAGAAATTGTTAGATTCTCATACAGCAGAAGTATTTCTAGACCTGGAATTGGTAATTTAAGATCCACAACTGATTTTGTTGGTAACCCTCAGGTTAATCAAAGAAATGCTGTTGTTGGAAATCCAGGACTTTTACCATATGTTGCTGATAACTTAGATCTAACTTATGAAAATTACTATGCTGAAGGTAGTTATTTTGCTATTGGTTATTGGAGAAAGATTGTTGATAACTTCCTTCAAACTAGAATTACTCAAGAAAGTGTAAACGGAATTCGTGATGTTTATGCTGGTCAAGCTGCTGAGGCTTGTAGAGCAAGTGGAAAAACAGCCGATTTAGATGTTTATAACTGTCTAACTGGTGGTGTAAGTGGAACTGATTTACTTCCAGACGGAGATGATCCTTTAGCAATCTTCAATATTTCAAGAACTGTTAACGAAGAATCTGGGCTTTTATATGGTTTTGAATTCGCAGGACAGCATCTTTTTGGAGATGGTTATGGTGTTACAGCAAACTACACATCTGTAAATGGTGATTTAGAGGCTGACAGAGATGCTCTTAATGTTCAATTTGCTTTAACTGGTATGAATGATTCAGCTAACTTATCTGGTTTCTATGAAACTGATAAATACTCTGTAAGACTTTCATGGAACTGGAGAGATGAATTCTTAGGTGGATTCGATCAACATTCCTCACCTGTATACACAGAAGAGTATGAGCAGTGGGATTTAAATGCTACTTACAATGTTAATGATAACTTTGAAGTGTATGCCCAAGGTTTAAACCTTACAGGCGAAACAGTTAGAACTTATATTAGATATAAGGAACAACTATCTGCACTTGGTCAATATGGAACTACTTATATTGTAGGTGCTAGGTATAAATTTTAATTAGAGACTCCCCTCT
>Ga0213869_10003385_pt1 | contig 10604 bp, 11 predicted proteins | sample PICome_10_FD_160083 | JGI IMG/M metagenome (GOLD analysis project Ga0213869, IMG submission 160083) | Coastal seawater microbial communities near Pivers Island, North Carolina, United States - PICO132 | ecosystem: Environmental > Aquatic > Marine > Coastal | place: USA: North Carolina...
CCGTAGCGGTCAACGCGGACGGATTGTCTGTAGATTACACACCTGCTGCTAATTTTAACGGAACCGAAGTGATTACTTATACTGTTTCGGATGGAACACTAACTGATGCTACAGGAACGTTAACCGTTACAGTAACTGCTGTAAACGATGCGCCAGTAGCTTCCTCTGATAGTGTCACAACTATTGAAGATATTTCTTTGGATGTTACGCTAGTTGGAACAGACGGGGATGGAGATGCTATAACTTATGCTTTAGTTGATAATCCAACTAATGGAACTTTGAGTTTAACTGATAATAAAGCTACTTATGTACCTAATCGAGGTTACTTTGGAACGGATAGCTTTACATTTAAAGTAAACGATGGAACAGTAGACAGTGAAAAAGGAACTGTTTCTATTACTGTTACAAGCAATGACTTGGATGAGGATGGGATTTTAAATGATGTGGATGACTGTCCTAATACGCCGGCTGGTGATATTGTAGACCTTAAGGGTTGTACAGTATTTACACTTCCTGTTAATAACAACAAGGTTGAGGTTACTAGTGCGAGTTGTATTGGCAATGCTGATGGTTCGATTGGACTTAGTGTTGAAGACAACTCTTTTGATTACATTATTACAGTTACTGGCAAGGATGATCCAATCGCTATTACTGGCGAGAACAAGACCGCTTCTGTGACTGGATTGTCTAAAGGTGATTACACTCTCTGCTTTACTGTAACCGGCCAGGCGGACTACGAACAATGCTTTGAGGTGACTATTGGCGAGCCAAAAGCACTGAGCGCCTTTATTGATGTGGATAATGATAATAGAACCACTACCATCCAACTAGGCGGCTCTAAAAATTACTATGTTGATGTTAATGGCGAAAGGTTTAAAGTAACAGGGGATAACTTTACAACGAGCCTTCCAACGGGTCTTAGTATTATTAAGATAAGTACGGACTTAGACTGTCAAGGGTTGATAGAAAGAGAGGTCTTCATCTCAGAGGACATCCACTTCTATCCCAATCCAACACCAAGTGATGTGAATGTACATGTAGGAGGGGAGGACACTGAGATAAATGTGAGTGTGTTTAGTGAGAAAGGAGATCTTATTTATAGAAGAGAACAACAAGTTAAGGACATGTCTAGACTTACAGAAATAGATCTGTCACTTCAAATTACAGGAACCTACCTTGTAGTATTAGAAAGTAAAACAGTTAGAAAAACATTTAAAATTGTTAAAAAATGAAACACTTATTAAAATACTTTAGTTTTCTTTTTACACTGAGTCTAATGATCAGCTGCGGGGGTGGTAGTGGTGATGATGGCGGTGGTGGCGGTGCCCCAGTAATCAATCCCCCAGGCAAAGCCATACTAACTGCTCCTGCAAACAGTGAGACTTGTGAATCGGGAACTAGTGTGTCGGCTACTCAAAGTGAGGTGACTTTTACTTGGAGCGCTTCTGCAGACACCGACACCTATGACTTAAGAGTAACTAATTCAAATACTAGTACAGTAACCAATAAAACAGGTTTAACCTCTACTAGTACTAAAGTAACCCTTGATAAGGGAGAGCCTTATTCTTGGTTCATTACATCAAAGAGCTCAGCTAGTAATACAACAACCCCTAGTGATACATGGAAGTTTTATTTATCAGGCCCTGGAATCGTTAATTACGCACCATTCCAAGCAGATCTTAAAACACCTGCGTCAGGATCGACAATAGATAAAGGAACAGTCACTTTTACTTGGGACGGTAGTGATCCTGATGGGGATGCGCTTACTTACACCTTGTATGTAGACAACACTGATGGTAAACAAACACCACCTACAGCTCAGACCAATATATCGGCTAAAACATTAGACGTGGACTTGAGTGAAGCGGATACGTATTACTGGCGTGTCAAAACATCAGACGGCACCAATAGTAGCTACTCGATTGTTTATTCTTTTAAAACAGAATAGGTTTAGTCTATGAACTGACCAGGCTTATTAAAAATAGAAATATCACATTGATCTAATTTACCAAAGACTTTAAATCTTTTTAAAGCTATATATCTGTAAAGCTTGTCTGTAATAGAAATGGGTAAAATACTAAAAATCAGTAATATTTTCCAAAAACCACCAATTGTTTTGAAAATCTCAAAGACTGCAGTAGACCTGGTATAAATTTGATCGTTTTTTTGAAATATAACAGTGTCAAAATCTGATTTATTAAATTTGATTTTTTTTAATAGTTTTTGACCACTAGTTCCTTGTAAAGTTGCAAATTTTAAGTCACTGTCTATTTTTAGTAATAATTTAACAAAAGAGTTGCATAAACCACATACCCCGTCAAAATATATTATGTGTTTATTATTCATATTAAACCATATCTAATCTTATTAAATCAACCTCTGTAGTAAAAGTCCCGTAGTTGACAATTGCTTTATTTCTTTCAATTTTATCTATAGTCCCAATCGATCTACTATCCTCTAGCCTGACTTTATCACCAACTTTTAGTTCAACTTTAGGTTTCAAACTAATAACCTTATTCTTGTTTTTTTTCTTTTCTTTTCTAATATCTACTAGTTCATTTTCTAAAATCTGAGCAGTTCTTTTTTTTCTTTTTTTATCAAGCTTAATTTTTGAATAGTTCTTCTTTTTTCTTTTTGAATTCAAGGTATCTACAAGTTTAATTATTTCTGAAATAAGGTTTCTTTTCTTATTATCATTGAAATATCTTTCAGCTATTTCATTTAACTTATCTCCAGTAATAATCATTCTTTGATTACTATCAAATAATTCTTGATAATTAACCAGTTTAGACCTAATCTTTTCATTAGTATGACTTAATTTTTCGTTTTCTTTTTTAAATTTATATTCTTCATTTTTTAAGGAATTAGTAGTTTTATCAAGTTGTAGCCTTTGTTTTTGAAGTTTTGAAATAGTTGCATCAAATCTAACTTTTCCCCTTTCAATCTTTTTTTTAGCTCTATTAATAATACTGTAAGGAATACCATTTTTTTCTGCTACCTCAAATGTGAAAGAACTACCTGCCTGTCCAGTAATTAAGTTAAAAGTTGGCTCGAGAGTTTTATCATTAAATTGCATATTAGCATTACTCATAAAGGGTAGTTCATCCGCTAATAATTTCAAATTTGAATAATGAGTTGTTATCACCCCATAACTTTGTCTTTCATAAAAGACCTCTAAAAAGATTTCTGCTAAAGCCCCTCCTAATTCAGGATCTGAACCGGTTCCAAATTCATCAATCAAAAATAAAGTTTCAGAATCGCATTTTCTTAAAAAACTGTTCATGTTCTTTAATCTGTAACTGTAAGTACTTAATTGATTTTCAATTGATTGATTATCACCAATATCGGAAATTACATTTTTAAAAATAGATATTTCACTTGAGGAATGTACAGGGATTAGCATCCCTGACTGAATCATTAATTGAAGAAGGCCAATAGTTTTTAATGTAATACTTTTTCCACCTGCATTGGGACCCGAAATAACTAATATCCTATTTCTATTGTTTAACTCGATTGACTGGGGATATGTTTTAATATTTTCTTTCTCATTAGCTTGAAAGAGTAGGGGATGGAAAGCATTTTTAAGATTAACTTTTTTATCAACAGAAATGTTAGGTTTTACTGCATTTATTTCATTGGCATATTTAGCCTTAGAATAAATAACGTCAATGTGAGCAAGGAATTTTTGATAATTGAATAATGTTAAAATATATGGATTCAAAAAAGCGGTTAACTCTTTTAAAATTCGTTTAATTTCTTGATCTTCGTCATAAAGAAGGTCTTGAAGCTTTCTACTTTGGACTAAGGTTTCTTGAGGCTCTATGTAAACGATACTTCCAGTTTTAGAGTTTCCCATCATTTGACCCTTTACTTTTCTTCTATACATAGCTTTAACAGCTAAAACTCTTCTGTTGTCCATAGTGGATTCTTTAATTTCATCTAAATAACCTAAATTATTGTAGGATGTTAAAGCAGTTGAAAACGTTTGTCTAATTTTAGATTTTGCTGTGTTAATACCTTTTCTAATTTCTAATAATTCTAAAGAAGCATTATCTTTTATAAACCCATATTTATCAATTACAGAACTGATTTCTGTTATTATATTTTTTTCGATCTCTAACGGATCAGTTAAAAGAAAAATATTTTTATAATAATTTTTGAATTTTTTTAAAAACTTAATATGAAGAATACTAGATTCTACTAAATGTTTAATTTTTCTAAATGATTCAATCTCTAATTGACTGTTTTCAATTTCAATTATTTTAAGTTCTTTAGATATACTTTCAAAACCATGATTTGGAAAATTATTGTCGTTTTCTAAAGAGGAAAGATATTCAGAAACCAAATTTAGATTAAAATCAATTTTTTTAAAATCTAAATCAGGTTTTATAGAGTTTAAAATATCTCTTCCCATGGATGTTATTGCATATTTAGAAATATTTTCTACAACTATATTAAATTCTAAATCCTCTAGGGTTTTCTTGGGAATTGACAAAGTATTTATATATTTTGTTAAAAGTAAAAATAAACAATTTCTTTGAAGTTAAATATCGAAAATAGCTGGTTAAAAATATTAGAAAGTGAAATGGGTAAAAAGTATTTTCAAGACCTTATCTATTTTATTAAAAATCAATACGTTGATAAAATTTGTTACCCTCCAAGTGACTTGATATTCTCAGCTTTTAATCATTGTAGTTTAGATAATGTTAAAGTTGTTATAATTGGGCAAGATCCTTACCATGGTCCTAATCAAGCTAATGGACTTTGTTTTTCTGTTGATTCTAAATTAAAACACCCCCCTTCACTCATAAATATTTTTAAAGAGATTTCTGACAACTTAAATTATGAAATAAGAAAGAATGGAAATTTACTAGATTGGTCAAAACAAGGTGTGCTTTTATTAAATTCAGTTTTAACTGTTGAAAATGGTTTTCCTGGAAGTCATTCAGGCAAAGGATGGGAAATTTTTACAGATTATATTTTAAAATTAATATCAACTAATAAAAAAAATGTTGTTTTTATGCTTTGGGGTGGGTTTGCAAAAAAAAAAGAAAATTTAATTATAAAAAAAAATAACTTAATTCTAAAGACAGGTCATCCTTCGCCATTAAGTGCAAATAGAGGGCATTGGTTTGGAAATAAGCATTTTATAAAATGCAACGATTATTTAATTAAAAATGGGGTTGAACCTATTAAATGGTAGTAACCAAAAAATTTATTTTTTAATTTATTATATTTAAAATAAAAATTATGTTAATTACTACCACAGATACTATTCCGGGAAAAAACATATTAGCATCACTTGGTATAGCAAGGGGCTCTACAGTTAGAGCAAGAAATGTAGGAAAAGATATTTTTGCTTCATTTAAAAATTTAATTGGAGGAGAAATTGAGGAATACACTAAACTTCAGGCTGATTCGAGAGAACAAGCGTTATCCAGAATGATTGATGATGCTAATAGATTAGGAGCAAATGCAGTGGTTAATGTTAGATTTATGACCTCTGTTATTTCACAAGGTGCTGCCGAAGTTTTAGCTTATGGAACAGCAGTTAAAACAAATTAAATGACATTTAACCTTATTTTTTTTGGAATTTGTTTTATTCTAATAGTTGCTGCGTTATTAAATAGACATTCAAAAAAAGACAAATTTGAAAAAAGAGATAATTAATACATTCTATTTAGAATGTGCTAAAAATTCTTTATATATTGCTTTAAAATAAATTAATATGAAAAAATTCTTTCAATTCTCGGGGACAATTAGTGGTACAACTTTATTTCTTAGAATCTTGTTTACAATTTTGCTTTCAATTCCTGGGATTATCATTGTAATTTCTTTTTTTACAAACTATATAATTTCTGAGGGAATAATTGATATGAATAATCCTGAAAGCTTTGATCAAGCAGCTTTTCAAGAAAGTATCGAAGAAAACCCAGAAGAGTTTTTTTTAAATATATACAACTCTATTTCTAGTAATTGGATAATAGCATTAGTTATTTCCTTTATTCCAGCAATTTGGTTTAGTTTGGCATCTTATTATAAAAGAGTTTCAGCTTTATTTTATGAAAACAGAAAAAATATTTTTGCAATATATGTTGGCTTCGAACTTATTCAAGATGCAACAAGTCTTGGAATATTAAGTGCATTAAGTTTTTTAAAAACCCCTTTCTCAATAATATCTATAATAATATTATTGTTTTTAATTTTAAAAAATTCAGATATTGACAAGGATGATCACGAGGGTTAACCTCCAATTCTTTTTACTGAATGTCCCATATTGATTAATATAGAAGTTATTTTATCTCTGAATTCTCCTTGAATTATAATTTGTCCGTTTTTCACTGACCCTCCAACACCACATTTATTTTTAAGTATTTTAGCTAAATCTTTCATTTCATTTTTAGTTCCTTTAAAACATTTTATAACCGTAACTGGTTTTCCAGCTCGACCTTTTTTACTGTAGTGAGCTTCTAAATATTGTTTAACAAAGGATGAGAGGGGTTGAGGCGAACTATTATTGGTTAATAATTCGGATGGATCTACAAAAGATTTTAATTGTGAAAGAGAATTTAATTTTTTCATGATTTTTTCATAACACCGATATCAACCAATCTATTTGTTAAAAAATCATGAGCAGTTATATCTTTATATTTTTTTGGATTATTTGTATCAATACAGTTCTCTAAAACATTTAAATTCATTGATCCTTTTGGATGCACGAAGAACGGAATAGAATATCTAGACTTATTCCAATATTTTTTTGGAGGATTAACAACGCGATGAATAGTGGATTTTAATTTATTATTTGTATATCTAGATAACATATCTCCAACATTAATCACAATTTCGTCTTTTTTAGCAATTGCATCTATCCATTCACCCTGGTTATTCTTTACCTGTAATCCTTTTCCATGAGCACCCATTAATAAAGTAATTAAATTAATGTCACCATGAGCAGCAGCTCTAACGGCTTTTTTTGGTTCCTCTTTAATAGGAGGGTAGTGAATCGCCCTTAAAATACTATTTCCATCAACAACATATGTATCAAAATGATTTTCTTCTAAATTTAGAAATAAAGCAATAGCTCTTAAAACATACAACCCTGTTTTTTCAAGAGCTTTATAAGTTTCTAATCCAACAGTGTTAAATTCTGGAATTTCATCAATAATAATGTTTTTAGGGTAATTGAAATTAATCTGATTCTTTTCAAAATATTGTCCAAAATGCCAAAATTCTTTTAAATCTCCTTCCTTTTTACCTTTAGCGTGTTCTTTTCCAAAAGAGGTATATCCTCTTTGACCTTTAACACCATCAAACTCATATTTGTTTTTAATATTTTTAGGTAAATTGAAGAATTTTTTTATCTGAATATATAGATTTTCGGAACTATTTTTGGATAAAAAATGGCCTTTCAATGATAAAAAACCAATTTCTTGAAATGCTTTTCCAGTTTTTTTAACAAAATCTCTTTTTAGCTTATTATTACTTGACAAGAAATTAGATAAATCAACAGAGGGAATATTAGACATTATAAAATAATTTTATCAATCTCTGTATATTCGAAATTAAACGCATCAGCTACAGCTTTGTATACAATTTTTCCATTAATAATATTAAGACCCAATTTTAAAGACAAGTCATCTTTACATGCACCTATCCAACCTTTATTAGCAATAGCTAAGCCTCTTGAAATTGTTGCATTTGTCAAAGCTTCAGTAGAAGTTACGGGAACAGCACCTGGAATATTTGCTACACAGTAATGCAATACATTATTAATTATATATGTTGGTTCTTTGTGAGTAGTGGGTTGAGTCGTTTCAAAACAACCGCCTTGATCAACTGCTACATCAACTAAAACAGTACCAATTTTCATATGTTTTAACATATCTTTTGTAATTAAATTTGGAGCCTTCGCTCCAGGAATTAAAACAGCTCCAATTACTAGATGTGCTGATTTAATTGCATCTAATATGTTGTATCTACTTGAAAATTGAGTATTAACATTAGCAGGCATTATATCATCTAACTTTCTTAATCTATCAAGGCTAATATCAAAAATTGTAACATTTGCACCTAAACCTGCAGCCATCTTTGCAGCTTGTGTTCCAACAACACCACCCCCTAAAACAATAACGTTGGCAGGATTCACACCTGGAACACCACCTAAAAGTATACCATGACCACTTTGAGGTTTTTCTAAAAATTTAGCTCCTTGTTGAGTCGCCATTCTTCCCGCAACTTCTGACATTGGAGTGAGAAGAGGTAGTGTACCGTCTGTATTTTGAACGGTTTCATATGCTATGCATATGGCATCACTTTTTAACATTGCTTCTGTTAATTCCTTAGAAGCAGCAAAATGAAAAAAAGTATAGATTATTTGATCTTTTTTAATAAGATTGTATTCTTTTTTTAAAGGCTCTTTAACTTTAATTATCATTTCTGAAATAGAATATACTTCATCAATTGAACGGCATAATTTAGCACCAGCGTTTAAGTATGATTGGTTAGAATAACCACTCCCAAGACCAGCTTCTTTTTGTACATAAACAGTATGACCATCAGCAATAAAAGAATTTACTCCCGAGGGAGTTAATCCAACTCTAAATTCATTGTTTTTTATTTCTTTTGGAACACCAATTATCATATCAGTAATTTATAATATTGCATAGTTAATCACAAAATACCAATTTACAAAACAACAACAATAAAAAGAAAAGGGTGTTTATTGTTCAAATAACTTACTGTCGATTGATGGAAATAATTTTAATGCGTTTTTGTAATAAAGTTTTTTCAATACCTCATCGGGAAGATTAAGACCATACATTTTCCACAAACCATGTCTTTTTCTGTAATAATCAAAATACTCATCTTCAGTTTCCAAAACTCTGAAGTAAACATCAAATTCAGACTTTTTATAATTATCCTTTCCAAACATGATTCTGTCCTGGTAATTAATAAAGAATTTTCTTGCTCTAATTGGTTGTCTCCCTAATTCACCAATTACTGCACCTATTTCAGTGTAAACATTTGGCAAACTATCTAAATGATTGGCTAATTTATCTAAATCATTTGCCATCCATCCCATGTGTGCGTTAATAAATATTGTGTTGGGGTTATTTTTGAACATATTAAATTGTTCTTTCATTACAGTTTTGAATGAAGGGTATTTTTCAGGGGGTCTAAAACTTTTTGGGCGCTGCCGAGCATGAAGCCATCTCTCATTAAATTTGTCTACAGGATCAAAAAAAGGGGAGGGCTCACCAGAATGAATAAGAATAGGCATACCCAGTTTAGCACATGTTTCCCAAATAACATTTAACCTTTTATCATCAATTTTAATTCTATCTCCCTTTGAATCTTTTAGATCTAGTCCTAAATTTTTATAAATTTTAAGTCCAATAGCACCTTTATTTGACGCATCTATCAATGATTTTTTAATGTTTGAAGAGAATTTTTCATCATCAAAATTATTAAATTTTAAGTTTACAAAAACACCAAATCTAGAGGGAAAGTTATTTTTAACATTTTCTAATGACTTTTCAAGATTTAAATCCATTAACGCTTGGTTTCCAGAAAATGTTGCAAAACCAGAACCGCTCAAATTAATCATAAACTTCATATTCAAACTATCCATTTCATTAACTAAACTAGAAAGATCATTAACTGCCATATTCCATTGGTGACTATGTACATCTATAAAAGGAAATTTTGATTTATTTGTAGGATTCTTAGGGACTACTAGACTAGATATTGGAGAGTATTCTTCAATATCCATTAAATTATTTTTAATCTGTATCTTATCTATTACATAGTAAGAAATACCACCAAATAATAATAAAACAACTAAAATTGATAAAAGAAAAACGGTAGCTTTTAAAAAATTTTTAAAAGAAAAAAACATGAATTAGTTAAATGGAATTACTATTTCAGTTAAATCCCATCGAAGTCTAATTGCTGAAGAAGAAGGACCACCAGGTGGTGAAGGAATAAAATCAATAGTAAATTGCTCTATAGTTTCTTCTAATGAATTTGAAGGAACTGAAATAGTAAACAAATCCATATCAGAACTAGGTTGAGAAATACCAAAATATGCATTAGTAGAATTAAAAGTTATATCCCATGAATTTTTACCAGGAACAGTATACATTGAGTATTCACCAGCTTTTAAAATATTATCTGTAAATTTTAAGTCAGTATTAGTTTTGATCATAGTATGTCTATTAGCTCCAGTTCTCCAGTACTTGTTAAAAGGAACTAATGGAGATTCGGATTCCATACCAAAAATTAATCTGTTTTTTTTAGAAGGGGCACTGTAGGTTATTGCAATGTCCTTACTATTTTCTAGGAATGATGCAGTTTTTAATGGGCTGACAGGATTATTGATCACATAGGCAACATATACTAAAAATAGTGCAACAACTAATAACAGGGAGTATAAGATTTTCTTTTTCATAAGTAAGTTATTATTTATTTATAATACGATTTAACATAATATAAATTATAGTTCAATTATGTTAAACTTTCTTTACCTTTATAGCATTCATTCCTTTAGCACCTTTGATAGTATCAAACTCCACTTTATCTCCTTCTGTTATCTCATCAAT
>Ga0213869_10003386_pt1 | contig 10603 bp, 8 predicted proteins | sample PICome_10_FD_160083 | JGI IMG/M metagenome (GOLD analysis project Ga0213869, IMG submission 160083) | Coastal seawater microbial communities near Pivers Island, North Carolina, United States - PICO132 | ecosystem: Environmental > Aquatic > Marine > Coastal | place: USA: North Carolina...
GGAAATGGTCCACCAGTGTATCCGTAGCTTAAATAAAGAGAGGGAATCCCTATCGCGATGACTGGCCAGCCCCGTGCATTAAGCAGGAGGAATCCGCATACTAAAGCCTGTGAGAGCATGAAGGCTGCGCCGATATACATCGCCTTTGGGCTCAGTAATCCACTTGCAGTCGCCCGTGTCGGTCCGGCCCTTTCGCTCGTGTCAGCACCCTTGGCTGCGTCGATGACATCATTAAAAAAGTTTGTAGCTATTTGGATGAAGATCGCACCCATTAATGTTAAGATTGCATGGCGGTAGGAAACGTCGAATCCAAGCGCCACTGTCATTAAGCAACCTGACCATACCGGCACAATTGCGGCTGGAAGGGTCTTGGGTCGGGCTGCTATTAGCCAACTTTTCCACACCGTAACCATCTCTTAATTTTAAGGCACTCGAGGGAATTTTGAAAAGTCAGGCTTTCGCTTTTCGATGAAAGCCTGTTTGCCCTCCTTAGCCTCTTCACTCATATAGTAGAGTAAAGTGGCGTTACCCGCGAGATCTAACAAGCCCATCTGGCCGTCACAGTCAGCATTGAGAGCTGACTTCAAACAACGTAAAGCCAACGGTGAATGTTCGAGCATTTCCCGGCACCATTTGAGAGTTTCGGTTTCGAGGACTGAGAGAGGTACTATGGTATTCACTAGGCCCATGTCGAGAGCTTGGTTTGCATCGTACTGACGACAAAGATACCAAATCTCCCTAGCTTTCTTTTGGCCAACGATGCGAGCAAGGTAGCTTGAACCAAGCCCACCATCGAAAGACCCAACCTTGGGGCCTGTCTGGCCAAACCGCGCGTTATCTGCCGCTATCGTAAGATCACATACAATGTGTAAAACGTGTCCACCACCAATTGCGTATCCAGCTACCATGGCTACCACAGGTTTTGGCATTCCGCGTATCTTCTTCTGAAGATCTAATATATTTAGACGGGGAACTCCATCCTCCCCTACATATCCAGCATGCCCCCTCACCTTCTGGTCGCCCCCTGAACAGAATGCCTTTTCACCTTCTCCTGTTAGGATAATTACACCGACTCCCTCATCTTGATGTGCGAGCTCAAATGCCGAGAGTAACTCCCTAACTGTTAGCGGCCGGAAGGCATTGCGAACCTCCGGACGGTTAATAGTTATTTTGGCTATAGCGCCATCTTCAGTCTTCTCGTAACGAATATCCTCGTAGTCCGCAGCTGTCTTCCACATGCCCCACCTTCGGGCCGGGATCTCTATGACGCAACGCCCTAATTTAACTTATCACCACACTTGCGGCAAAATTTTGCGTCGGCTAGATGGCCGTGGACGCCGCAACCGGGGCAGGCTTCGCTTGTGGGATCGCCTAGATGACTCCGTAATAATTCTGAAGTCACAATTCCTGTTGGGACCGCAATAATGGCGTAACCCGTTAAAACATAAATTGCGGTAAGCATTTTTCCGATCGTAGTGAGAGCTACCATATCCCCGTAGCCAACCGTCGTGATCGAAACAATTGCATAATAGATACTAATCGGGATATTTGTGAAGTGCGTCCCCTCTACCCCAGATTCCACGAGATACATGAGTGTTCCAGCAAGGACAGAAAAGAGAAAGACGGTGAAAAAGAAGACGAAAATCTTAGCGCGACTCTGCATAAGGCCCCGCATGATTGTTTCTCCCCCTCTGACGTGGCCTACCATCTTTAACACACGGAACATCCTGAGGAGCCTGAGAATCCGAATCACCATTAGGGAATGCGCGCCGGGAAGTAAGATTGCGAGGTAGGTTGGCAGACAAGAGAGTAGATCAACGATTCCGTAAAAGCTGACGATGTAACGTAGAGGTCTCCTGACCAAGATGATCCGTGAAATATATTCTACGGTAAAAAGAATGGTGAACCCCCACTCAGCTATCTTGAGAAGATCTCCATATTGCTTACGAATGCTATCGACACTTTCAAGTGAGACGGCTGCTACACTAAGTACAATCGCCCAGAGTAAGATGACATCGAAACATTTACCGAGGGGGGTCTCCGCCTCAAACACGATGCGCCACATTCGTTCCCTTAGACTTTCAGGATTTTTCTCTTCCACGCGACCGAGTGTAGATGTTTCATCCCGATAGCGCCAGAAGTCTCTTATCGCTCAGAATGAGCCTTCCGGATACTTTTCCACCACGTGAAAATCCTTATTTTCCTCCTGACCATAGCGAATGCGCTAGCTCTTCCTTCCTTCGAGGAGGCTTGCGAGGTTTTGGGGTCTCGCGAAACAAATCGACGAGAGGTTCTTACAAATGAAATCTGGAGCGCTGGTCGAGAAGCGATCCCGCTTTTGCAGAAGCTTGCCGAGGAGGAAAACCCTGAGGTTTTTAGGCGGGCGCTATTCGTCCTTCAACGAATTAGGATGGGGCTGGAGCCAGATTCTCCAGCCGAGCTTTTAAAGTTGGCCGAGGCAGTGAATCTGGCCACACCTGAATTTCGAGCATCGAGGCTGGCGGAGCTTTTAGATTATTCTCAAGGAATAAAGGTCGCTCTTGTTTTTCTAGATGGCTGGGCTGCCGATCCACGGATGCCCCTAGAACAAGTTTTCAAGCTGTCTGAATTAGTCACGAGAGTAGTTCTTGAGCGCCGAAGTTCTTGGAAGATTTTTCTATCAACTGATTTGAGCTCCCGCTGCCGTGGCGCTCTCATTGCAGCTTTGTCATGGCAGGACCACCCCATAAAGCTGCAAATGATTACGAATTTGGCAAGTAAGCAGACGAAGGAGGTTTACGAGATGGCGATCACTTGTCCCGATCGAATCGCAAGTGAGGCTTACCTAGCAATGGCTCGAATTGCTACTGTCCATGGAGATATTCCCTTGGCTCTCCAGATCCTTGCTTCAGGACTTCAGCAGGACAGTTCACATAATTTCGCGAGGGCAATCGCTTTTTTAGAAGCCGGGAGTGGTCTTCCGGCTATCAAATACAATGGGAATTGGATTCATGAACTTAATCTTTTCCGAGCCCGTGCTCATAAAGATTTCAAGGGGGTTCTTCGACTCGCATCCAAACCTGACCTTGATCCTATACTAGCTTATGAGAGCAATCTCGTATCTGGTTCGCTAACCCTTCCGTCGACTGAAGGCAGTGTCGAAATCCCAGCAGGTAGTGCGCTGGCTTCTCTTCATCAATCTTTTGGTAAACCGCCTGGTGAGCCCGATATCGAAGCCCTTACTTCTTCGGTATTGATTGATTGGTCAGAATTGGCGCGGACTCTAATGAATCTCGCTTGTCCCTCAGAAGCGGCTGAGAAGTTATCATCTGAAAATCAAGTCATCACAGCGACGAGCCTCCTCTGGCGAACGAATCATCGTGATAAAGCCCTGAGTCTCTCGCGGGAAGTGCTAAACGATCCTGCTAATTCCCTTCAGACCCGCATGCGCCTTACTTTGGCCTCCCTTTATTTTCAATCAGGTGATCGTGAAAAAGCTCGCGAGTTTTTTAAGGAGGTGATTCGGATAGGTATCCAACAAGACACCAGACTTCAGTCGGCATTAAAATTAGGGTTAAACTTTTTCTCACGCGAAGAGCTTCTTCAGCTAGTACCGGGTTTAACGGAAAAGCAAGCCTACCAAAGAGCACCATCGATTGTTGGACTTCTCCCCTATCAATCTAAGGTTTCAACCTATTGGTATGAATTCTTTCGTGAGAAAGATCCAAGTCAGTCACCTCTTACCATTTTTAAAAAAGTTCAACATTTCCTCACGAATCAGCGCGAACAGGCTGAAGCGATCATCGCTGAGCAACTCGCTACATCAAAGAAGCTATTGTTACCAACAGATGTCATTTACCAGCAGGCTTTATTCCTCAAGGTTCCATCTGCTTTAAAAATGACCAAGGCAGCCGCTTGGTATCAGCTATCTATTGATGACTTATTTTCTATCGCTCGAGATAGTTCGTGGGATCGTGAAGCTCGTAAAGAAGCTCTTGCGACGGCTCTCTTGATTGACCCCTCAAATGTTGTTTTGCACTGGTTAAATATGAAGCTGAACCAAGTTGAATTGCCTGTGCCAGCTCATCTGCCAACTCTTGGGGATCCAGGGTTAGCGTTACAACTTGTTGCTCATACTCGAAGGCTCGAGACAATTGCGCTAATTTCTGAGTTGGTGGATCTTCGCGACCATCGAGGTCTCCGCTGCCTGACGATTCTTGGTGATGCTCATCTCAAAAATGGACAGCCGGGGAGAGCGGTGCGGTTTTTACAGGCTGCTATTTGCGGTGAAATAGCGACCGGACCCCAGCCAGCGACGCCAATTGAATCGTCGCTAGACAATCTCGCAAGATACTTTAAGGCACGAAAGCTTATTTCGAATTCCTCTGACGAGGAGGAGATATGGGCTGATCGCCTGATCCGAATTGGGCGTGACTAACGCCCAAGCAGGCTTTTAGCCTGCCCCATCGAGATGCTTCGGTATTCGTCGCTCTCAATAATCTTCAATCTGCGCCAGCCATCACGAGTCTGTTGGTCTACGTAAGAACTTGATCCAGTTGATATTTTTCTTCCGCTCTCGGAAGAACTTCCAGTCTGGTAAGAGCCTGTTCCGAACCCCTTCTCCCCTGCGTCTGCAATCTTGCTTCCTTGACTTGCCTTGCGATTGCCGAATTTAGATTTTTTACCTGACTCACGGAACCCGCTGGTTCTGTAAGATCCTGTGCTGTAATCCTTCGGACCAGCCCAAGTCTTTTGATTGTATGATTTTTTCAAATAGGCAGGAGTGTTTGAACCAGCGTCGGCATAAGCCGAACTCGCCATTTCCTCAAACTGGCTGCGCTTACCCCCGGTGATCAGGCCGCTATCACCCTGCTCAACGTCGCTCTTTTTAAACGCAAAGGGATTGTTGTTCCCGTCTTTTTCTATTGTCACAATGCGAGCACCCTGATCATCAGATTCTAGTCCCGTTTCTTTGGTTGAACTCGAACAAGAAACGAGCCCAACTCCTAGGATGGCCAAGTAGAAAAAACGCTGCACCCCAGAAAGTTAGGGATGCAACGCGAATAATTCAAGGCCGGAGATTCTGATCTAAATGTCCAGCTTGGTCCAACTTGCATTCTTTTGTGAAGATTCGACACACGCGGCAATAAAAGCGACGCCTGCGACACCATCGTCAACCGTAGGAAAGTCGTATCCCTCATCCGGAGCGGGAGTCCCATCAATCTGGTCACTAATTGCTTTCGCTGCAGCCAGATAGACGTTGGCAAAGGCCTCGATGAACCCTTCGGGATGAGCAAAAGGAGTTCTTGAGTTTTCCTGGGCTGCCCCCCCGAGATAGTCGTTGCCTCGGCGATAGGTTTTCCTAGGAGCGTTAGCAAACTTAACGATTAATTCGTTTGGATCTTCTTGGTGCCACTCAAGTGAAGCCTTCGTTCCATAAACACGAATATTTAGATTGTTTTCATCACCATTAGAGATTTGAGAAGCATAGATGATTCCTTTTACTCCTTCTGTAAAGCGGACAAGGCAATTCCCGTCATCGTCTAGTTCACGGCCCGGAATGAACGCTGTCAGCTCGGCAGCCAATTCGTCGATTTCAAGTCCAGTAATGTATTTAGTCAGGTTGTGAGCATGGGTCCCAATATCGCCCATGCAGTTTGATTTTCCGGCTATTTTAGGATCAGCGCGCCAATTAGCAATTGCCCCAGAACCCTCTCCCTCTACGTCGCCGACGGCATATCCCTGGGGATATTCCGTTACAATCTTAAGTAAGCGGCCTAATTCACCGTCTTTAATCATGCGGCGGGCCTCTTTGACCATAGGATATCCAGTATAATTATGAGTAAGAGCAAAAATCAGCCCCGAGTCTTCTACGATTTTCTTTAGTTCCTTCGCTTGCTGAAGATCAACCGTCAGTGGCTTGTCACAGATGACATTTATTCCAGCGTCCAAAAAACATTTAGCGACCGAAAAGTGGAGATGGTTCTGTACTACGATTGAGACAAAATCGATCCCATCCTCGCGGGCGGCCTCGGCCTTAGCCATTTCTTCGTAGCTTCCATAAGCGCGGTTCGGATCGATAAAAAAATCTTGGCCCGAAAGCTTGGATTTTTCGGGGTCGGACGAGAAGGCTCCGGCCACCAATTCGATCTTACCATCTAAATTGGCCGCCATCCGATGAACTTGTCCGATAAAAGCCCCGCGTCCTCCGCCGACCATTCCCATTCTTAGTTTACGATTCATAACTTCTTAAAGTGAAATGGCGCTTCCTGTGTTAGACGACTCATAAATGGCGTCGATGATAGTCATGAGATGTAGAGCCTGCTCTGGTGTGTTAAGTGGCTCAGCCCTACCCTCAAGTGCCTCCACAAAATTGGCAGCTGAATCAATCCTTCCCATATCTTCGCAAAAGGGATGTTCAAGAACCGTATCCACAGCTTTCTCTCCGTCTTGTGTGTAAAGTTCAAAGGTGTCGATGGCAGTCTCATCAATCCCGTCCTCTTCAAAAAGACGCTCAACTTTGCCACCAGCTTTTGTTCCCTGGAATACAACCGAGACCTCCTCCCTTTTAATCATCTCCGCCCAAGAAACCTGAAGGGTAAGAGCTTGCCCTGTTTCGAAGGTCACGAAGCCATGTGCAGCGGCCTCCACGTCTGTAACCCCATCAGCTCGATCAGGAATCCCCCATGGCCCTTTGAAGCGGGCGTCTCCCATAAAAGTGTCAAAGGTCTTACCTAATACATTAGTCGGCTTCGGGTAACCCATGAAGTAGAGTGTGAGGTCGATCATGTGTAATAGATCGATCGTTGCACCGCCACCGGCCAACGATTTGGTTGTAAACCAACCGCCAAACCCAGGGATGCCGGTGCGCCGGATCCATTTTGACTGCGCCGAATTAATTTCACCAATCTCTCCTGCATCGATCCGCTTTTTAAGATCGACCGATTCGGGACGTGCGCGATTATTGAAATTAAACATTAAAGTTTTACCATTCGCATTGGAAGCTGAAATCATCTCTTTCACTTCTCCTGCATTAAGAGCTGGAGGTTTTTCGCAAAACACGTGTTTCCCTGCATTAAGACACTGAATAGCAAGTGGGGCATGAAACTTGTTTGGGACGATGATACTGACCCCATCGAGTGATGGATCGTTGAGCATCTCCGCGACATCGGTGTATGTCGTGGATACACCATATTTTTCGGCGGCTGCTTTTGCTGCTTCTTCGCTCATATCGCAAACAGCTGTGACTTCAGCGCCAGCTTTCACGAACCCGGCGTGATGATATTGAAGCATTCCCCCTGCTCCTATAACTCCAATTTTAAGTGACATAATTCTCTAATTTTTATTGGTTATCGCCGTCGAAGGCTGAATCAAACATTCCACCCTCGTTGCGGGGGAAATCTAACGATTTTGTGAAGGCACAACTTTCAGCCGCGCCGTGGAAACGCTCCATGCGGCCGTCTTCCCACTCTACGGAGAGGGGGCCACTGTATCTTGTGTCGTTCAAGGCTACGATGATCTCCTCGAAATCGATATCGCCACGCCCAACGGAACGGAAATCCCAATAGCGGCGGGCATCCGTGAAATCAGTATGGCCACCAAAAACTCCGACCGTGCCATCGCCGTGGCCCCACCAAACATCCTTCATGTGGACGTGATAAATACGGTCAGCGAACTCGCGAATGAAGCGAACGTAATCAACACCTTGGTAACCCAGATGACTTGGATCGTAATTGAAACCGAATCGCTTATGACCATTTACGGCCTCGATAGCACGGGCTGCTGAGGCAATATCAAATGCGATCTCGGTCGGATGAACCTCAAGAGCAAAATTCACATCGACAGCTTCAAAAGCGTCCAGAATTGGATTGAATCGAGTTGCGAAATCATCGAACCCTTTTTGAAGGTAAGCTTGATCGGTTGGAGGGAAAGCATACAAAGCGTGCCAAATACTGGAGCCAGTGAAGCCATTCACAACAGCCCCGATGCCCACTTGTTCGCGAGCTGACATATAATCCTTGCCTGCATCTATAAACTTTCGGCAAGCTTTCCCGGTATCGATTAGCTCTTGAGCTGCGCGTTGGCGAACACCTTCGGGGTCTCCATCACCGTAAATCTGTGAAGGAAGAATAGCAGCGTGGCGCTCATCGATGTGATCGCAAATCGCCTGCCCCACCAGGTGGGCAGAAATCGCAAAGCATGAGAGATCATTCTGTTTGAGAAGCTCCCAGCGGCCTTCGACATAACCCTCTTGGTTGAGGGCGGCTTGCACGTCAAAGTGATCGCCCCAACAAGCGAGCTCCACTCCATCGTAGCCCATTTCTTTTACTTTCGGAAGAAGTTCGGCAAGTGGCAGGTCGGCCCATTGGCCGGTGAATAGTGTGACTGGTCTAGACATAATTTTTTATAGTTTGGGATTAAGCTTAAGGTTTATCAGGAAGTGAACTGCTCTGCCAGAAACGCTTTATATTTTGGAAGAACTTCATTGTAAATATGGCAAGCAGTTGGATCAGGTTCAAGTGTTCGCCCTTTTTTGGGCTGGCTAAACTTGGATTCAAGTTTGTCTAAATCTTCTCCAAGCCCGAGCGCAGCTCGCATTCCAGCCCCAATCGTAGCTGATCCAGGCACATCTAAACGGTCGACTGGAACGCCAAAGATATTAGCGATGACTTGAGCGATTCCGTCGTTCTCGGAAGCGCCACCGGTGATGAAAATTCTGCTTGGACTCACGCCGAGCCAATCAGAATGAGTCCGCATACTAAGAAATTGGCTTTCGAGAACGGCGCGGACAGCCTCGTCAGAGGAATAGTGATGTTCAGACGAAAAAACCGGACCTTCGGTATCAATTGCCGGAGTGATTTCGGGCTCATAAAACGGCAGCATCATTGCGCCGTTATTCCCAGCTGGGGTTTGGGATAAAGCATCCTTCTCGAACGAATCCCAACTAAGTCCGTATTTTTCTTTTATTGCTTCCCGGGCCAAGGAGCCATTCTTAAAGCAAATCAGGCTCATATAGCCGCCCGCCGGGTTACCAAAAACATGGCCGAAACCGTTTGGGTCGGTTCTAGGAGCAGGCATTGCTGCGAACAAGGTATCACTGGTCCCAAGGCTAATGACAACCTTGCCGGGAGAGGCTGCTCCCATGCCGATGAGGCTGCATGGGTTATCACCCGACCAAATGATCGTTTCACAGCTCGGAGAGAATCCGTATTTTTCCACAAAATAATGGTTAATTGGCCCCGACTTTGAGTCTGAAGGAGCGCATGGTGGAAGTTTTTCAGCAAGGCCTTCAGCTGTTGCGCTAAGTAGGTCTTGATCCCAATCCAAGTCGGCTAGGTTCATCAGATTCATTCCGGCCCCATCCCCATGGTCAATTGCAACCGTCTTGCCAGCGAGGATGCTAGCAAAGAAAGAGCTCACCAAATGGATGGTTCCAGTCCCGGCATAGCTGTCAGGATCAGTTTTGGCAAATTTGCGAATCTGCGGACCAGTAAATCTCTCGACTGCAACCGATCCTGATTTTAAACAGACGATCTCGTTACCACCGACGGCGTGCGCGATCTCGGCACATTCTTTCGAAGTAGAGCTATCCATCCAAATTGGAGAACTCAAGCGAGAGAGGCAATTCGTAAGCTGAGTTTTGAGGTCCGACTGTCCTGTTAATCCTTCAAGGGCTTCGTTGAAATTCGCCTTCAGGTAAACGCTTCCGTGTTGTTGACCTGAACCGGAAACAGCTTTGATCTGAGAAAAGTCGATGTTTTCACTAACCATTTGAGCTAGTAGAAGATCCAACGCCTCAAGCCACATCAAAGGATTAGAGTGAATCTCACCTCTCGCACCTGCTTCGTCATAACCGTGGGGTTGATTGTAGTGGGAGAGACTCTCACCAAAATTCACAGAGTGATTTGCCACCACAACCCCTTTCTCCGTATCAAGGATAACTGCCGAAAGACTCTGTGTTGATGAGTCGAGACCGAGAACGAGAGACATTAACTTCTAAAGGTAGTCGTTTAAGAGGTTTTCAAGACGTTCTTGTCGTCCGCTTGAGAGCTGAGGGGGTGCGATTCCTTGCGCATAACGGTCGAGAGATTCCAGTGTTGCTGCCCCGGACTCAATGTCAGCACCAATGCCCTCGTCGTAGGAGGAGTAGCGAGTCTTCACGAATTCATCGAAGCGTCCTTCCTCGATGATTTTGGCCGCGATCTTGAGGCCACGAGCAAAGGCGTCCATACCTCCAATATGTGCGTGAAAAAGATCTTCCGGCTCGTGGCTTTCACGTCGCCGCTTGGCATCAAAATTAAGACCTCCCGTCGTAAATCCTCCCATTTTCAAGAGCCTTAACATGACGTTTGTTGTGCCATAAATATTGGTCGGAAATTGGTCGGTATCCCAGCCAATGAGTTCATCACCGCGGTTGGCATCGATTGATCCTAGGGCGTCGGCATTCAACGCGACTTCAAGCTCATGTTCCATGGTATGACCAGCTAGAGTGGCGTGGTTAGTCTCGATATTCAGTTTGAAGTGTTCGAGTAGTCCATATTCACGGAGAAAATTTAAGCATGCTGCTGAATCGGAATCATACTGATGAGTTGATGGCTCGCGAGGCTTGGGTTCGATATAAAAC
>Ga0213869_10003388_pt1 | contig 10602 bp, 10 predicted proteins | sample PICome_10_FD_160083 | JGI IMG/M metagenome (GOLD analysis project Ga0213869, IMG submission 160083) | Coastal seawater microbial communities near Pivers Island, North Carolina, United States - PICO132 | ecosystem: Environmental > Aquatic > Marine > Coastal | place: USA: North Carolina...
ATATTTTTAATGAGTTAAAGCCAGAAAACCCAACTATATGGCTTGATAAATATTAGTTCTCAATTAATAACCAGGCATCTTGACCTTTAGCTTTAATTTTTGACATAAGGGAGGCAGCGGCATTTCTGTTTTTTAATCTAGCATAAGCAACTCTAAAAAGGCCTTTAGGATTTATTGAAGTATAGGAGGCTTTATACCCTAAGTTAATTAAGGTATTTAATTGTTTTTGAGCATTCTCTTTTGACCTAAAAGAACCTGAAATTACACTAAAGTATGAAGAGTTTTGATCAACTACTGGAGCTGAAACAGTAAGATTAATTAAGGGAAGCTCCCCTAAATCAAATGTTGCAGTTTGAACATTTTTAAGTATTTCTTGTTGAGCAAGCGCAATATTGTTAAGCTTTTCATTATCTATATAATTAGTATAGTTGAAATAACCAAAAAAGCTTACTCCAATTAAAAAGATAAATATTGCAGCGTTTTTTAGTATTGAGCTAGAAACAAATTGTATATCTTTTTTAGAGCCCCGTTTGACAGTTTTCAAAATAGGATCTTTAGTAAATGACTGAAGTCCAAAACTAGATGCATCAAAATTTATTGCAAAGTCAGGGTTGAAGTTTATATTGTTTTCATTTTTTAATTCAAAAATTCCTAACGATTCTACTTCAACAATAAGGTCTTTATAGAGTTTATTCCTAAATGATTTAATCTCCTTTTCAACAAGACTAAAAGCTTTATTGTATGAGATTTTTCTAGACCTACTTATTTGCTTAACCAATAATCCATCATTTTCCTTTAGCATTGAATTAAAAGAGATGTTTTTAATAGGAGGTAAAAATTTATTTCCAACAACCGATGCTGCCTTTTTCTTTAGAACAAAAGCGCCAAAGCCAGGCAAAATCACACAATCATTATTGTGCAATAAATCAACAACGTCTTTAAAAAGTGTCATTAAGTAAATTTAAAAAAAAACAGTTAAAAACCAACACGAGTCCGAACTCTTTTAAGAACATTTTGAGCTTGATTTCGCGCCTTCAAGGCCCCCTCTAACAACAATTGTTCAACTTTATCCCTGTTGGCGTTTAGTTCAAAGAACAACTCTCTGTTTTTTGAGAATCGATTTAAAGTCTGATTATATAGAAGTTCTTTGGCTTCTCCATACCCCATACCCCCATTTGTATATCTCAAATGTAATTTTGCGGTCTCTTCATCTGTGGCTATTACTTTAAATAATTTAAAAACATTACATTGTTCAGGATCTTTAGGCTCTTCTACAGATAAGGTTTGAGTTTGAATTTTCATTATCTGTTTCCTTAGCTTTTTATCATCTTGAAAAATATCTATGATATTAGATTTAGACTTACTCATCTTTTCACCATCAGTTCCAATTATATACTTAGTATCATCCTGAATTTTAGCCTCAGGAATCACAAAAGTATCCCCCATTAAATTATTAAATCTTGTAGCCACATCCCTTGTCATTTCAAGATGCTGTAGTTGATCTTTTCCTACCGGAACTATATTTGCATCATACAGTAAAATATCAGCAGACATAAGCATTGGATATGAAAAAAGCCCCGAGTTTATATCTTTTAGGTTGTCTGCTTTATCCTTAAATGAATGAGCAAGCTTTAGTCTTTGGTAAGGAAAAAAACAACTTAAATACCAGGCCAGTTCTGTAACCTCAGGCACATCACTTTGTCTAAAAAAACAACTTTTATTGGGATCTAGTCCAAAAGAAAGCCATGTTGCTGCTGTTGAAAAGGTATTTTCATTTAAGATATTTAGATCTTTAATTTGAGTTAAAGAATGCATATTAGCAATAAAAAGGTAAGACTCTTCATTAGAAGAGTTAGCCATTTCTATTGCTGGAATAATTGCCCCAAGTATATTTCCAAGGTGAGGAGTTCCTGTTGATTGAATACCTGTTAATATTTTGGCCATTAGTGAGTTTTACAAAACAAAGATATTTTTTTTTGATCTTGAAACAAAATACCTATTACCTTTGAGTAAGCAATGTCAAAATTTAAAATATGATTAAAAGATTCTTTTTAAAATTTTGGTTAGAATTCTGGTTCTATTTTCTAGCAGGAATTCAAGTTCTAATATACTTCCCTTTCTTGGTTTTAATACTCCTTCTTCCCAAGGCTTATTCTAAATTATTTTGGATTGCAAGAAATCTTTGGGCAAGAATAACTTTACATGGAAGTGGTTATTATGTTAAAGTTGAAAACAAGGAGAAATTAAAATCAGATACAAACTGTCTAATAATTGCCAATCACTCGAGCCACATGGATGTTTTCCTGATGCTAATCACTTGTAAGACGCCGTTTGTATTCGTTGGAAAAAAAGAATTATACAAGCTTCCTTTTTTTGGATATATTTATAAACGAGCTGCAATAATGGTAGACAGGACAGACTCTAAAAGTAGGTTTGAGGTTTATGGCAGGGCAAACGAGATGTTAAAGGAGGGTTATAATGTTTGTATTTTTCCTGAAACAAATTACTTAGATGATACTATTCTTCTGGCTGACTTTAAAAGAGGAGCATTTAAAATAGCAATTGAAAATAATCTTCCAATAATACCACTTGTGTTTTATGATTTAAAATTAAAGCATCCATGGTATCCAAAGTTTGGTTCATTAGGAAAATTGAGAGTTAAAGTTTTAGATAAAATAAGCGTGGAAGGACTCACAGAAAAGGATATACCAGCTCTAACAATGAATGCTTATAATAAAATAAAAAGAGAGTTAGAAAACGACCCAAAACAAGCTGCAGTAAAGGCTACCGATAATTGGAAAAAAATATTATCCTAATCAGCACTAAGCTGTTCAAGGATCTTTTGTTCTAACTCATCCATTAATTCAGGGTTGTCTTTTAAAATAGCTTTAACAGAGTCTCTACCCTGACCTAGTTTGCTCCCCCCATAGCTGAACCATGACCCGCTTTTTTCAATTATATCATGTTCAACACCAATGTCTAATATTTCACCAATTTTAGAAATACCCTCACCATACATTATATCAAATTCAGTAGTCTTAAATGGCGGCGCTACTTTATTCTTTACAATTTTAACTCTTGTCTTATTTCCGAGAACTCCTCCCTCAGAATTTTTTAATTGTGTTGACCTTCTAATATCAACTCTTACAGAAGCATAAAATTTTAATGCATTACCACCGGTTGTAGTTTCAGGATTTCCAAACATAACACCTATCTTTTCTCTTAACTGATTAATGAAAAAGACAGTACAATTTGTTTTGCTTATTGAGGCAGTTAATTTTCTTAGAGCTTGTGACATTAATCTTGCATGAAGACCCATTTTAGAATCCCCCATTTCACCTTCAATTTCACTTTTTGGAGTTAATGCCGCTACAGAGTCTATCACTAAGGCATCAACAGCTCCTGAACAGATTAAGTTATCTGCTATCTCAAGAGCTTGCTCGCCGTTGTCAGGTTGAGAGATAACAAGCTCTCCTAAATCTACTCCTAATTTTTGAGCATAAAACCTATCAAAAGCATGCTCCGCATCAATAAAAGCTGCTATGCCACCTGCTTTTTGACATTCAGCAATTGCGTGAAGTGTTAATGTTGTTTTTCCAGATGATTCAGGACCATAGATTTCTATAACCCTTCCTTTGGGATAACCGCCAACCCCTAAAGCAATATCTAATCCTATTGAACCTGAAGAAATGGCTTCAATTTTTTCAATAGTTTGATCGCCAAGCTTCATTACAGATCCTTTTCCGTATGTTTTATCTAGTTTATCTAGTGTTAATTGTAAGGCTTTAAGTTTAGAATCTTTTTGATCAGACATATTGAGACATTTATCACTAAAGTAATATTTTTTATATTTATATTTTACTTAACTATGAGAAAAATATTAATATTAATTACCGTACTATTTGTTTCAAATCTCAATGCACAAGATATCCTCCCATTAAAGGAAAGAGCAAAGTTTGTCAACAAGCTCCAAAAGGATAGATTCAATAATTTATTACCTGAACTTATGGAAAAAACAGGTATTGATATGTGGGTTTTAATTGCAAGAGAATACAATGAAGATCCCATAATTAAAACAATGTTACCTCCAACATGGCTAAATGCAAGAAGAACAACAATTATTGTTTTTTCTTTAGATTCTGAGTCTAAAAGCTTTGAGTCAGTTGCGATTGCTAGATATGCTTTTGGGGATAATATTCCGTCTATTTGGAATAAAGAAAAACAGCCTAATCAATGGGAAGCACTTAAAGATTATATAGTTAGTAAAAATCCTCAAAAAATTGGAATTAACACTTCTAATTATGAGTCATTAGCAGATGGGCTTAGTAAATATCACTATGATCAACTTTACAATGTGCTACCACCCAAATTTAGAAAAAAAATTGTTTCTGCAGAAGATCTTGCTATTGCCTGGATTGAAACTAGAACTGATTTAGAGATGACAGCCTTCTCACAATTAGTTGAAATTAGCAGCGCAATAATAAGGGAAGCTTTTTCAACAAAAGTAATTACTCCTGGAGTTACAACTACTGATGATGTTGTTTGGTGGATGCGTGAAAAAGTTATTGAGCTAGGACTAGACACATGGTTCCATCCAAGTGTTGACGTGCAAAGAGATGATGAGAGTGATTTATATACTTTTGATAATAATTCAAAATTTGATACTATTTTGCCAGGAGATCTTTTACACTGTGATTTTGGTATTTCATATCTGACACTTAATACAGACACCCAAGAATTAGGATATGTTTTAAAACCCGAGGAAATTAGTGCTCCTGATTTTTTAGTCAATGCATTAAAAGAGGGAAACAGAGTTCAAGATATTTTTACCAATAATTTTAAGCAAGGAGTTACAGGTAATGAGATTTTAAAAAAATCATTAGAGCAAGGAAAAGCAGAAGGTCTAAGGCCGTCAATTTACACTCACCCATTGGGTACATATGGTCATTCAGCAGGAACTACACTTGGAATGTGGGACTCACAAGGAGGTGTTCCTTTTTCAGGAGACTATCCTCTTCAATATAATACCGCTTATGCAATTGAGTTAAACACAACTGTATATATTCCAGAGTGGAAAAAAGACATTAGAATTATGTTAGAAGTGCCAGGTTTTTATGGTAAAAATGGATTTAGATATATTAATGGGCGTCAAACTGAACTTCTTTTGGTTGGTCCAAAACAAGACGGACTCACTGACTAAAATTAAAAAATAAGCTATTCTCAGTTTCATAATATCTGCTGAAGAAGGTCCTTGCTTATGGAATTACATGAGAGGTTATTAAAATAGTTGTAATTTTGCAATCTATATTAGTATAGTATGCAACTGTACAATAAACTTAGTGCTGAAGAGCGCGCCAGAATTATTGATGAGAATTCTCAAGAGAGAATAACACTTTCTTTCTATAAGTATTTTAATTTAGGAAACCCCTCTTTGTTTAGAGACCACCTATTTATTTCCTGGTCGAAGATTGATGTATTGGGAAGAATTTATGTAGCAAACGAAGGAATAAACGCTCAACTTTCAGTGCCAAAAGAAAATATTGAAAAGTTTAAAAAATCAATTAGTGAAATCACGCCCCTTAATCATATTAGACTCAATATTGCCCTTGAACACTACAGTAAGTCTTTTTTAAAACTTACTATTAAAATTAAAGAGAAAATAGTTGCTGACGGACTAAATGAGAACACATTTGATGTTACAAAAATAGGAGAACATTTAGACGCCGAAAGATTTAATCAAATGTTAGAGGATAAAAACACTATTTGTATTGACATGAGAAATCATTACGAAAGCGAAATAGGTTTTTTTAAAGGTGCTATAAAACCAGACGTAGATACTTTCAGAGAGTCGCTGGAAGTTATTGATAGAGAGCTAGAAAAAAATGGAAAAGAAAAAAATTATCTTATGTATTGTACAGGGGGAATTAGGTGTGAAAAAGCCAGTGCATACTTAAAACATAAAGGAATTCATAATGTTTTCCAACTAGAAGGTGGAATTATTGAATATACAAGGCAAGTAAATGAAAAGGATCTAAAGAATAATTTCCTTGGGAAAAACTTTGTTTTTGATGAAAGAAGAGGAGAAAGAATATCTGATGATGTTGTATCTAACTGTCATCAGTGTGGAAACCCCTGTGATTCTCATATTAACTGTATTAACGAATCATGTCATCTTCTTTTTATTCAGTGTGAAGATTGTAGAGAAAAGATGAATAGCTGTTGTTCTATTGAATGTATGGAGATTATTAAGTTATCTTATGAGGAACAAAAATCTCTTAGAAAAGGCAAACATAACAGTAATAAAATATTTAAAAAGGGAAGATCTTCTAAATTAAAATTCAAGATAAACTAATATGAAAAAATTACTTACAATCAGACTTCTTTGGGTCTCTGTAATTTTTGGTTTAATATCCTTTTTTGGATTATTTATTCTTGCCGGCAATGGAACATTTGGGGAGATGCCAGAATTTGAACAGTTGGAAAATCCAAATACAAACCTTGCAACTCAAATAATATCATCTGATGGTGAGATTTTGGGTAAATTTTATTTTAACGACAACCGAACTCCTATAACTTATGATGAGCTTCCAAGTAACTTGGTAGACGCTTTAATTGCAACTGAAGACGAAAGGTTTTATGATCATCCTGGAATTGATGTTAGATCAACACTTAGAGCAATAGTTTTTTTAAATACAAGAGGAGGAGCTAGCACCATTAGTCAACAGCTTGCGAGACAGCTTTTTGTTGGAGTAAGATCTAGAAATATATTCCAGGCCGTACTCCAAAAAGCAAAGGAATGGGTCTTGGCTATTCAAATTGAAAAAAGATATACCAAGAATGAAATTATTGCCATGTATTTAAATATATATGATTTTGGAAACACAGCTGATGGTGTAAGATCAGCATCAAAAATATATTTCAATAAAACTCCAGATTCTCTTCTAATAGAGGACGCAGCTACACTAATAGGCATGCTTAAAAATTCATCATATTATAATCCGTTAAGAAGACCTGAACTTGTCAAAGAAAGAAGAAATGTTGTTTTTCAACAGATGCAGAGAAATCAAATGATTACGAAAATTGAGATGGATTCATTAACAAAACTTCCTCTTTATATTGATTATTCTCCTGAGTCTCACAGAGAAGGATTGGCTACATATTTTAGAGCCTACCTGCAAGAGTTCATGAATAGGTGGTTAAGAGAGAATCCAAGCCCAGATGGATCAAAATACAATTTGTATAGAGATGGTCTAAGAATTTATACAACAATTGATTCTAGACTTCAATCTATTGCTGAAGAGTCTGTGAGTGAACACATGAAAAGTCTTCAATCTGAATTTTTTGCCCAAAATAAAAAGTCAGAAGAAAACCCAACACCTCCTTTTAAAGATTTGAGAGAAGGACAAGTTGATACTTTAATCAAACTTTCCGCCATGAGATCAGAAAGATGGAGAAAGATGAAATTGAGTGGAAAAAGTGAAGATGAAATCTGGGATTCATTTAAGGTAGATACACCAATGAAAGTTTTTTCATGGAATGGGGATATAGACACAATCATGAAACCAATTGATTCGATAAGATATTATAAATTTCATTTACGTGCATCTATGATGTCTATGGAGCCTCAAACCGGACACGTTAAAGCATGGGTAGGAGGGTTTAATTATAAACATTTTCAGTATGATCAGGTTAAGCAAGGAAGGCGTCAAATAGGATCAACTTTCAAACCATTTTTGTATGCTACAGCTATTGACCAATTAAAACTTTCACCATGTTATACTGTTCCAGACGCATTATATTGTATTGAGCCAATGAAACATGGAAACATGGACGCATGGTGTCCAAAAAATTCAAGTGATAAATATGGCCAAACACGTAATTTAAAAAACGCTTTAGCTAATTCTATCAACACAATAAGTGCAAGATTAATGGATCAAGTGGGTCCAAAACCTGTAGTAACATTAATGAAAAAAATGGGAATTAAATCATATCTTCCAGAGGTGCCTTCTATAGCTCTTGGAACACCAGACATTAGTCTTTATGAGATGGTAGGAGCATATAGCACTTTCGTTAATAAGGGGATTTATATTGAGCCAATTTTTATTACCAGAATAGAAGATAAAAACGGAGTGCCCTTATTTGAAGTAATTCCACAAACAACAGACGTGCTTAGTGAAGAAGCAGCGTACGTGACGGTAAACTTAATGGAAGGGGTCACTAAATATGGGTCAGGAGGAAGGCTAAGACACTCGGGCTTAGAGGAAACCAACTATATATACAAGAATTTGATTACTGGTTATCCATATGCATTTGAAAATGCAATTGCTGGAAAAACAGGAACAACTCAAAATCAAAGTGATGGTTGGTTTATGGGTATGGTTCCAAACTTAGTAACTGGTGTATGGGTAGGAGGAGAAGATAGATCTGTTCATTTTGAAGATATTGCATTTGGACAAGGTGCAACAATGGCTTTGCCAATATGGGGTCAATTTATGAAAAAGGCATATTTAAATCCTGATTTAGGCATTTCATTAGAAGACTTTCCCGTCCCTGAAGTAGTCAACATTCCTTTAGATTGTGAAAACTTGAATATTGAAAGCTCAAAAAAGAAAAAAGATTTAGAAGACTTAGGATTTTAATATAATTTTTTCATAGCAATGAAATGGATATTCACTTTGCATCGGAAAAAAAACATCACCAAGCTTAACATATTTTCTTGATTTGTAGAATTTATTGTTTCTTTTATTTTGACTAAACGTATCAAGTCGGATAGACTTAAAACCATTTTTTTTAGCATACATTTCTGTAAAGTCCATTAAAGATTTTCCAACCCCTAGTTTTTGAAACTTTGGATCAACTGCTAATCTATGAATGTATAAATTTTTATTATCCTCTGTTAACCACTTTATATCTTCATATTCTAGATCTTTATTTGAACACAGTGCTACACAACCAATAACCTCTGAGTTTTGTCTAGTAATATATAGGGCGTTTTCTTTAATATCATTTTTAAAAACCTCCCTGCTTGGATATTTTTCACTCCATTGAAAAATTTTTTTGCTAATCAAATCTACGGCACAAGCCTTAATGATTCTCATTACCCCGTCTAGATCAGTTGTTTTGGCCAATTCAATTTTAATCATAATAAAATAATATTAAAATTAGAGTAAAATTATTAAATAAGGTAAAGTTTTAATAATGAGTTATTTACAATATATTTAACTATCTTAAATATTAAAACAAACACTATGAAAAATATTAAAAACATTACAATGTTGATACTTGCAGCAATTGGTATGGTTGTTGTAATTGGAGGTTCTGCCATACAGGAGAGGCAAACAGGAAAGTATCAAATAGACTGTGAATTTACAAGTGAAACTTCTCGAGCTCACTGTGTTACTATAGACACTGAAACTGGAGATATATTTGCAACTCACAAAATCAAAAAAAGTGATTTTATATTGATTAACTAATTCTTAAATTAGATATGTGAAAAACATTTTCTTTTTAAAGCTAGTTGTATTCTTCATTTCTTTTAATTTTTGCTATTCTCAAAACCAGATTACTTTAGATGTTGATAACGACCTATACTTTGATAGCAGAGATATGTATTATTCTAGTGGGATTTTTCTTTCTTTTTCTTCACTAAAAAATATAGACGAAAAAAAACAAATTAATCATTTTAAAATTGGTCAGCTAATTTACACTCCTTCGAGTAGGTATGAAATAAACCCTCAGCTATATGACTATCCTTACAGTGGATACCTTTTTTTAGAGCTGAGCAAACAAAAACAAATTTCTGAAAATTCCAGCTTCACCTTTGGTGTAAATATAGGAATAACTGGTGACGCATCATTAGCAAAAGGAATGCAGAATTTATATCATGATCTTGTTTTAGACTTACCACATTTAGCTTGGAATTCGCAAATGCCACAGGAATTTCAAATCAATTTAGCAGCTAATTACTTTAAAGGATTTAAGATAGAGGACAATGTGAGTATTACGACACAGTTATATTCCAAAATAGGAACCTATCAAATTATGACTAGCATTAATCTTGGAATATTAATAGGAGATCTAAGCTGGACAGGTTTTACAGATAATATAATTAACAACTCTAAAAATAAACTTTCGTTTTACTTAGGAACACATCAAAAATACTTTTTTCATGATTATAAACTAGAGGGTAGTTTATTTAATGATGACGCCCCCCTAACCATGACTTCCAATAAATACAGGAACACCATAGAGGTGGGTTTTCAAAAGAGATTTAAAAATTTACAAGTTTTAACAACATTTAATTCCATGTCTAAAGATACAGAGATGCAAAGAACCGTGAGACATCCTTTTTTGAAAATAAGTTTAAGCTATCAACTTAACTAATTTTTAACTTTTCTTTAGAAAAATATTGTCTACAAAAAAGTTATATTTAGATATAAACAATTTTAAACGCTCCTAAGGTAATTTTAGTCCTTTTTTAGCTAGGTTAATTTTGAATTTTTGTTAATTAGTTTTATTAGGAGCGTTTTTTATTCTACAACAATTTTATACATAAAAGGGCTTCCTATTCCCTCATCTTCAGATGTTACCCAAAAAGTTTTT
>Ga0213869_10003390_pt1 | contig 10596 bp, 7 predicted proteins | sample PICome_10_FD_160083 | JGI IMG/M metagenome (GOLD analysis project Ga0213869, IMG submission 160083) | Coastal seawater microbial communities near Pivers Island, North Carolina, United States - PICO132 | ecosystem: Environmental > Aquatic > Marine > Coastal | place: USA: North Carolina...
CAACATTCATGGCGGTGTACACAGTGGGTGGCGAAATGGCGCTCAGTCGTTGTCAAAGTCACGGTATTAGCGGTAGGCTTCGTCCTTTTGCCAGAATTGTCTGATTCAGTCAGACGATGGCGATAGCTGAGCAAGATTTCCTGATATTGGGTAATATCACGCGCTCGGCATTTTCCGCACACTCAGCTACAGATTTGGAGACTTTTCATGCATCGCTCGACCGATATCCTAGACCCAGCCATTATGGGGAATGAAACTACGATGCACGCTCTGTTCGATCACCTTCGGGACAATGACCCAGTGGTTTATCTTGATCATCCTGATTATGAGCCCTTCTGGGTATTGACCCGCCACGAGGACGTTAAGTACGTCAGTCAGAACAACAACTTGTTTATTAACAATCCACGCACAGTCATCGTGCCGCAAGAATTCGAGAAAATGTTGCTAGAGCAATTTGGCACCCGTAATGGCTTGGAAACCCTGATTCACATGGACAACCCCAAACACCGCAAGCTTAGAAGTGTTACTCGAGATTGGTTCAAGCCAACGCCCATCGGCAAGCTCACACCCATGATCGAGGCTATCGCACATGAGTATGTGGACAAAATGGAAGCCATGGGTGGCGAATGCGATTTCGTAAAGGACGTGGCCTTGCTTTACCCTCTTCGCATCATTATGAAAATTATTGGGGTTGTGCCAGAAGAAGAACAAATGATGTTGAAGCTTACCCAGGAGTTGTTCGGCGGTCAGGACCCAGATCAAGGCCGCGGTAACGAGGTAGGTGACGGCATGGGTGTATTGCTTGATTTTTTCGCTTATTTCAAAAATGTGGTAGAAGACCGTAAGAATAACCCTACGGATGACCTCGCTACCGTGCTTGCCAATGCGATCGTTGACGGGTCACCAATGGAAGAACTTGACCAAATCAGCTATTTCATTATTACCGCTACTGCCGGCCACGACACAACTTCGGCGACAACCAGCGGCGGTTTGAAGGCATTGCTCGATTTTCCTGAGCAATTGGATAAACTGCGTGCGAATCCAGATCTGGCTAACGCTGCAGCGCGCGAAATGATTCGCTGGGTGTCGCCCGTTCGACACATGATGCGCACCTGCACCGAAGACGTAGAATTTCACGGCCAAATAATACGCAAAGGCGAGAGTCTTGCTATTTGGTATCCCGCAGCGAATCGAGACGAGCGCGCTATCGTTGATCCTCATAAATTCGACATTGAGCGCGACAATCGTAACCAGATGGCGTTTGGCTACGGGGGTCATATGTGCCTTGGTCAACACCTTGCGGTGCTGGAAATAGAAATATTTTTCAAGGTACTGCTCTCTCGGATTGACTGGATAGAGCTGGCAGCAGAGCCTAAGTGGGTTGAAGCGATGTTCGTCGGTGGACTCAAGTCTATGCCAGTCAGATATGCATTTAAGTAGATAGCGCCTAATAGAGAACAATGTGCTCAGCGAAAAAATGTGGGTTTATGGCGTGTTGGTCGACCTGAATAGTTATCCCAAATGGAATTGATATTCCCCCAGTTTCAGTGGGCATATGGCCGTTGGGGAAGAGATATGGGTGGAGGCACATTTGGATGACGAAATTCAGCATGTGCGAAATATTGTGACTTCCGTAATATCCAGTAAAGGACCGTGTTAGCAGTCAACTGACTGGTGTGGATTTATGACATCTGCAAAGCGGTCACTAACGATGAGCTAGTGCCTGCGGCGCGGCTACTATGCTTCGCTCGCAGTATTCACTGGTTTTTCGGCTGAGCGACTACTGCGGCATTTTTTTGAGCAGTATTTAACCTGTTCCCAATCGCGCTCCCATTTTTTTCGCCAGTCGAATTCGCGTAGGCAAACGGGGCAAAGCTTTGATGGTCGGTTTCGTTTAGGCATGTGTGCTCGTAACAGAGTTCAGCGAGATCAACTATTCGAACGGAGTTATATCAGAATATGCGCTGTGAGGCGAAAGCGGGCATCGCATGCTGGGGCCCCGCTCCGTCATTTTGTTCTTGTATAGTGGCTTTGCCGCAAATAGACTTGCGTCGAACTGAGAAACGATAGGTAATTATCAATAACGGTCTTTCAGAATGCATGCAAAAAAATTCAAGCAACTGTTTCTTCATATCGGACTAGGAAAAACAGGCACCACAACTATTCAACAAGACATTCTGGCTAACGCCGAATTGCTTGAGACCAAGTACGATGTGCATTATCCGCGGCGCTTTTCTCACGCTGATCGTTATGAAGGCAACCATTCCGTTCTACTTCGGGCTCTTTTTTCTAACGCACCAGCGGTTCGTCAAAGGTTATCTGAAATTGGTATACCCGATCAGCAAGCGATCGATAAGTTCAATAAGCTTACGATGAATCGACTTTTGCTCAGCTTTGAAAAGACTCCAGCGGATCAACTACTACTTTCCGCGGAGAGTGTAGGGCACTTTCGACAGGCTCAAATGACCGAACTCTTTAACTGGCTAAACGAGCTTTCCGAGTCGATTACTGTAGTTGCTTGCTTAAGACATCCAGTGCACGCACTTTCAAGCGAAATTCAGCAACGGTTGAAAAAAGGCGAAGACCTGGAGACTATGTACACTAATCCCCCGCACTATCTGTTCAAAAAGCTGTTTACGAGACTCGAAAATGCCTTTGGCAAAGAAAATTTAATTGCATACAGCTTCGCGGATGCTGTGCAACAAGATTGTGGACTGACGGCAGCATTCTTTCGGCAAATAGGGATTGTTGCAGATGATGATTTCCCCAAAAGCAAACCGATAAACACGAGTATAAGCCATGAAGGCGCACTACTTTTAAGCAGTGTTAATCGACAACGCCCTGTTATGCTCGCGGGCGCTAGAAACCCAGCTAGAACTTTGGTCGATATTGACTATTTTAGAGATTTACCCGGCAGACCATATCGTGCGCCAGCAGAAGTCTATAACTTGGTTAAAGAAAGTGTCGCGGTAGATGTCCAATGGGCCGAACAAGAATATGACATTGACCTTGGTCGCCCTGAACAAATAGAAGTTGAAAGTTATAGAAGTTTCAGTGAACAGAGCATCGATTTCATTGCTGACCAGTTGGTTCAGGGAAGCAGTCAACGCCATTCGCTTATTCGGCGCCAGCGACATCCGCTGACACAGAAAGTTATAGACATTGTCGCTCACCCCTCTCTAATATTTTACAAAGCGTTGAGCTTGTTCGGGATTGGGCGGCTGTCGTCTAAATAAAGGGGAATGCCAAGTTAGCTGAACTAAATTGCTAGAACCGGGTACTGCCAAATTAACTTTGTCTGAGAAAGAATCAGAGCAAGAATACATGTAAGCGCCGCAGGTTTTCCACCCGATATCATCTGCTACGGCGTCTGGCTCTTCTATCGCTTCAACCTCAGTCACCGCGATATTGAAGATATCGCCGCTGAACGTGGTATCACTTTATCAAGAGAAGCCATCCGTCTGTGGTGTATCAAATGCGAAGCTAACTATTCCCGAAAATTCAAGCGGAAGCATCGAGGCTACGGCGATAGATTTTACATCGATGAAATTTTCTTCCGGATCAATGGCAAGCAGTATTACCTGTGTCGAGCCGTGGATCAGTGTGGTTGGCTGAGACAACGCGCTTGATTATTATCGATTCATGAACTTTAATTACTAGAACCCTAGCCGGGCCCTCGGCAGCTTAAGGCAAACAAAAAAAATGCACGCTAAAATCGTTCCTCTGAAAGAGATCTTGGAACCAATTACAGATAAATATTTTTATTGGCTTACTGCAGCTATCCTTCTGCTGCTGCCGTTCAGCCTTGTTCGATACTTTCAAACTGGCTGGCTCACGTTGTACTCATTTCATTGTAGTGTCGCACTTTTATTCGTATTGAGTTGCGTCATACCCATATTGTCGCGCCACAAACTCGTTATTGTTGTAGTGGGTTGCATGACCATCGGCGCGTCTGCCAATCTACAGCACGGCATCTCTCAATCAGGGGAAGTCTCCTTCGTCTTGGCAATAGTCTTATGCTCAGTCGGCTTTGGCGTTAAAGGACTCATTCTTTCGTCCGTTGCCACTGCTCTTTTTCTCTTTTTGCCGCATCTCGCCTTTTTAATCGAACCGCTTATCCCTACTGGCATCAGACCCTATAACGAGGGGCGCGAGGGCTTCCTAGCTTTGGGGTGGATTTTATTTTGCGGAATCTCTGCTTCGTATGTGGTCCTGCGTTTAGTCACAGGTGTACGTTCGAAGTCTCATCAACTCAGTTTGTCGTTAATCAAGAGCGCAAATATTGCGCGCGATTTGACCATTTTGATTGATACGGCCAACGCTCCGATCTTTGGCGTAGATTCAGAAGGAAAAATCAATGAATGGAATCAACAGGCGGAAAAAATTACAGGCTACAAAAAAACCGAGTTAGAAGGGCTCAGCTTTGCTACAGCTTTTCCTGGTGATGCGCTCTTTCGCACTAACGACTACAGGGCTTCGATCGCAGATGTTCTGAACAATACAATGATGGGCGAAGAAATTTCCAACTTTGAACTAGACCTGATCACGAAATCTGGGGAGAGTATCTCTATTTTGCTCAATTCAACAGCGCGTAAAGATGTATCAGGTAAAATCATCGGCGTGGTCGGCGTAGGTCAGGATATTACAGAGCTAAATAAGATGCAGATAGAACAGGAAAAGGAGCGAAAAGAAGCATCAGCTCAAATAATACAGGCGTCTAAGCTGGCAACTCTGGGCGAAATGGCGACTTCAGTTGCCCACGAATTGAACCAGCCACTGAATGTGATTCGTGTGGCAGCAGAAAATGGCCGCAGGAAGATAGCGACAGACACGGCTGACCCCGAATATCTGGAGAAAAAGCTAAACCGCATAATAGCGCAGACAGGTCGAGCTGCTGCTATTATCCAACATTTGAGAATGTTTGGGCGCGAAGCGAAAGAAGAACCTGAAGTCATTGATCCTCGACTTGCAGTTGAGAACGCGCTTGACCTGATGGGCACACAATTACGGTTGTCTGGCATTGAGATTGTGACTGAGCTTCCTAAGAGCTGCCCATCTATTTTGGGACATGTCATACAATTGGAACAGGTAATCTTGAATTTGCTTGCCAATGCTCGAGATGCGATGTCTGACAAAGATGTCCCCGCCAAGATTTTATTAGGTGTGAGTGCGGATGACGAAAATGTGCGCATTACAACTGAAGATACTGGCGGCGGCATTCCAAAAGACATACTCGAGCGTATTTTTGAACCGTTTTATACAACCAAAAAAATAGGCGAGGGAACAGGCTTAGGACTCTCGGTAAGTTATGGCATTGTCCGCGACATGGGCGGAAGAATTTTTGCAGAGAACTTCAATGATGGCGCCCGAATCACGATCATACTGCCGATAGGCAACTAGGGGGTACTGCCAACTTAACTTCCCGAAATTGATGGAATCGCCCCATCACTACCTACAAGCGACACCGATTCCCACCCGATATCATCAGCTACGCCGTCTGGCTTTACTACCGCTTCAATCTAAGTCACCGTGATATCGAGGACCTTCTCGCCGAACGCGGTATCACCGTATCCCGAGAAGCGATCCGTCTCTGGTGTCTCAAGTTTGGAGCCATTTATGCCCGCCGATTGAAGAAAAAGCATCGGGGCTACGGCGATACCTTCTACATCGATGAAGTTTTCGCCGGTGTGCCGGACCATTCAGATCAGCGGTAAGCAGCACTACCTATGGCGAGTAGTGGATCAGGAAGGCGAGGTTGTTGATGTGTATCTACGGGCTAGGCGGAATGGGGCTGCGGCTAAACGGTTCTTCAAGCGGTTGCTACATAACCATGGCAGTGAACCCAGGAAAATCGTGACGGATAAACTGCGCAGTTATGGCGTTGCTCACCGGGAGTTAATGCCCGAGGTGATCCACAGTACCCAGCAGTATGAGAATAATCGGGCTGAGCAGTCTCACGAGGCGACCAGGGTGAGGGAGCGAGGGATGCGAAGATTCAAATTGGTCGGTCAAGCGCAGAGATTTCTGGGTGTCCATGCTGCTGTCAGCAATTTATTCAATCTCGGTAGACATCTGGTCAAGGCTCAACATTATCGGGATCTGAGGATGAGTGCGTTTGAAGAATGAGGAATGGCTTTAACTTGATTACCGTCCGCGGAATTTGATCGGTGACGATGAGTTAACTCGTCAAAACCGTTGTACACCATCAAGCGTTGGCAAGATAACCCTTTAGCCAATGAGCGTAGTCTAAACGCTGTACTGAGGCGACTGCGCGACGCAGAACTTCAGTAAACACAGTGTTTTGCTCCTCATTCAGCCCGCCAAAACCGATTGACACAATAAGCGTCATGAGGGGATGAAAACTAAAACTACGATACTCCTCCCAAGCATCCGATGCATCCAAAGGAGCACCATAGTGACCACGTTGGCCGGCATAATAAGTTACCAGGTCACGTTCACAACTTGCCAGTACACCTGAAGGCAACGAATTGGAAAGAAAGTACTGCACATCGCGAATACCCTTGCCCCAATGCGCGGCCTGCCAATCCAGCATGCCCATCTCGTTGCCATTCACAAAAAAATTCCCAAGGTGACTATCGCCATGCAGTAGTGATAGCGGGCCGCCAAACCAATATTTCAGCAACTTGGGCCACTCGCTAACAGTTCGCTGATAAACCTGCGCCACGTCGGGAGGAATAATACCCGGGTGTTTGCGCATAAAGGGTTCGAGTGCCATACGGTTCAACGTGCGCGAGATCACGCCCATTTGCGGCGACAAAAATGGGTGGTAACGATAGGGTAAGACTGCTTCTTGCTGCTCACGGCTCAGGCCATGGTGGTGGCAATGCAGACGCGCGAGGGCATCTACGCATAGATGCACCGTTGCGAGCGACGGGCCTTCCATCATGTCCGGATTAGTAAACAACGTGACAGCTGGATCAATATTCAGGTTTTCTTGCACGAGGAAAAAGCGGCTGCCGCGCCAGGCTGTCGCGTACGTGATGGGCGTTCGCAGCGGAAGACCTCGCGCAACATCGCGAAAAAAATCAGACTCCAGTCGCCAGGACTGAATAATATTCATGAACCAGCGCGTCGCATAAGACGCCATAGGCAGTTTAACAAAGACGCTGGCGGGCAATTTTCCCTCCGCCTCCTCAACAGACAGTACGAGGTTATAACAATTGCTGCTCACCGATGGAATGTCCTGCTGTGACAGCTGGGTGATGCGCACAGGCCCCCTATCTGGGTCTGTCAGACCCTCATTAATCAACTTCGATAAAGCAACGGGAGTCGCTACCTTGTCCGGATCGTATGGCATGGCGCCACCGAACAAATCTGCGCAGACGTCCATGGCGAGGCGCCAGGCCGAGGCACCTCCGATCATTGCCATGCGCGCTGTATCAGACCATGCCGCCATTGTATTACTCCTCAATTTTGCGCTTTCCAAGCCCTGCAGATCCACCGGAAGCAGCGCAGGGCTCGCGATAACGCCGCGCTTGTCGTGATAGGACATTTCTCATAATATGTCCGATATGAATCCAGAACAAGTTGGCACAGCGCCTTGGAGATCGGGTATGAACGCGCAAACCACAGCCAATAATCGCTTCGACAGTATCATCATCGGCGCCGGGCACAATGGCCTCGCCACTGCTCTCGTACTGGCACGCAACGGCCGTCGTGTCCTGGTGCTGGAAAAGAACGACTACGTTGGCGGTATGGGCGGCACACGTGAGATACTGAAAGGCTGTCGCAACGAGGTTGGCGCCAGTTGCCTGTTTCCTCTAGCGAGGGAAATTCGCGATTACTTTGATTTCGAGAACCATGGCGTCGAGCTCATTCCCCTCCCCGTGATGGCGGTGAATCTCGCAGGCCCTGGCAAGCGACCACTCGTCTTTTTCAAGAGCCCGGTGAAACTCGCCTTTAATATTTTACGCAGCTTCGGACCCGGCGCCATGCTCGGTTTCATACAACTGATGAAATTCTGCGCCTATCCAGCTCGAGTGCTGGATCGCTTTACTGCGCGCAAGGTGCCCCGCCGTCTTGAAGATCTCATCGCTGAGGCAGGTACGGAAAAAAAGCGCGAACATTTGGAACTGGCTTTCAAAGGTTCGGCAATGGATATTATTGATCGCTTTTTCCCCGACCCCGTAAAGCATGATGAGTTGCGCGCCAGCATGGCATTCGCCGCTGTACAGGCCACTTACAAGGGGCCGTATACACCCGGCTCCGGACTGTGCCTGATTTACACCATGGCACAGGAAGGCTCAGAAGGTCTGATGCAACGCGTGCGCGGTGGTATGGGTAGCCTGTCGGAAAGCCTCGCAAAGCAGATTACTGATCGCGGCGGCGAAGTGCGCTTAAAACAGCGCGTGAGTAAAATTCTCACCCAAGATACGCGCGCTATCGGTGTGCAATTAAAAGATGGCACTGAACTGTATGCAGATACCATTGTGTCCAATCTCGACAAACAGGCTACTTTTAATAGCCTTTTAGCGGAGCACGGACTAGCCCAAAACGAGCAAGGAAAGGTCGATGCTTTTACCCATAAGGGTGCCTTCGTACACATGTTATTTAAACTGAAGGGGCAGCCAACGTATTCCGAAGATCTCAATCGCCTCAATGCAATTGAGGGCGCACACTTTGGTGGCGCGATGGTGCTGGACCCGCAAGAATTACAAGCCGCTTACGAGACCTGCCTACGTGGCGAACTCCCTGCACGCATACCACTGGCCTTCCAGATGCCTACAGTCATGGACCCAACACTTGCGCCTGAGGGTTATCACATTGCTACGGCTTATGGCTTTTACTTCCCCTGCGATGCCGACAAGTCGCATCGCGGCAAGTTGCGCGATGCAGCTGCCGAGAACATCATCGAGCATATCGGTATCTACTTTCCCGATTTTCGCGAGCTCATTGAAGATCAGGCAATATTTTCAGCCGACCACTTTGCCAGCATGCATAGCGTCACCAACGGCGACTGGACACACGGTTTGCTGCATCCCGACCAGATGATCGGCGAGCGCTGCTTGATCGACGGCACAGGGCACACTACGCCCATACCCAACCTCTTCCTGTGCGGCGCGTCTTGCCATCCGGGACCAGGAGTGACCTTCCTGCCCGGCTACAATTGCGCGCACGAGATGATGGCGACCGCCGTGGTAAGCGGTGACACTACTTCAGAAGAACCGGCACCAAAAGCGCGTGCAGCGTAGCACGCAGCTCTTCTTCGCTACCAATGACATTGCTGGGCAATGTGAGGAAAGACAGCAGCAGACGGTAAACCCACTCCACCAGTACCTCGGGCGGCGCTGTATCTTGCAACAGCCCGGCGACGCTGGCCGGACCTACCACGTGATCCATCAATTCTTCTCCAAATTGCACGATCAGCGCCGACTGCCAGATCACCTGGCGCGCTCGACTGCCCTCTTCCGATGCAAATACAGTTGCCAACAGCGGCCGATGTGGTATTTCACGGATCGCCAACAGCAAGCCTTCGACCACCTGGTGCGCAGGCTCGAGCTTCACATCGAGCCGCTCGCGAATAAAGCCGTTAAGCGTGAGCATTTCTTCCTTAACGGTGGCAATGAGCAACTCATCACGCCCCGGAAAGTAGCGATACAGCGTCGAACGGGCAATGCCTGTGGCAGCGGCGACCTCTTTCATACCCGTCGCTGCAATGCCTTTGTTGATGTAACAGCGACGCGCAGCGGCTAAAATGTTGTCCATTGGATTAGTTTCAGTCATTGCCAAGCACAGAGCCCTTGAGCGTGTGAGCGCAGAATGAGACATTCTCAGTCATCCAGCCGTCAGCGTAAAGCGCTTGTCGACATGTTGCTCCATCTAAGACACGAGTAATAAAAAAAATAAAAACAAGGACACTGTCAGTGAGTATCAGCCCTATTCTTCGCGCTACAGATTACCACCGTCTGCCCATACGGCTGATCAATGGCTTGTTGCGTGGCGCCAATGCCGCAGGCTTCGCACGCTTCGAACTCGACCAACGCACGCTGCTGGACGATGCCCGCCAAGCCACCGGGTTCGATGACTTTGGCGACGAACGTTTTCTCGAACCTCTGGGCGTGCTTATTGAGGCCACAAGAATGCAGCCTCTTAACCCTCTTGGACGATTTCTAGCTCGCGCAAATATTCAGCGCCTGTTGAGGGGACGCTTACAAGCAGAGGAACTGTTTAAGCGCTATCCTGAAATTCTGGCCCGGGAAATCCCCGACCCCATTGTGATTGTGGGACTAGCGCGCTCGGGCACCACACGGCTTCACCGCCTGCTCGCCTCAGACCCAAACTTGCTGCATTTGAAGTCCTGGGAAAGCGTGTATCCGGTGCCAACACAGGAGGCCTTTGCCGCGCGCGAGGCCGGTACTATCGACCCCCGTATTACCAATCTGGACCGAGCCCTGAAGGCTGTGCTGTACATGAGTCCTCAGATCGCAGCCGTTCATCCGCTGGGAACGCTAGAAGTCGAGGAAGAAATTGGCATGCTGCAGTACGGTTTTTCAACGCAGTTATTTGAAGTTATAAATCAAATTCCCGCCTTTGCAGAATGGTCGATGACACACGATCAGCACGCGGCCTACGAAA
>Ga0213869_10003392_pt1 | contig 10590 bp, 4 predicted proteins | sample PICome_10_FD_160083 | JGI IMG/M metagenome (GOLD analysis project Ga0213869, IMG submission 160083) | Coastal seawater microbial communities near Pivers Island, North Carolina, United States - PICO132 | ecosystem: Environmental > Aquatic > Marine > Coastal | place: USA: North Carolina...
TTGGGGGAAAGTCACCACCTTGGGTGCCAGACGCTCCCGTTGCATCAGGGTGTGGCTGACACCGACCTCGAAGGGGAAGCGCCCGCTCATGATGGCAGCACGTGTGGGCGCGCAGGTCGGGCTCACCTGAAAATCCGTGAAGCGGGTTGCCTTCTCGAAGAGCGCATCGATGTGCGGTGTTTTCAAGATCGTGTTACCTGTGCAGGAGAGATCCCCCATGCCCTGATCATCGGTTAAGACAAAGATGATGTTGGGGCGACTTCCCTGAAGTGGTTCCCGGCCTTCCAAGGTCTTCGCTAAACTAAGACTCACTAACGCAAGCCCCATAGATGCAATCATTGATGATTTATTCATATATTAGGGTGACCTCATTGAGATGGAGAGGCTAACTCTTGGTCTTCCAAAGGTTAATTTTCTCCACGTCATTTTTTGACTTTTTTCCTGCTACGCTTGCCCCGGCTTCCACGTACTTGGTGAGTTGCTTTAGGAGACGCTTGGCGATTTCTGGCTTTTCAGTATAGAGATTATGTTGCTCCCCGGGGTCAGCCTGTAGGTCATAGAGTTGAGCTTTAGGGAGCCCTTCTTTCTTAGCTCGTGCTTCTTTAGGGACAGTCCAGCCTCCGGATCCATAGGCGAGGAGGAGCTTCCATTTTCCTTCTCGGTAGGCGAAGTGCCCGCTCACGGAGTGCGTAATGACGCCCTTTCTGCTAAAGCTCACTTCCTCCCCCTGCAGAGCGGGGAGAATGCTCTCTGTGTCTTCTCCGTATTGATGGGGAATCTTTTTTCCGAGGATCTCCGCACAGGTTCCTAAGAGATCGAGCTGTGAGGTCAGGACATGACTCTTGCTACCAGGCTTAACGACTGCAGGCCATTTTACGAGAAAGGGAACGCGATGCCCGCCTTCCCAGAGGTCTGACTTAGAGCCACGGTATTGGGCGGAGGCATAATGCCCGTGTGATTCCAGTTCCTTAAAACCGGCTGCCCGTGAGCAACCATTATCACTGGTAATAATGAGGAGCGTATTCTCAGAAATTCCTTTTTCCTCTAGGGCCTTTACCACCTCCCCCACCACGGCATCCGTCTGCATCATAAAGTCTCCATAACTCCCGATCCCGCTCTTTCCTTGCCACTTCTTAGTAGGAACGATCGGGGTGTGCGGAGAGGGCAGCGGCATATAGATGAAAAATGGTTTTTCCGCGTTATAGTCCGTGATGTATTTAACGGTCTCTGCGGAGAGCTTATCTAAGACCTCGATGGCCTCAAACTCATCGCTGGCGGCACCAGGACGATGGAAGGCTTTTACATAGGAGCCTTCTCCCATCCATTTTTTATCTCGAATCCAGACGTAGGGAGGCATGTCTAGAGAGGCACTAATACCGAACCATGAGTCAAACCCGAGATCACATGGCCCGCCCTCGATGAGACCAGTCCAATCAATGTTAGAAAGTGCGGCGGGTGGGTAGGATCCTTTTCCTAATTTCACCTCAAGTTCTTTTGCTGGTGCAGCGGGCTTTCCATCCGTAGTCGCGATATTTAGCCCCAGATGCCACTTCCCGATCATGGCGGTATGATAGCCATTTGCCTTGAGGAAGGACGGGACGGTCAGGCGGTCCGGGGTAATAAGAGGCTTACTAAAACCATTTAAAACATATTTTTGCAGATGAGTCCTCCAGTTATATCTCCCCGTCAGAATACTGTATCTCGTAGGAGTGCATACGGAGGAAGTGGTGTAAGCATCTGTAAAGATCATTCCCTCTTTAGCGATCTGATCCATGTGAGGGGTGGGGATTTTACAACGCTCAGGATTTAAGCATTTCACATCTCCATATCCCATGTCATCTGCCAGAATATAAATGATATTCGGACGACTTCCTTCAAGCGATTCCTCCTCCCCAAAAGCCGTCATGCCAAAAAGCAATACGGCCACTGCACAGAGCCCTATGGTCCGCACCATCTGTCTTCGTTTCAATGTCATCATTTTACAAGTCTCCTTCTCATGCTCATTTGTTTGTTTTTTAATTTAAAGTGATTCTGTATTCTCTTGGTCCACCCTTCAGAACGGCTTTCCCCTTATCCATTTTTAACACGGTGACATGATCCGCCTCGGAAAGTGCTTTCCCATTCACGGTCACGCCACTGGCTGCTTTGGCAGGCACGTAGATCGTCGCCGTTATCTGGTTCATGCCTTCGGCCAGTGGGCATCGACGGCAAGATGAAGACAAAGTGAGCTTACTCCGCATCCTTCGAGGCAAACACCTTGGTTGGTTTCCCTGCCTTCAGGCTCATGCCCATGGTGGTGCCGTCATAGCTGACTTTCAGCAGATCAATGTCATGATCCGAGCGAAGCTGGCAATCAATCAACTCACCATCCTGCCACTCGATGTCAACCTCGATGCCACCTCGTGCTCGCAAGCCGGTAACTTTTCCCGTTGGCCAGGCCTCGGGTAGTGCTGGCAAAATACGGATGATGGGTTTTGCATCGAGCGCTCCGCTATCGGGCTGGCTCTGTAACAACATCTCCGCAATACCGGCGGTGAGGCCAAAGTTCGCCTCGATCTGGAAGAGGTTTTTGCGACCTCCGTTGGAGACGGGGCGGAAGAGGCAGAGCATGTTGTCCAAGCAATTATCAATGAGCATCTGATCGACAAAGTCCCATGCCTTTTGCGCGTCCCCGAGGCGTGCCCAGAGGTTGACCTTCCACGCATTGGACCAGCCTGTGCTCTGAGCAACTCCACGGCGCTCGAGCAGCTTACGTGATGCTTTGGCAAGCTCCGGCGTGCCCTCGGGCGTAATCTCATAATAGGGATACAGACCGTAGAGGGGGGAGACATGGCGATGCCCAGGCTCGCGCTCCACATAGGGCTTGAGCCACTCCTGCAGGACACCATCCGGGGCAATCTGGTTCGGCGCAATGCGTGGCCGCGCTGCCGCAAGTTCTTTTTGCAGGTCTTCATCCACGCCGAGAATTTTAGCCGCGTTGATGGTGTTGCCGAAGATCTCGCGCAGTTGCTGCAAGTCAATGGTAGGTCCCAGACAAATACCAGATCCAGTCTTGCCATCGGGCAGTAGGAAGCCGTTCTCAGGTGAAGCAGAGGGGCCGGTGACCAGCCACTTGTTCTCGGGTTCCTCGTAGAGGTTGTCGAGGTAGAACTCGCAGCTCGATTTCATGACCGGATAGACCTTGGCGAGAAATTCCTTGTCGAGGGTAAAGGCGTATTGCTCCCAGAGGTGCTCGCAAAGCCAAGCGGCACCGCCAATGTCCATGCCCGCTGGCGCGGTGTAGCCCCAGACATTGGTCATGCGGTGGGCGATCCAACCGCGTGAGTTGTAGTATGCCTTGGCAGTTTTGGAGCCGGGCTCCACCAGTGAGGCGATGAAGGTGTTCATCGGCTCCTGCATCTCGAGCATATTGCAGGTGAGTGCCGGCCAGTAGTTCATCTGGGTGTTGATGTTGAAGTGGTAGTCACCATTCCACATGGTGTGCACCTCCTCTGCCCAGATGCCTTGTAGGTTGGCGGCCAAGCCTCCGGGGCGTGATGAGCCGATCAGCAAGTAACGCCCAGTGTTAAAATACAAGGCAGCGAGTGCGGGGTCTTTTTTGCCTTCTTTGTAGCCAGCGATGCGTTGATCGGTAGGCAGCTTGCTGTTCTCTGTCTCGGGCAGGCTCAGGCTAACGCGCTTGAAAAACTTCTCATGGTCTACCTTCTGGGCGGCATGCAAGTCTGCGAAGGACTTGCCCGCTACCTTGTCCAGGTCACCCGTTGTGGCTGCCAGCGGATCCGTCAGCTGACGTCCGGCGATACCACGGTAATCGGTAGCCGCAGCAACGAGGAGTAAGACTTCATCATCACTGCTCACCACCAGCTTGTTGCCCTCCGCTTTCACTTCACCACCGCCACCAAGAACCACACGCAAGCGCGCGACATACTGCAGGCCGTCTTTGTCAAAACCATCATTGAGGTGCCCACTGAGCAAGAGTTCACCATCCCCCACTGCCACGGTCTCAAACCGCTCCGCGCGATCCATCGATACCGTGAAGGATACAGGACCACTCAAGCGCGAGACAAAGACCTGGTCAGGCTCGGAAACAAAATGCTCACGGGTAAAGGACTGCTCACCACGCTGGTAGCGCACGGTGGCAAGGCCTGTGCTCAGATCCAATTCACGACGGTAATCAACCACGGGCTGCTCATTGCCTGAGAACTCAAGGTTCAAATTGCCCAGAGTCTGGAAGCGGCCAAAGGCAGATATCTTGTTAGAATATGCTGGCGTGTTCTTCACCGGGAATGCTTTTTTCTTCAGCGCATTCGCTTCATCAAATTTCTCCTCAGCGAGCAAGCGGCGCATCTCGGGCAGATACTGGTGTCCACCCGGCACATTGTTCTCCGCAGGGGAGCCGGACCATACCGATTCCTCGTTGAGCACGATGCGCTCTTGATTGGGGTCACCATAGACCATGGCACCGACCCGGCCGTTGCCGAGGACAAGTGACTGGTAAAAACCCTCTGCCGGCTGGGAGAACCAAATAGTGGTGGCGGGGTTGCCCTCGAAGGGGGCCTTCGATGCCATGACCGATGAAACCACTTTCTTGCCACTTTTCTTGCTGTCCTTCTTGGAAGCCTTGGCTGGACTCTTTGAGGAAGTCTTCTGCGCTGCTTCCTTGGAAGTCTTCTTCGCTTCCTTGTGGGCAGACTTTTCCTCCGAGCTCAGCAGGCCGTCCTTGTTGAGATCCTGCGCATCAAAATGATCGCTCCACTGCTGCGTATCAAAGGTGTTACCGCGGGACTCGATATGTTTCTTTTTGCTGGCCAGATAGTCGGCCTTTTTCTCCGGCTCGCCTGCTCCCGCAATGACAGCCATCGAGCATGACATTAATGTTGTTAGTATTGTTTTTTTAATCATCAATATTTCTTATTTGGTAAAGTTGTTTTCTCTCAGCCATTGAGCTGCAACGGGAAACCAATCACAGCCGCCCATACCGTGGCCTCCCTTCTCAAAGAGCTTCAGCTGTATGCTTCCCCCGGCGGTTTTGAGGGCCTTTTCGTAGGCCACCCCGCCCTTGCAGAACTTGTCGTCCTTGGAATAGGTCAGGAAGGTGGGTGCGACTTTGTTTTTCATGTGGAAGATTTCGGCATCGAAGTCCTTGTCCATTTTCCGGCCTTGGAAATAAGCCGCACATTGCAAAATGGCATAATTAGGTTCGCAGCTTTCTTTGTCTGCCTCGTCAATCGGCTGATAGACTTTTTGGTCGTAGTTCTGAGTCAAGCGCGCTGACAGATGCCCACCTGCTGAATTGCCAAATAGACCAATTTTCTTCGGGTCAACATTCCACTTGCTCGCCTGATGGCGCAACAATCGCATGGCGCGTTGTACATCTTTAAACGCCGCATCCATTTTATCAGGAATACTGTATTTAAGAACAAAGACCGTGATCCCGAGATCGTGCCAGTTCTTGATATCCGCATCCGATGGCAAACCGAGAACCTTGTAAGCACCACCCGGGCAATAGACAACCGCAGGCGTGGCTGTGTCGCTCTTCACCTGATGGACGGTGAGGTTCGGATCGAGAACACCGCAAAGTTGCTTTCTGCCGCGCCGGTCACGGTATTCTTCTTTCAGCCGGTTGGCTTCACCGCCGACCATCTCAATGGGCCACAGCCGGATCACCGGAGCCTCCTCCGCGCCAGCCAGGCTAAGCGTGGTAAACAGGGCGAGCAAGATGCCAGTCGGGATGAAGCGGGTCGATGTTTTCATTGGCCTAGGTAGAGGATTCGGCGGTTGAGCGATGTCTACTTCTTCTTGGCAGGCTTGCGCTTTTTCTGCGCTGCACGTCCATCGGGACCAAGCTCAGGCACCTTGCCTCCTGGCTGGGTGAGTAGATCCGGGGTGGGTAGCTCGACCGACTCTGGCCACTCTGGCCGGTTCAGGTTCTGGTTGAGGATTTCCTGAGTAACAGCCTCTGATGTTATGCCGTCCTTGGGAACCTCCACCTTGCTCACCCAGGCAATCGTATTGAGGATGAGTTTTCGGTAGTCATCAATCGCCCAGTTGCGGTGGAAGTGGCCACCGACAAATCCTGCACCGCGAGGTGCGTCTGCAGGATCACGGCACCAGAGCAGTGACTGGGGTGTTCCCAGCTTGTCCGCCGCGTCCTTATTCCAGAACTTGGAGCTACCATAGGTCACCATGTTTTCCGGAGTGGGCGTTCCCGTGGCGAGTGGGTAGCAGTCCTTACAATCCTTGGCAAAATTTAGGTTCCAGTAGAACTCATCAAAGGCCTTGATCGAGCCACTCAGTCCCCGGGCAACAGGATGACCGTCCTTGGGCACCATGTCGGCAATCCAGCTCGGGTTCACCGAGAAGGCATCTGCGAAGTATCCGCCCATCCACTTGTTATAATATTTCTCCCCAACTTCCACGGTGGGGTGCACGCCGTAGTGCATGAACATCAGTGCCGTGCCCTGCTTGTATTTCTCATCGAGCACCGCGTATTTCTGGCCGTAGTCGCCACCTGCGTCCGCGTAAACGATGATGGTGTCCACACCCTCCAGGCAGGACTCATCCTCTGGCCAGTTGAACCAGTGCACTTTGGCGACAACGGGCAGGCCACTTTCATTGAGGGCCTTGGCAAGCAACAGTGAGCCCGCCTTGTATTCGTGAATGCCGTGGCGGTGCGTGGTACTTCCCGCGATAAAAAGGATGCGCTTTTTACCAGTGGTGTCACCCCAGACGATCTTGGGCGCGTTCTCGTAGGTGAGACCTGCCTTGCGGTCATTGAGGTCAAATTTAACGGGTTTTTTAGTAGCTGGTTTCACGACTGTTGTGCTTATAGGTTTCACGTCTCCGCTTATTGATTTGGTGGCAGAGGGGGTGGCAGGCAAGGCTGCTGCAATCACCTCAGCCACTTGCTTGGCCTGCAGTTCTTTGCCATCATTGTGGTAGTGAACGTTGTCCGGCCCCTGCAGATACTGAACGCGTTTTTTATCAATCAGACCATAGAGATCATTGATGGCAACCCCGTGCTTTTTCATCACGGCAAGAGCAGCGTCTCTGAACTGTTTGGCGCGTTCATCACTGACGATGATTTGTACTTTTTTCTCAAGGCCTGAGCAAGGGGGGGTGGTGGTGGCAAAAATAAGCTTGGCTCCCTTGCCTCCGTTCGCCTTGGACGTCTTGGCCTTCATTTTAGTAACGATGCTCTCTAGGCTCTTGGCATAGGACTCCGGTGTGGATTTTGTATCCTGAGACCAGCCATACCAATCCCATAGGCCGAAGTTGAAGTGGATCACATCCCAGTGACCCTCACCCAGCCATTGTTCGATATTCTCATCGCCGTAGGCGGACCAACGGCAGTTGCCATCAACACGGTGGACATTGGCTTTGCCGACCAGGTTTTTGCGCAGCATGGTGGTGTAGCCAATGGAAATGGAGTCCCCAATGATCATTACGCGTGGCAGGGCCGGGTCATCGCTCGGGTTGGCAAAGGGGTTGATCAGAGGGTCGTCACTGTTAGCACGGCCTTGTTTCTTTTTTGCCTGATTTGGTTTGTTTGTTTTGTTAGGCTGGACAGCAGGCTGGGCTTGAGGTTTTGCCTTGGGTTTGACTTCCTTGGCAGCAGGCGGCGCTGTGGTGCTGACAGGAACAGCCTTAGGATCGACCGGCGCCCCCGCTTTCAGATAGGCGGCGATGTCTGCGACGTCCTGATTGGTGAGGCCGAGCTGGCCGGCGGACATCATCAGTGATTTCTCCAGTGGCTCGCTACTTTTAACAAGGTTGCGGCTGAAGGAAACCTCCCCACCCCCCATTACCTTGAGAATGACCGAACCACCGGCAAAGAGCGTGAAGCCCTGGAGGGTGTGGCCATCCTTGGTGACATATTCCGTGCCCTCAAAGCCGTGGGCAATGCCCTCGTTGGGATGAATAATCGCGGTAGCTATGGCCTCCACTGAGCGGCCCAGTCCCCACTGGTCGAGCGCAGGGCCAAAGTCCACCCCGGTGCCATTGACCTGGTGGCACATGTAGCAGCGCGCAATATTCATCTGGCCACGTGCCACATCTCCCTTGAGTGCGACCACTTCTTGGACATCGAGCTTGGTGATCTCCGGGCCGTCCACCGGCACCTTGTAGTCCTGGTCCGCCTTTAAGGCGTTGGGCTTTTTATTCAAACCCTTCATCTTGCTGGCATAGCTCTTCCAGACGTGACCGCTGCGGTTCTGCAGCCACCACTGTGCGAGGGACTTGGTGTCATCGGGGCCGGATTCCGCCACGGCAACCATGGCCATGGCGGCTGCCTCATCTGGGATGAAGCCGAGAGCAGTCAGCGCGTCCTTGCGATCCGCCAGCGGAATTTTCACCGAAAGCGCGCGCGCCTTGAAGCCATCGACACTGGCAGCCGGGTGCAGGCGCCAGGCGAGCTTGGCAAAGGCCTGGCTCCACCTCAGCGGATCATTGTTACCGAGCTCCTTCTCAAGGATGGTGTAGATGGCTGCTTCTTTGTTGGAACAAGCAGTGCCGATCGCCTCCAGATACCAGCGGTCCTCTCCTTGGTACTGGGAGGCCAGGGTCAGAATGATGTCCTGAGTGTCCTCCAGCGAAAGATTTCGCAGCGCAAGAGCGACCTCACGGCGCACGGCGATGGACGGGTCCTTGGCAAGGGCTGTGGCATGATCAAGCAGCTTGTGATTCACAAAGCGCAGTGCCCGAAATGCGGCGATACGCATCTGCGGGTCATTACTGGCGAGGACTTTTTCCGCCTCGGTAATGCCCTGCTCGCCAAGCTGGGCGAGCAGCCAGACCGCACGTGCCTGGATGTATTCGTTAGGATCATCAAGTAGGGCTTTCACTGCTGGCAATGACTTCTCCCCCGCGGCCTTCAGGCGGGTGAAGCCGGCATCGCGGACGTTGTTGGCCGGGCTTTTTAGTGAAGCGATCTGACCCTCGACGGTGTTGATATCATATTTCGCTGGGCGCGGATTGTCTCCCTTGCGGGTGATGCGGTAGATCGCCGCGGCGTGGTCCAGGTCCCTCATGCTGTGGCCACCCACACCCGGGTCAAACCAGTCCGCTACATAAATAGCACCATCCGGGCCGACACAGACATCCGATGGGCGGAACTGAGTGGCGAGGCTTGCCTTCTTTTCCGCACCCTTGGGAAATTCATTGGCCCGCTTGGAGCGGAAAAAGTCAAAGCGCTCCATGGTAAAACCGGCCCCATCCGGCTTGGGCAAATAGCCAAAAATCACATTGCGCGCCGCCTCGCCAGAGAGCAACAAACCGCGCCAATCATCCCCGAGGGCACCATTCTCATAAAAACAAATACCGGTGGGTGAGCCATTGCCGTAGACATCTCCCGCGGGGATCGTGCCCGGATCCTCCTGACGCCACTCTGCAATAGGTGCAGCCTGTCCGGGGCGGCGCTCGGTCTGCCACTTGCGTGCGCCGTCATCCGAAGCAAAGCCGAGGTTACCATACTCCATCAGCCAGGTCGTGCGGCAGGCAGGCGGGTCATCGTTATCGTTCTGATAGACATCCCCAAAGGAGTTCACCGTTTCCTCGTAGCTGTTGCGCATGTTGTGGCCAATCGGGCGTAGGCCGGTGCCATCTGGATTCATGCGCAGGGCGACTGCTCCCACGTAGATATGACCGTCATCACTTTTCAGTCCGGGTTTGCCACCTTGGTTAGGACCCTCATCCGTCACCGAGGGAGCTCCTCCCTTGTAAACGCTGCCCACGCGCAAGGTCCAGCCGTCTTTATCGGTGACAATATGGCTGCCAGCATTACCGGCGTTGAAGTACCACTGACCACTCGGGCCGGTAGTGACTGCGTGCAGGCTGTGGTCATGATCCTGACCACCAAAGCCAGTGAGCAAGGCCTCTTTTTTATCCACCTTGGGATCAAACACCGCATCTCGGTTAACATCCGTGTAAACAAGTAAGTTGGGCGGCTGGGAAACGACCACCTGATTATCAATCACCGCCACTCCCAAAGGGGCGATCAGCTCCGGGTCCTGGACAAAAACATGGCTCTTGTCCGCCTTGCCGTCTCCATTGCTGTCGGTGAGCACCATGATGCGGTCGCCCTTGGTCTCAGCGCTAAAGCCCTTGCTCTCGTTGCGGTACATTCGGTAATTCCTGCCCTCAGCCACCCAGATCCTGCCCTCGGCATCCACATCCATGTTAGTCGGGTTGTAGAACAGTGGAGAGCTCGCCCAAAGGGTCACCTCAAAGCCCTCGGGAACGACAAAGTGATCCGCGGGAACATGGGGCATCGGCTTTGCCAGGCCGAGACCTGCCAGCGAGGTCAGTAACAGGGAGGAAAGAATAAATTTAGTCAGTGTTTTCATCATGTAAAAAAAATCTTCGTTGCCGAGAGCAGCGCGGGGGCTTGGGGGCATACCTAGTTGCGCTTTATTCAATACGAATCTGGCACGCTAAACCTTACTCCACAAGCTGCCAAATCGAATCCTCCGGAATGGAGAACGATCCCTTCAGGCTGTTTTCAAGGTAGTCGTTAAGTCGCTCGAGTTCGGTCGTGCGCTGACCATCGGGTTTTTCGGTCAGGAACAGCGGCCACTGGGGCTGACCCCAGTA
>Ga0213869_10003396_pt1 | contig 10581 bp, 9 predicted proteins | sample PICome_10_FD_160083 | JGI IMG/M metagenome (GOLD analysis project Ga0213869, IMG submission 160083) | Coastal seawater microbial communities near Pivers Island, North Carolina, United States - PICO132 | ecosystem: Environmental > Aquatic > Marine > Coastal | place: USA: North Carolina...
GTCAACAACAGCGTGCTTGGGCTTGACTGGCGGACCACTATCAGCGACGCACGCCGCCGACTTGGCGATGATCTAATCGTGCAAGGGAATCTCGATCCGTCCCTCGTGCTTGCAGGCACCAAGCCTGCAGTTGCCGGCGCTGAGGCTGTGCTCAACGACAACGCCGGACATCCCGGCCACATCTTCAACCTCGGCCACGGTGTTCACCAGCACAGCGATCCTGGTGTGCTCCAAGCCGTGGTTGATCTCATCCACGAATGCACTGCGCAATAGTCACAAACGGCGGGCATGCTGTTGTCGATGAATAACAACGCAGACCGCGTCGGCGTGGTGCTGATGGCGTATGGAACGCCTCGCTCCCCTGAAGAGATCGAGCCGTACTACACCGACATCCGCCGAGGTCGCCCGCCCACCTCTGAGGCGCTTGCTGACCTCGTGGCGCGTTACGACGCGATCGGCGGCATCTCACCCCTCGCCAAGCTGACCGAAGATCAACGCGAAGGACTGCAGGCAGCACTCGACGAAATCGAGCCCGACACCTACCACGTAACACTCGGCCTCAAGCACGCTGACCCGAAGGTCGAGGTCGCCAGCGCAGAACTTGCTGCAGCAGGTTTTTCCAAGCTAATCGGCCTCGTGCTCGCCCCGCACTATTCGTCCTACTCAATCGGCCAATACCTCGACCGCACCCGCCAGGGCGTGCTCAACGCTGAGGCAACAACACCCGTCGCAGGCGTCGAAAGCTGGGCAGTCGAGCCTGCCTTCATTGACTTCATCGCCGCCGACCTCGGCGAACGAGTCGCCACAATGCGCGCATCGACCAAAGATCCCGTCCGGGTCCTCTTCACCGCCCACTCCCTGCCGCAGCGGATTATCGACGGCGGCGACCCATACCCCGATGAACTCCGGTCAACTGCCGAGGCTGTGACAGCAAAGCTCGGTCTTATCGAAGGCAAAGACTGGACGATTGCCTGGCAGTCAGCCGGCCGCACACCGGAGCCGTGGATTGGACCCGACATTCTCGAAGTGATCGAGGAACTCGGAGATGGCGGCCAACACGGGGGCGTCATCGTGAGCGCCGTCGGTTTCGTCGCCGATCACCTCGAGGTTTTGTTCGATCTCGACATCGAGGCATCCCAGCGGGCAGAGCAAGTTGGCCTTGCATTCGATCGCACTGCGTGCGTCAATGATGAGCCGTCGATTATGGCCGCGTTAGCACGTCGAGTTACCGCTCTCGCCTGAGCTCTGACTGTCAGACGCGCAGCAGGGGGCGCGTCAGGCAGGTGGGACCACCTTCGCAGGGGATACAGAGTTCATCTGCAAGGAAAGTCGACACTGCACAGCCGGCATCGCGCATCAACTGCAACGTGTTCGGGAAACCTTCGATTGCGATCACCTCTCGCGGTCCTGTCGCCAGCACGTTGAGGTTCAGACCCAGACTGGCCTCGAACTCGTCTGCTGGCGCTTCGAGCAATTTGTAGCCCATATTTATCATCCGCTGGTACAGCGCGGTCGGCAGCAGCGGCAGATGGACTAGGGCTAGGTCAGAGTCAAGAGCGCTCACCACCGACATCAAGTGGAGGCAAGCGTCTGGACCGAGGTGATACGGCAGATCATAGACCTCTAGTGAAATTCCAAGCGGTTCGACAATCGCCGCCATTTGGTCGATACCCAACTGATTGGTCCGAAAGCCGCGTCCGACAGCAAGCGTGGTGTCGTCAAGCCAGAAACAGTCACCGCCTTCGAAGGTTCCCGGCGCCTCAATCCGTCCCAAAATGGGAATCCCCTCGCCACCATAAAACGCAGCGTGGAGGTCTGCCTCGCCAGCCCGCAGCGACTTGCCAGGCCGCAGGACAACGGCGCCACCAGGTAAGACGAAAGACGGGTCATAGGTGAAGACCGAGTCGGCAAGATCATCGTCGGCCTCAGGAAACCAAACAATCTTTGTTCCCGTTGCTTGAACCAACTCGACAAACCGGTCGTACTGCTTCGAGAGCGCTTGGGCATTGACAGGTTTGACGTAATGCCAACGCTCATGGTCAGCGCTCAGCAGCGCCCCCGGCCGACGCATCGCAACCCGCCGTAATGTCGCCGAGGTCGAACTTACTCCAACATTCATGTCTTCCACGTGCTTCACTCATTTCCTTGCACTCGGTCGAGATGGCAGGCATCGTCGGCAAGCAGAGATACAGCATCGGCACCGGTAATTGCCGTGCAGAACTCACCATGAAGATTAGCCACGCTCATCTCATGGACGAGCTCGGCGTCGTGATCGACGGTACTAGGGCCGATCCGATTGGTCGCAGCACATCCGTCGTGAACGAGATAGGTGTCAAACCCGAGGTTCCCTGCCATGCGAGTCGTGGTCTCGACACAAAAGTTGGTGAAGAACCCGGCGACTACCAGCCGATTGATGCCCCGCCGCCGGAGGCCGACTTCAAGCGAAGTCCCGACGAACGCACTGTTAACGTCCTTGGTCACAACAAGGTCGTCAGCCATCGTCTCAAATCCTGGTTTTTGCGCACCCGTCGGCAAGGCAAGCTTGAGTGGCGAAGCCGCTTCGCGTGAATCATGTCTGGTGAACGCAACCTGCCACCCGACTTCACGCCAGGCTGCAAGCACGTCAAGCATCACCAACTCCGCATTTGGATTGTTACGCCGTCCTGTCGGCCCACCCCAATGCTTGAGGACGTCGACACCGACTTGGACATCGATCAATAGCAGAGCAGTGTCAGCACCAAATGCAGAGATCATCGGCGTCAACGTATGCCACCACCGCCCTGATTGGAACCTTAAGCAGGTCAGAGTTACCTGATTCAGCTCTAACATCGACACCGATGACTGACAGGATCGCCATCGTCGGCGGCGGCATTGCCGGATTGGCAGCAGCCCACCGACTCGCCACCGACGGGGTGGACGTGACGATCTTCGAGCGCAGCGACCAGGTCGGTGGACGGATTCGCAGCTCGCCGTTCGCCGGGGTTCCCGGAGTCGACGAAGGTGCTGATGCATTCCTGGCTCGCGTGCCGGAAGGTGTCGCGCTAGCCGATGAAGTCGGCCTTGGCGAAGCGCTCGTCCACCCAGAACCTGTGGGTGCTGCCGTATGGCACCAGGCTCTCCACCCGATTCCCGACGGTCTCTTACTCGGCGTGCCGGGCAAGGTCGGCCCGATAGCCAAGACCGGACTGCTCAGCTGGCGGGGCAAACTCCGTGCAGCTTTGGAACCACTCCTGCCTCGCACAGAACTCGACTCTGACTCTATTGGCGAGTTAATCAGGGCCCGTTTCGGCAACGAGGTTCACGAACGCCTCGTCGACGCACTCATCGGCAGCATTTACGCCACTGACACCGACCGATTCAGCTTGGCCGAGGTTCCGCAACTCAATGGGCTGGCGGAGGCGAACCGCAGCCTGCTCCTGGGCGCCAGAACATCAAAACAGTCTGCTAGCACAGCCACTGCTACTACCTCACCGATTTTTGCAGCACCACGCCGAGGTATCGCCGATCTAACCCGAGCAACTGCAGACGCCGTGGTCGCAGCTGGAGGCACGCTTCAGCTCAGCCACACCGTCAGGTCGATCACCGCAGCCGGACCCGGCTGGGACATTGACGACCAACGCTTCGGTGCAGTGATCCTGGCCACACCTGCCCCGGTCGCATCCTCGCTATTGGCCGCAGTCGCTCCCGAGGCATCCGCAGCGCTGGGCACTGCCGAAACCGCCGACGTCATCATGGTCACCCTGCATGTCGAAGAAGGCGAATGGCCCGATCGATTTTCAGGGCTAAGTGGGTACCTCGTCCCCAAGCCTGCGCAACGGTCAGTAACCGCCGCTTCGTTCGGCTCCCAGAAGTGGGGACACTGGCAGCCGCCAGATGGGGGGCAGATCCTGCGCGTGTCCCTTGGCCGCGATGGCCAGCCTGCGCTCCAGTTCACCGACGACGAAGTCCTCGAACGAGTTCTCGACGACCTCAGCTTTCACCTTGGTGTTCAATTTACACCTCTAGATACACGGATCAGCCGCTGGCCAGGCGCGTTTGCCCAGTACCGGCCACACCACGCACGCTGGGTTGATGCCGTCGAGGCAGCGCTTCCATCCGGCGTGTTCGTGACAGGTGCCGCGTACCGAGGAATCGGGATTCCTGCATGCATCCGAGACGGTGCAGCAATTGGGCAACGAGCAGCAAAGAACCTCCGTTCTCTGCAAGACTGATCGGCCAATGAACTCGACTTCAGTAACAGCGCTGCATCAACAGATTTGGCGATGTTTACCGGGACGCCTGCCACGCTGGGAACTGTGCAAGTGCTGAACGGCGAGACCATTTTTCTGATAGCTCTCTGCGATGGATCCGACACGATCTCGATCGACAAAAGGCAGATAGCTGCGACTGCGTCGCAGGTATTCATCGACCCAACCCCTCTAAACGCAACGCCATCGTTGATGACACTCACCGCCGCTACCCCAACGACATCTGTGCCGACGACCCCGTCGACCCCGGCGATGACTGTGCTCGAAGCACTGCTCAAGCAGCCAATCGACCCAACTCCCGATCCCTGCGGCTACCGAGACCCGTTTGAATTCGGCGGCATTACCATTCCAAGTCTTGACGTTGACACGCTGTTCGCCCGCCACCCATCTAGGTCGACTCGACAACGCCCCGTCGACAACCTTGAGCTGAGTTGAGCATCGACAGCGGTACCGCTGCTGGGCCTGACGTCGACACAGCTGTCGATATGCGCCCGCCACGCCCGCTACACGAACGCGTCGCACGTCCCGCCCTTGCGCTCGGCGCAGGAGCGCTGACCGCGCTGTCACTTCCGCCCTGGGGTTTCTGGCCGCTGGCAATCCTCGGCGTCGTGCTGTTCGCAGTCTGTCTCAACACAGCGCATGCCAGATGGGGGCGGGTTCGCGTTGGAGCACTTTTCGGTGCCGGATGGATGTTCCTCGGCATGGGCTGGATGGTGCAGTTGACGCCACCTGGCTATGTCACCGCCGGCCTGATCTTCTCGTCGTATCACGCTGTAGCGGCAGGGGTCGCTCCGACCGGTCGCTGGGGCGTGATTGGGCGCCCGGTGGCACACACCCTGGTCGAAGCGATACGGCTCTCATTCCCGTTCGGGGGCGTGCCTTTAGCCACGATGGGTGTCTCCCAAGTCGGCGGTCCGCTCGCTCCGCTCGCAAGTGTCGGTGGCGTGATCCTGCTGACCTGGGTTGTATTCCAGATTGGTTTCGTCCTCGCAGACTCCAAGCCCGGTGTATGGGCCGCAGCCCACCGACTCCGCAACGGCGACCGCAACGTGCTCCCCAACTTCATTGGACGCATTACGGTTGTGGTGGTTGTTTTGTCGTCATTTGTCGCTCCAACCGGCGCGGCGTCGGGCGCCACGCTGTCGATCGCCATTGTGCAGGGCGGAGGCGAGCAAGGAACGAGCGCACTCGAGGTTCCCTCATTGCTGGTGACGGAACGCCACCTCGAAGCAACAGCAACGATTAATTCCGACCGTGACCTCGACTTCGTGCTGTGGCCCGAGAACACGATCGACGTCAACAACCTCCGAAGCACTTCCAAATTTGAGGATTTCTCGAACTCGCCCATCCGCGATCTCGTCACTGCAGAAGCAAACAGGCTGAGCGCTCCCATCATCGTTGGGGTCACCGAGGACGCCCGCGCGGACGTCCCGGCGGCTCGTCGATACACCAACGCCCAGGTCGTCGTAATGCCCGATGGCGAGGTCGCCGACCGGTACGACAAAGTCCGTCGAGTTCCCTTCGGCGAGTATGTGCCGCTTCGCGGTCTGCTCGAACAAATCACGAGTGCAGTCGACCAAGTGGGCGAAGCAGTACCAGGGACCAAACGAGCCACTCTCACGTTTGAGGTCCAGAGCCAAGCGGAACCGGTGCAGCTTGCGACCGTAATTTCGTGGGAAGTGTTTTTTGGCGGCAGAGCCCGCGAGGGTGTTGTTGACGGCGCGACGATCATCATCAACCCGACCAACGGCGCGAGCTATACAGGCACCATCGTGCAAAGCCAGCAGGTGGCATCGAGCAGACTCCGTGCCATCGAGACGGGCCGGTGGGTCGCCCAGGCAGCACCGACTGGGTTCAGCGCAGTCATCGACAATGATGGCAACGTACTGCAGCGAACATCAGTGAGCGAACAACGCGTCCTGTATGCCGACGTCGAGCTACGCACCGGCAACACGTGGTACACCCAACTCGGCGATGGCCCCCTTATCTGGTTACTTGTCGTCGTGCTCACTGCATCTATTGTGCTGGAGCGCCGTGATCGAGCCATCAGAGTCGACGGCAAGCCACGCGCCACCAAGACCTGACTACGGGTCTTCGAGCTCCACGCAAGAAGAAATTTAAGACCAGTCCGCAACCGTCTGACCCACCTTCTGGCTTCATCCGGTTAGCAATCACCATATGACAGGGCGCTGAGCGACAGAGTCAAAGATGATCTCACCATGGACAAGTTGGTTTCCGTCTTGGCCGACGCCAGCGATAAACCCGCGAGCGTAAATGCTGCGAGGAGCTGTCAACGGCGCAAATATGGCGACCGGCGACAGGTTCGCAAGCCTGCCGTCGTCGGTGGAGGGCGCAACTCGAATCAGCGAGCGACTCGTTAGCCGACGACGCGGCGGCACTCCACGGCTGAATCGACCAGCGCACAGAAGAACGATCTACAGAGAACGAAGCCTTGGCTGACAGGTCCGCTGCACGCCTCGGCGCACAGCGGACCGACTTCGTACGGTGAGGCGATGACCGAACGCCCCACAACATCTCGCATCACCCCCCTCGATCTCGCCGAAGATCGGTCCCCCAACTCGGTCGATCCCGAACTCGCAGAGATCCTGTCTCATGCACTCACTCACAACGGCGCGCCGCTCAATATATTTGCCGTCCTCGCTCGTCATCCCAAGCTGTTGAAGCGCTTTAACCTGCTCGGCGGCTTCCTCCTCAACAAAGGGCTGCTACCGGCGCGCGAACGTGAATTAGTGATTCTACGGATCGGATGGAACGCCGAGGCCGTATACGAGTTTGGGCAGCACACCATCATCGGCCGACAAGTCGGCGTGACCGACGAGGAAATTTCCGCACTCACCAGAGCACGCGACAGTCACCCCTGGTCCACCGGTGACGCAGCGCTCATTGCGATGTCCGACGAACTCAGCGACGATGACTGCGTCAGTGATGCGACATGGGAGCTCCTTGCCGCCCGGTGGTCGGAGGCCGAGCTCATCGAACTGCTCATCGTCGCTGGCTTCTATCGGCTGGTATCCGGCTTTCTAAATAGCGCGGGCGTGCAGCTCGACGAGGGCGTCGCCGGGTTTCCAGACTGATACCCGGCTCGGTCTGCGATGTTCGGCACTAGTAGCCATTACGTGACATTTCTGGTCGAATAGATACATGACCGAATACGCCCCGCCACTGCGGGACATCAAATTTGCTTTCGACGAAGTCTGCGACTTGCCCGGCCTGCTTGGACTTGACGAGTTTGACCACGTCGAGACCGACATGGTGTTTGCGGTGCTTGACGAAGTTGGCCGTTTCGCCGCCGAGGTCATCGCACCCACCAACGTCGACGGCGACCAGATCGGCGCACGATGGATCGCTGCGTCTGAAACCGATGACGGCTGGGCGGCGGTTAGCACCCCCGAATCATTTCGTAACGCCTACGCCAAGCTCGTCGATTCAGGCTTCAATGCGATTCCGTTTGAGCCTGATTTCGGTGGCGGTGGCTTCCCCTGGCTGGTGGCACTCGCCGTGCAGGAGATGTTCACTTCCGCCAACATGTCGTTGTCGTTGTGCAACCTGCTGACCCAGGGCGCCATCGATGCCCTTCAACATCACGGCTCAAATGAACAGCAGGCGGCGTACCTGCCAAAGATGCTCACGGGCGAATGGTCTGGGACGATGAACCTTTCGGAGCCGCAGGCCGGTTCCGACGTCGGCGCTGTCGCGACCAAAGCGGTGCCTACCGAGAGCGGTGATGGCTCTTACGCCATCACCGGCACGAAGATCTGGATCACCCACGGCGAGCAAGACCTCACCGAAAACATCATCCATCTCGTGCTGGCACGCACACCTGATGCCAAGCCAGGCACTCGTGGTATCTCGATGTTCCTTGTTCCTAAATTCATACCGAACGAAGATGGGTCCCTCGGCGCGCGCAACGACGTTGAGGTTGTCTCCATCGAGCACAAGCTCGGTATCCATGGCTCACCCACCTGCGTTCTTAGCTTCGGTGAAAAACAGCATGGCGCAATCGGTTGGCTCGTTGGTGACGAGTTCACGGGCATGGCCAACATGTTCACGATGATGAATAACGCCCGTCTCTCCGTCGGACTGCAAGGTCTCTCACTCGCCGAAATGGCCTACCAGCACAGCCTGTCGTACGCCCAAGAACGGTTACAGGGCACGGCCCCCGGTGCTGCGCGTGGCGTTCAGAGTCCAATCATCGAACACCCGGATGTCCGCCGTATGTTGATGACGCAACGAGCATGGATTGATGCCATGCGCTACCTCATGTATTTCAACGGCGCCACGCTCGACAGGTCGCGATCGTCGGATCCTGCTGTGGCTGAATGGTCGACGCGCCTAGCTGCCTTGCTGATCCCGATGTCGAAGTCGATCGGCGCCGACATCGGTAATGAACTCACCTCCACCGCACTCCAAATCTTTGGTGGTATGGGCTACGTCGAAGAGACCGGAGCGGCCCAGTACTTGCGCGACATTCGTATCGCTGCCATCTACGAGGGCACAAACGGGATTCAAGGACAGGACCTCGTGATGCGTAAGCTCGGCGGCGACGAGGGCAACACGGTCAATGAATTCCTCTCGAGCTTTGACGACACGATCGCTGCTCTCGCAAACGACCCGACAATGGAGAAGTTTGCACGACAACTCGCTTCAAGCTTTGATGACGCTCGACGATCCAGTGATTGGCTTAACGCCAACAATAATGTCCTCGACAAGCTCGGCGGCGCTAGTCCATACACTCGTCTCCTCGGCACCGCTCTGTGCGGTGCGTTGGCAGGCAAGGCAGCGCTGGCAGCGCAAACGCAACTCGACAGCGGCGACGTGACTGACGACGATCGATCCTTCTACACCAGCAAAATTGTCAGCGCCCGATTCTTTGGCGAACAGATTCTCCCCACCACCTCAGGACTCGCTTCCATGGTCACAGCCGGAGCAAACGACCTCTTCGCGATGACCGCCGATCAGTTTTAACGCTTGAGCGGAACCCCACCGCGGCGAAAACCGTCTGAGCAAGCCACCCTGAGACTGTTACAGAAAGAGACCCTCACCCCTCTATCAACAAGGTGACGGGCCCATCGTTGATCAGATCAACATTCATCTCTGTGCGGAAGACTCCGGTAGCAACGGTGGCGCCGAGTGATCGCAACTGCTCGACAACGCAGTCGACCATCGGCTCTGCGTGGTCTGGTCGGGCGGCACCGGCCCAACTCGGCCGACGGCCCTTTCGTGTGTCGCCGTAGAGCGTGAACTGACTGACAACGAGTACCGCAGCCCGGCCACCCGTCTCGTGGACGTCGCTCAGCGAGAGATTCATGACGCTCTTGCTATCGTCGAAAATCCGAAGCCCCCAGATCTTGTTCGCCAACTTGTCAGCCTGCGCCGCCGTGTCATCGTGCGTAACGCCGACGAAGACACACAGTCCGGGTCCGATCGCACCCGCAACAAACCACTCATCGTTGCTTGCTTCTCGGCTCTTCACCTCGGCTCGAATCACCCGTTGCACCAAACCTCGCATTCGCACAGCCTGCCAGGCCGTAGATTCGAGACCATGAGTTCAACGGTGCGACTCGTGACCACTTCTTCCCCTGACCCAACGGAACCAACGGTGGTGGTTGACGTCGACCTGGCGCACGGCGGCCGCCTCGCTCAGATTACGGTCAGTGATCTGCCGTTGCTGACTGATGTGCCCGACTTGCTAAATCCCGACGTCGACACCTTCGGTTGGGGTTCATACCCCATGGCGCCGTGGGCGGGTCGGTTGCGGGGTGGCAGCTTTCGCTGGTTCAACGCTGACCACCACCTGCGACTCAACCATGACGATAGCGGCGTTGGCGCTGCTGACCATCGGCATGCACGGCACGGTTCTCGATGCGGCGTGGATAATCGACGAACAGGCCGAGTCAACGGTGACGATCAGTTGTCCACTTGACCAGCCAGACAGCGCCTGGACACTAGGCGGCGTCGCACATCAACGGGTTGAGGTGCTCGATCGTCATCTCCGGTGTGACCTCTCCGTCACTGTCTCCGCCCACAGCGATCATGCTCTTCATTTCCCGCCGAGATCGGCTGGCACCCGTGGTGGCGTAAGCCCGACTCGCTCAGCTTCCATCCTGATGCGATGTACGAGCGCGACACCGTCGGGCTCCCCACTGGCCGACTCGTCGCCCCGTCAGCCCCGCCTTGGGACGATTGCTTTGTCAATACCGCACCAGTCACGCTGCACTACGACCGTCCATTGGTGCCCAACGTGACGCTCAGTTCGGACTGTGACCACTGGGTCGTTTATGACCATCCGCGACGCGCCACCTGTGTCGAGCCC
>Ga0213869_10003400_pt1 | contig 10567 bp, 8 predicted proteins | sample PICome_10_FD_160083 | JGI IMG/M metagenome (GOLD analysis project Ga0213869, IMG submission 160083) | Coastal seawater microbial communities near Pivers Island, North Carolina, United States - PICO132 | ecosystem: Environmental > Aquatic > Marine > Coastal | place: USA: North Carolina...
CCCACCGAAGAGGTGTCGACCCAGTCGATCGGCCGGATCGTCATGCACCGCATGCTCACCCTGATCCGCACCGGGACCGACTTCGGCCCGTATCCCGCCGATCCGAGGGTGACCACGATCCAGAGCGACTTCATCGAGTTCCGAACCCAGAACGGCGAGATCGTCACCATCACCTGGAACCGGAACGACGAGACCCTGCTGTACTCGGTCGAAGGCAACACCCCGGTCGAAATGCTCGACGGCGTGATCGGCACCACCGACGATGCCGGAGTCGTGCAGTCCCCGTTCACCCTCAACTACGAGCAGGGACGGCGTCTGTATCGAGCCACCATCGATCTCACCGTCGAACCCGACGACATGATCGATCTCGAGATCGAGGGGGATCGCGCCCGCCCGGTCAGGCTGGTGGGAAGCGCGATGCCGAGACTCGAAGCCTTCTGAACGAGACGCGTCAGCCGTCCGATTCGGTGCGCTCCCGCGTCAGTCGCATCAGACGGGCGTGCGTGCCCTCCATGCGCGAATCATCCTCGGCGAGGTCGGAGATGTCCGGCAAGGCGTAGGTGCCGTCGGATCGCATCTGCCAGGACTGCCGGTGATCGTCGAGGTTGATCATCAGGATCTCCCAGAGTCTCGCCCGCAGCCCCCGATTCTCCACCGGCGTCGCCGCCTCGACCCGGTTGTGGAGATTCCGGTACATCCAGTCGGCGCTGCCGATGATGAAGTCGCCGTCGAGCGGATCCTCGCGACCCCCGGAGAACCAGAAGATCCGGCTGTGTTCCAGGAATCGTCCGATGATCGAATGGATCCGGATGTTCTCGCTCAGGCCCGGCACGCCCGCCCGGAGGCAGCAGAAGCCACGGACGATGCAGTCGATCTGGACCCCCGCCTGCGACGCCCGGTAGAGCGCGTCGGAGACCTCGCGATCCTCGAGCTGGTTCATCTTGCAGATGATCCGACCCGGGCGTTCCGGCGTGCTGACCATGACCTCCCGTTCGATGTAGTCGAGGAAGATCGACTTCATCGTGGTGGGCGCGACGAGAAGCTTGTTGTACTCCCGCTGCCGACTTCGCCCGGTCATGTAGTTGAACAGGGTGACCAGGTCCTCGGTGATCGCGGGATCCGCCGTGAAGAGCCCGACGTCCTCGTAGAGACCGGCGGTCTTCGAGTTGAAGTTCCCGGTTCCGAGGTAGGCGTAGCAGCGGATGCCCCCCGCCTCCTGCCGAACCACGAGCACCGTCTTGGTGTGCGTCTTGAGACCGACCACGCCGTAGGCGACGTGGACGCCGGCATCCTCGAGCTTCCCGGCCCAGTGGATGTTCCGGGCCTCGTCGAAGCGCGCCCGGAGTTCGACGAGCACCGCGACCTGCTTTCCGCTCTCCGCCGCCTTGATCAGCGAGGGGATGAACGGGCTGTCGCCGGACGTCCGGTAGAGGGTCTGCTTGATGCAGAGGACCCGCGGGTCCGCCGCCGCCTGCTCGACGAAGCGTTCGACGGTGGCGTCGAAGGACTCGTAGGGCATGTGGACGATCATGTCGCCGCTGCGGATCGCCGCGAGCAGATCCGAGGAATCGCCTTCGAGACCACGGGGCACCACCGGGCGCCACGGCTGGAATCGGAGTTCGGGAACGTCGAGGTCGGCGATGTCGTCGAGGATTCCGTAGTCGAGGAGCTGGTCCGTCTCGTAGACGTCCATCTCATCGAGATCCAGTTCGTCGAGCACCAGCTTGAGCACGCGGGGATCGGGATTCGCGCCGACCTCGAGTCGGACGACGCTGGCGAATCGTCGCTCACGAAGCTGCTGCTGGATGTGCTCGAGGAGATCCTCGGCATCCTCGCTCTCCTCCTCGACGTCGGCGTTCCTGGTCACGCGGAACGAGAGGATTCGGAGGATCTCCATGCCGGGGAAGAGATCGTCGAGGTTGTGCTCGATGAGTTCCTGCACGGGAACGAATCGTCTTCCGTCACCGAGGTCGTAGAGACGCCGGGGAACCTCGGGCACCTTCACGCGGGCGAACAGCTCCTCGGTCTCCCCCGCCCGGCGAAGCATCACGCCGATCGAGACGCTGAGATTCGATATGAAGGGGAATCGATGCCCGGGATCGACCGCGAGCGGCGTGAGGATCGGGAAGATGTTCGCCCGATACCAGGACTCCGCGTCCGCCTTCTCGTCCTCGGTGAGATCGTCCCACCCGAGGAGTTCGATGCCGGTCTCGACGAGCGTGGGGAGCACGTCGTGCCGGAAACATCGCCGCTGGAGTTCCATGAGGTCGACCACGACGCCACGCAGTTCGTCGAGCTGTCGCTCGGGCGGAAGGGTCTCGAAGTGCTGGGCGCCGAGTCGGAGATCGCGACGTCGCTTCAGTCCCCCGATCCGCTTCATGAAGAACTCGTCGAGGTTCCGGGAGGTGATCGCGAGGAACCGGACGCGCTCGAGCAGGGGCGTCCGCGGGTCGATCGCCTGAAAGAGGACCCGACGGTTGAATTCAAGCCACTGGATGTCCCGGTTGAGAAACCGACCCGGATCGTCCAGGCCGACCTCACCCGGATCCGGGACGCCGCTCCCGATCCGCGAAAGCTCCTTTTCGGTGGACTGGGGATCGGTTTCGGTCATCGGGGCTCACCGTGCCTTCGCTCGTTCTGGGAGTGGGAATCCTGGCCCGAACGGCCTCGGCCTCGGGAGCGTCCCATTCTAACGAGGGGCCGGGGCGATCACGCCGTCGGCGGAAACCACCGGGCGATGCAGCCAGGGGCCTCTTCGACCGCGACGGAGGCGATTTCGCACGCCGCCGGGATCTTCGGGCCGATCCCGGACGCGACGTGCTCCGCGATTCGCTCGGCGGTCGGGTGCAGCCGGTCGAAGGGGGGAACCCCGTTGATCGTCCGCCCCGAAAAGGGCGCCACGACGTCCTTGAGCGACGCCTCCACCAGGTGGAAATCGACGAGCAGATCCTCCTCGTCCAGCCGAGGCCCTCGAACGGTCACGGTGACCCGCCAGTCGTGCCCGTGGAGCTCCTCCCGGACGCCTCCCACGGTGACCGCGTGTGCCGCGGAGAATCGATGCGATACTTCGAGTTCGAACATGTTTCGAGTATAGGACAATGGTCCTTCGACCCGATCGAGACGGATGAGATCGTTCGTTCGCCGTACCCCCCCGACCGCAGGAGTCACCGTGCCCGACGCCCCCCTCATGCTCTCCATCTCCGGCGCCCGCGGAATCGTCGGCGCCACCATGACGCCCGAGATCGTCGCCCGGTACGCCGGCGCATTCGGCTCGCTCCTCCGAGAGACGGTCGAGGACCGTCCGCCGCGTCTGGTGGTCGGCCACGACGGCCGGCGATCGGGATCCTGCCTCGCTTCGGCGGCCGCGGCCGGTCTCGCCGGGGTCGGTTGCGAAGTGACGCTGCTCGGCGTGAGCACCACCCCCACCGTCGGCGTGATGATCCGTGAACTCGAATGCGACGGCGGAATCAACGTGACCGCGAGTCACAATCCGATCGAATGGAACGGCATCAAGTGTCTCGACGCCGACGGCCTGGCGCCTCCGGGACCGGTGGCGGAGGAGATCATCGCCCGTTTCGAAGGCAGTCGACTCGATCGGATGGCCGGCGCGGACTGCGGACGGATCCAGCACCGCGACGACGGCTCGCGGATCCACGTCGACAAGGTGCTTTCGATCGTCGACGTCGAGCTGATCCGCTCGAAGCGGTTCCGGGTGTTCCTCGATTCGGTGGCCGCCTCCGGCGGTCCGGCCGGTCGGATGCTCCTCGAGGCTCTCGGCTGCGACCTCGTCCATCTCCACGGCGAACCCACGGGCATCTTCCCGCACACGCCGGAGCCGACCGAGGCGAACCTGACCGAACTCGCCTCCGCCGTCGCCACGGACGGAAACGCGGCGATCGGTTTCGCGCAGGATCCGGATGCCGACCGACTCGCGATCGTCGATGGCGCAGGTCGCTACATCGGCGAGGAACGAACCCTCGTCCTCACCGCCCTGCGGATGATGCAACGACACGGAGGCGGCCCCGTCGCCGCCAACCTGTCCACCAGCCGGATGATCGACGACGTCTGCGCCGGCTTCGAGGGCGGACGCGTGATTCGAACCGCGGTCGGTGAGGCGAACGTCGTGCAGGGCATCCGCGCTCACGAGGGTCGGATCGGCGGCGAAGGCAACGGCGGCGTGATCGTGCCCGAAGTCTGCTTCATCCGGGACTCCCTCTCGGCGATGGCGATCGTGCTCGAGCTGCTCGCCGACGACGGTCGCACCCTCGCCGCCGTGGTCGACGAACTCCCGAAGTACTCGATGATCAAGCGGAAGTGGGATCTCTCCTCGGTGGGCGGAAAGTCCGCCGTTCCGAAGATCCTCAAGAAGGTCGCGAAGCACTGGCCGGAAGGCCGGGTCGACGACGTCGACGGCGTGCGAGTCGACGTCGGCGACGCGTGGGTCCACGTGCGACCCAGCAACACCGAGCCGATCATCCGTCTCATCGCGGAGGCCCCCACCGACGAAGCGGCGGCGGCCATCGCCGACGAAGCGGCCGCGGTCGCCGGGATCTCCTGAGTCCGCGGACCGACCGGCGTTCAGCCGAGCGGGCGGGTGTCCTCGACGATCCTCGACACGAGATCGTCGCCGCTGCAGTCGATCTCGACCATGAGGAATCCGCCGGCGTGCCGCCGCGGCTTGAGCAGTGGCCAGAGGACCTTGCGATCGGTCTCCGGAATCCGGAGTCGTTCGACCTCGTCCACCGGCACCCATTCCAACGTTCCTTCGTCGAATTCCGAACGCGGGAGCTCCGCGGGATCGATGCGCCGGGTCACTTCGAAACAGAAGAGCAGCCAGTGCATCTCGTCCTGGTAGGCCTTCTCCGCCACCATCGCGAACATCCGGATGTCCTCGTCGGGGATCTCGATCCCCGCCTCCTCGTGGATCTCCCGGCGGGCGCACTCGTGCGGGGTCTCCCCGAGGGAGATCTCCATCTTGCCGCCGATCGGGGAGTACATGTCGGGGTTCGGATGCTTCCGGCGATGGAGCATCAGAAGCCGGTCGTCCTCGGTCCAGAGGTAGCACAACACCGCGATCCGGTACGGAAGCCCGCTCGGCTCGTAGCGTTGATCGTTCACGTCGCTCATCGGGCACCCGCCGATCGGGATGCGGCCACGCCGCCGGCCGGCCCTTCGACGCCGGCCGATCCGAGCAGGTCGAGAAGGCTTCGACGAACCGCATCGGAAGCCACCGCGAGCGGCGGTCGAACGACGCCGGTGTCGCGACCTAGAAGCGCCATCGCGGCCTTGACCGGCACGGGATTGCCGTCCAGCCCGAGGAGTCCGTTCGACAAGGCGAAGAGACGCTCGTGAATGCCGCGGGCCGCTGCGAAATCACCGCGGTTCGCCGCGGCGACCTGTCGGACAACTTCGCCCGGAACGATGTTGCCCGCCACGCTCACGGCGCCGATCGCACCCACCGACTGCATCGGCAGGGTGAGCGGGTCGTCACCCGAGAGGATCGCGAGATCGCAGCGCTGGATCAGTTCGCTGACGTATCCGACCGATCCGTTGGCGACCTTGATGGCGACGATCCGTTCGTGATTCCCGAGCCGCACCACGGTGTCGACGGCGAGTCCGACGCCGGCTCGACCCGGCACGTCGTAGAGGACGATCGGGACCCGGGCGGAATCGGCGAGCGCGGAGAAGTGACGGAAGAGTCCATCCTGCGAGGGGCGGTTGTAGTACGGCGTGACCTGCAGCGTCGCCGTCGCACCGAGGTCCGCGGCCTCCGCCGAGAACTCGATCGCGGAGACCGTCGAGTTGGATCCGGCACCGACGACGACCGAGAGCCCGAGCGGCCCCGCGGTCGCGGCCACGCATCCGATGACGGCGCGACGCTCCTCCGCGGTGAGCGTCGGGGTCTCTCCGGTGGTTCCGCAGGGCACGACGCCGGCGACCCCTCCCGACGCCTGGAAGAGCACCTGGGCCTCGAGGGCCTGAAGATCCACCGCGGAGGCATCCGCGGTGAACGGGGTGACGAGTGCGGTGTGTACGCCCGCGAAGTCGCCGGGCCTGGGGTCGGACATCGTGATCCTCCATCGAACGCGTCCTGCGTCGGCCGCGATCCTACCAGCGTCGCGGGTGTCGCCATGAGAATCGATGAAGCGACCGGATCTCCCAGGGTGTTTCGAGGTTTCCGGGCGGTTTCAACGATCCCGGCCCCGACGACCCACCCGGAGGCCCGAAGGAAGGCCCCCTCAGGACGCGGCTTCGTTGATCAGATTGCGCATCTCGCGGACCGCCTCGCGGAGGCCGATGAAGATCGATCGGCTCACGATCGAGTGCCCGATGTGCAGTTCCCGGATCCCCGGAAGGGCGGCGATCGCCTGAACGTTCGCGTAGTTCAGGGCGTGCCCGGCGTTGAAACGCATGCCTGCGGCCACGATGGCCTCTCCTGCGCGGGCGACCGCGGCGAGCTCCTCCACCACCGGCGGCGATTCCGCCGACCGGCCATGATCGTGGAAGGCATGGGCGTAGGGACCGGTATGGACCTCGCAGATCGAGAAACCGCACGCGGCGGCGGCGTCGACCTGGACGGGATCGGGGTCGATGAAGGCGGAGACCGGAATCCCCTGATCGCGGAGCCGGGTCACGACCCCGCTCAGTCGCGTTCGAGCGGCCGCGACGTCGAGCCCCCCCTCGGTGGTGATCTCATGACGGCCCTCAGGCACCAGCATCACGACTTCCGGCCGCACCTCGGTGGCGATCGCGACCATCTCGTCGGTCGCGGCCATCTCGAGATTGAGCTTGATCTGCACGAGTTCGTTCAGTCGCCTGACGTCGTCGTCCTGAATGTGGCGTCGATCCTCCCGGAGGTGGATCGTGATTCCCGCGGCACCACCCAGATGCGCCTCGACCGCGGCCCAGGTCGGGTCGGGCTCCCAGGTCCGTCGGGCCTGACGGACGGTCGCGACATGGTCGATGTTCACACCGAGTTCGATCATGCCCGAATGCTACCCGCCGGTTCCGGGCATGGGGCGGATGGAGGCGTATACTCCGTCAACGAGGATCCCAGCTTGAGCGACGCCAGCAACGCATTCCAGATCAGACTCGAAGATCTCCGCATGGAGATCTCCCGACAGGGCGTCCGCGTCCTCGAGCAGGCCACCAAGGCGGTCGACTGCTACTTCGACCACGATCGGACCAAGGCCGAGGAGGTCGTGGAGATCGAGGCGATGGTGGATACCGTCGACATCGAGATCGAGAAGCAGTGCATTCCACTGCTCGCCCTCGGCCAGCGCGACCCGCATTCGATCCGCTCGGTGCTCACCATCGTCAAGGTCAACAACGAATTCGAACGCATCGGGGACTGCGCCGTCACGATCGCGGAGGCGACCCTCGACCCGCGAAGGAAGACGAGCAACCTCCCCGACACCTACCGCGTCATGGCGAACAGCGTGCTGGGGATGATCCGCGACGCGAACCGCGCGCTGAGCAAGAGCGACCCGGTGCTCGCCCGCCGCGTGCTCGACTTCGACGACACCGTCGACCGGTTCAAGGTGGAGATCCTCCGGGACGCGCAGGCCCGGGTGAGCGACGGCACGCTCGCGGTCGACGGCGCGTTCCGGATCCTCGCGGTCACCAAGTCACTCGAGCGGATCGCCGACCACTGCACCAACGTCTGCGAGCAGGTCATCTACCTCGAGACGGGGAAGATCGTCCGGCACGAGTCCGAGGGCTGGACCGAGCCCGAGGAACCGCGCGCCCCCGACGCCTGAACCTCTTTTCGCCAAACGGAACCGCAAAGCATGCAGAGCGCGCCGATCACCGAACGCCTCGACGCCATCGTGGCACGTCTCGAGTCGCATGGACAGAGCCACCTCGTCGCCGGCCTCGACCGGCTCGACGAGGCGGGACTCGAATCGTTCATCGAACAGGTCGAGGCGATCGACTTCGACGAGATCGAACGACTCGCGAAGTCGGAGCCCGGTCTCGACACGCCGACCGGCTCGATCGAGCCCGCCCCCTTCGTTCCTCGGAATCCCGAGGGCGAAGCGGCCTTCCGGGCCGCCGGCGAAGCGATCATCCGTGACGGACAGGTGGCCGCGTTCACGGTGGCGGGCGGCCAGGGCACCCGGCTCGGCTGGAACGGCCCGAAGGGGACCTTCCCCGCGACGCCGGTGACCGGAAAACCCCTCTTCCGGCTCTTCGCCGAACAGCTCAATGCGGTGGATGCGAAGTACGGCGTGGAGACGCCCTGGTACGTCATGACCAGTCCGCTCAACGATGCCGCGACCCGGGCCTTCTTCCAGGACAACAACCACTTCGGACGTCGCCCCGAATCGATGCTGTTCTTCCCGCAGGGCGTGATGCCCGCGGTCGACGACGACGGCCGACTGCTCCTCGAGGCGCCGGGCGTGCTCGCAGTCAGTCCCGACGGCCACGGCGGATCCCTCCGGGCCCTCCACCGCAGCGGCGCCCTGGATCACGCGGCGGCCCGCGGCATCCGTCACCTCTCCTACTTCCAGGTCGACAACCCGACGGTGCAGGTGGTCGATCCCCTGTTCGTCGGACTTCACGCGACGCATCCTTCCAGTTCCGGCGAGATGTCGAGCAAGATGGTGCCGAAGGTCTCGGCCGGCGAGAAGGTCGGCGTCTTCTGCGAAGTCGACGGCCGGACCGTGGTCATCGAATACAGCGACCTTCCCGAATCGCTCGCGGCGGAAACGGATGCCGACGGCGGCCTTCGTTTCATCGCGGGCTCGATCGCGATCCACATGCTGGGACTGGACTTCGTGCGACGCGTCTCCGCGGAGGACGGCGATCGAACGATGCCGTTCCATCGGGCCCGCAAGAAGGTCCCCCACTGGGATCCGGAGACGGACGGCCGCGTCGAACCCGACGCCCCGAACGCGACGAAGTTCGAGATGTTCGTCTTCGACGCCCTCGCCTTCGTCGGCCGTGGCCTGGTGCTCGAGACCGACCGGGCCGAGGAATTCGCACCGATCAAGAACGCCGAAGGCGCGGACTCCGCGACCAGCAGCGGCATCCTGCAGACCGAGCGGGCGGCCCGCTGGCTCGAGGCGGCCGGCGTGAAGGTGCCGCGCCGCGAGGACGGCACGGTCGACGGCCGGATCGAGATCACCGCGGCCACCGCGCTCGAACCCGGCGATCTTCGGGGCGTGACGCTTCCCGAGCCGACCGCGGGTGCCGACGTGGTGATCTGAGGCGATCCGCGTTCGGACCGGAGCTCGCGCGAAGCGCTGCGTGAGAACGCCGCTCGAAAGAGGTGCTCAGACCGAGGCGCGGAGGTCCTGGATCATCAGGTTGGGCTCCACCCGCCCGCGCCAGCGGTTGAGATCCGGCGTCGCGACGATGTCGATCGCACCACCCCGGATCGCCGACTCGATCGCGTCCCGATGCCGCCCCGCACCGAACCACACCGCCTTGACGCTCCTTGCGCCGGCGCCGGCGAATCGAAGTTGCAGCGTGCCCTGATCCTGCCCCACCCATCGGGTCTCGATCGGACGCACGGTCTCCACGAGCACGCTCGGTCGCGGATGCCCCGGACCGAACGGCGCGAGTTCTCGAACGCCCTGCACGTCCTCGACCTCGTCCATCTCCTCGATGATCGCCCGGCAGTCGATCTCGACGACCGGTGTGAGGTCGACGGCCGCGATCTCGGTGCGAGCATGGTCGACCAACGCCGCCCGAAGCTCGTCGAGCCGAGCGGTTCGGACGGCACAGCCGGCCGCGGCGGCATGGCCACCGAACGACTTCAGGAGCGGGGCCGCGGCGGCGAGGCCGTCGTGAATCGAATACCCGTGGATGCTCCGGGCGGAGCCACGGGCGATTCCGTCCTCGCATGCTTCGAAGAGGATCACCGGTCGCGCGAAGCGGTCGACGAGCTTCGCCGCGGCGGGACCGACCAGTCCTCGTTTCCAGTTCGGGTCGCCGAGCACGATCACCGGATGATCGTCCGCGGTCTGCCCTTCGGCTTCGGCCCGCGCCGTCGCCTCTTCGACGATGGCGCGTTCCGCCGAGCGTCGCTCGAGATTCGTCGCGGAGATCTCGGCCGCCAGCGCGGCGGCACGGGCGGACGTCGCCTCCCCGTCCTCCGGCAGGGTGAGCAGCTCGATCGCCGGCATCGCGGAGCCGAAACGCCCGAGCGCGTTGATCCTCGGCGCCAACTGGAACTGCACCGTCTCCTCGTGCACCGGACCGTCCTGCAGGCCGTGACCCGACTCGATCAGCAGGGCCCGAAGTCCGGAGATGCCCGAATTCGGCAGGCCTCGAAGTGCGAGCGCCGCGAGCGCCCGGTTCTCCTCCACCAGCGGCATGACGTCCGCGATGGTTCCCAGGCCGGCGAGGATCGTCGCCTCGACCAGTTCGCGCTTCATCACCGCGGGTACCCGATCGGAACCGAAATGAGCTCGCGCCGTCGCCCAGACCACCTTGAAGGCGACCGCCGCACCACAGAGATGGTCGGTTCCGACGCAGTCCGAGTCCTCGACCGGCAATCCGGGGTGCACCACCACACTGGCCGGCGGGAGTACGAGACCGCCCTGCTCGTCGCGAACGAAGG
>Ga0213869_10003409_pt1 | contig 10552 bp, 11 predicted proteins | sample PICome_10_FD_160083 | JGI IMG/M metagenome (GOLD analysis project Ga0213869, IMG submission 160083) | Coastal seawater microbial communities near Pivers Island, North Carolina, United States - PICO132 | ecosystem: Environmental > Aquatic > Marine > Coastal | place: USA: North Carolina...
GGCCCTGACCGAAACCATGATTATGCTCAATAAGCATTTCGCCAATGCTGCCTAATCCCCCAACTGGGTGACGCCGCGCGGCCGTGCCCCATGTTTGCAACAGAGCCCAATGCCCAGATCATGATTGACGCCACCATCCTGGACGAAACCGACTTCCGCACGGGCATAGGCAGACATTTTTTCGAGGCTGGGTTCAGGCGTGATGAAGCGGATCGTCCCGCCGAGCGACGATCCGCCATAAAGCGTGCCCTGCGGGCCGCGCAGCACTTCGACCCGTTCGAGATCGAACAGCGCCGGAACCGGCGTGCCACTGCCCGAAATGCCGATCGCATTGCGTTTCTGGAGCGGGGCATCATCCAGATAGACGCCAGTCGTCTGCGCGCCGGTTGACGAGGCCACGCCGCGGATCGAGATGCTCGGCACGCGATCGGCCGTGGTTGACGTCTGCATCGAGAGCGCGGGAACCGTACGGACGATGTCGGACACGCTGCGGATACTGCGACGATCGAGCTGCTCTTGCAGCATCGCCTGCATGCTGATCGGCACACGGTTTAGGGTCGTTGCCGTCTTGGTCGCGGTCACGATGATTTCGCCCCCTGTGCGGGGCTCTGCCTGTGCAGCCGGTCCATCAGCCGCCTGAAAGGCGCGAGGCGCGGTCCAGCTGCTGGCAGCGCGTTCGGGATGCAGGGCGCGCAAGACGACCGGCGTCGTGACGGCACGGGCGCGCGGTTTCAGGGTGATGGCCGCCCCGTTATCGGCGACGATTTTGAGGTTGGCGTCGGCGATCAGGCGGCGCAGTGCCGCCCGGGTATCAAAGACACCCATGATGGCCGGTGACCGGACACCGGCAAGCTGATCGGCCGGCGCGATGATCTGAATGCCGCTCTGCCGCGCAAACAGCGGCAGCGTCATGTTGATATTGCCGGCAGGCACATTGAACTTGCGGTCCTGCGCCTGCGCGCTGCTGGCCGTGATCGCGGCAGCCAGGCTGGCACCGATTAGCAAGCTCTTCATCGTCATCGAACGGTTCATTGTCTGGCCCCCAGCCGCTCCCCGGACGCGGCGCATGGATCGGGCCTTTCAGACCGGTTTTTCGCATCCTCCCTGTTCCCGTTCCCCACGGGTTTTGCCGCCTAGATGCACGAGCGCGTTTTTTCCCCCAGTGCCAGATTGCACTTTTTTGACATGCGATTGGACATGGCACTTTTTGCATATGCGCATGGCGTGTCCGCGCGGTTCGCTCGTCATGGGGCTTGCCGAACATGACCGATATTTCCGACGATCGCGCCTTCTGGCTGTCACGGCACATCCTGCCGCACGAGGGTAGCCTGCGCGCCTGGCTGAGCCGCCGCGTCCATATCGGCTTCGATATCGATGACGTCATCCAGGAGGCCTATTCCCGGCTCGTCATGCTAGAGACGGTGAGCCAGATCACCAATCCGCGTGCCTATCTGTTCCAGACAGCCCACTCGATCATTCTCCAGGATTTGCGGCGATCCCGGATCGTACCTATCGGCTCGATCCACGAGATTGGCGCGCTCGAACTGGAAGCGTCCGAGCCCCTCCCCGACCAGTTGGTCGACGAACGCATGGAACTCGAGCAGGTGGCAGCTGCCATTGAAGCACTGCCCCATCGCTGCCGTGAGGTCTTCATGCTGCGTAAGGTGCAGGGCTTGTCCCAGCGCGATGTAGCTACCCGTCTTGGCCTGTCGGAAAGCACGGTTGAAAAGCATGTCGCCAACGGTATTGGCAAATTGTTGGATTTCTTCGCGCATAGCGGAAAATGGAGCGCTCGTGCATCAAGGGCACGCAAACGAGACAACCGGCGCCATGAAAAGAAACAGTAGCGCACATATTGGCGACGCAGCGGCGCGATGGGCTGCGCGCATCGATCGCGCGCCTCTGGAGTCCCATGAGCGGGCGGAGCTTGACGCCTGGCTGGCGAGCGACACACGCTGTCCGGGCGCCTTCATGCGCGCCCGTGCTGCCTTGCTGCGCATGGACGCAGCACAAGCCCTGGGCCCGGATTTCACGCCACAGGCGCCGCGCCTGCAATTGTCCCGCCGCAATGTTCTTGCCGGATCAGGCGGCCTCCTCGCAGCTTCGCTCGGCGCATTCCTTTTCTGGCCTCGATTGCAGGTCTATCGCACCGAAATTGGCGAAGTCCGGCTTATTCCGCTCGATGACGGATCGATCGCAACGCTCAATACGCAGAGCGAGATGGAAGTCCTGTTTACCCGGGAAAAGCGCCTGGTGCGGCTGATACGGGGAGAAGGTTATTTCGAAGTCGCCAAGGACAAGGCACGACCTTTCATCGTCACCGCCATGGGCGCGCAAGTCCGTGCAGTCGGCACTGCATTTACCGTCCGAACATTGCCCGGCCGTGCCGTGGATGTGCGCGTCCAGGAAGGGATCGTCGAAGTCGGCAAGCCTGCACACGCCAATCAAGCCGTCAGAATGGCAGCGAATATGGAAGCGAGGATCGGGAATGACGCAAATCGCATTGCTCCCGTTGCTATCACCCCGGACAATGTCCAGCGCGACCTTCTATGGCGCGAAGGTCGCCTGAGCTTCGAAAGCGAGACGCTCGCCAACGCTGTTGTGGAGTTTAACCGTTATAATCGAACCGCAATTGTCCTTGCCAGCGAAGATATTGGCAAAAGGCATGTGACGGGTCTTTTCTCGGCCACCGATCCACAAGGCTTTGCCGAGGCGATCGCGCTGAGCATGGATCTTAAGGCCCGCTCAATCGAAAAACAAATTGTGATCGAGAACCGCTGAAGACTATTGTCAGCCTGCTAGGCAGCGTGATTGATCAGAATTTCAGCACTGGTTCAGGGGCAGGTCTGAACAATCGGTCGGCAGAGCCGAACCTGCTCCTGAGAGGAAAAAAGGACTCCTGGCGGATGCGGAGGATTCCAATGATTCTTCAGGGCTCCGATATTTTCATCGCACCCGTCACAACAAGTGTCTTATGAAGCAGCGCGTTCAGCGAGCCCTTCAGCCCGACCGGTTTCAGCGGTTGTAACGTGATCGTTTCATTATGTTTCCGTTGGCCTCCCGCGCTGGCCGTTCTTGGTCAGATCAACTAGCCCGGAAAGGGGTGGGTAGAAGAAGGAGGTCCGGTTTGACTGCACGGGACTTGGTAAAGTCGGGCAAGATATTGCTTGCCACCGACATGACCGCACGATGCGATCGTGCCCTCGATCGCGCGACGCAACTCGCTGATGAACTGGGCGCGGAGCTTGTCATCGCCCATGTCATGGATTCGGTCTCGACCGCGCAGTTCGATTTCGATCGTACGCGACGATCCTGGCGCAAGATTCCCGATCCAACGGAAAGGATGCTATGGCGCCTCCGCCGGGATTTAGCCGGTAAGTACGGAGATATCCGAGCCATCGTAGTGGAGGGCAATCCGGCCGAACAACTGGCCAGGACTGCTGAGCATGAACAATGCGATCTGATTGTCACGGGCACAGCCAGCAGTGAGTCGCTTGGACGCATGCTCCTCGGCAGCACGGTCAACCGTGTGCTTCGAGAGGTCACAATCCCGATACTGGTCGTTCACGACCGGCCAGCAGGGCCGTATCGCAATATCGCCGTCGCAACCGATTTCTCCGAAGCATCCGTGCAGGCGTTACTCACAGCGGCCGCCCTGTTTCCCAGAAGCGACCTGACGCTATTTCACGCCTATGACATCCCCTACGCTGGCTTCATCGTCGAGCGCGACATCAACCATGCGCTGCGCGAGATGCACAAGGAGGCAAGCCTTCATCTCCATGCCGATGAGCGTATTGCTCCGACGCTCAAGGAGAAGATCAGGATCGATATCGAGCAGGCACAGCGGAGGAATTGCTGGGCGATTTTATCGAGAAACGAAGTATCGACCTGACCGTGATTGGCAGCGAGGGCCACGGCGCGGTCTTCGATGCGCTGGTCGGCAGCACCGCCAAGAGGCTGGTGGAAAGCCTCGAGAGCGACCTGATGATCATCCGCCATCCAAAAGGTGAAGACTGAATCTTCCTTGCGCGAATGCGGCCGTCTCGGGTTCATCGCCAGCTTACGCAACAAAGGTAGGCATGAGCGCGCGCATTGCGCGGCTTGCCTCTTCCAGCCAGTTTCAACCATAAAGATTGAAACCATCGATAGCATCGTGAGAGAAGTCGAAGACAGAATTTCGCCAAGAGGCACGCACCAGGGATTATTAGCACAGGGTGCCCCGCATCGGGTCCGCATTATGCGTTCTGCGGAGACCATGGCCGCAAAAGAGAAGGGCGCTAGCAAATGATCGATGCGTACATATTGCTATTGCTACTTGCGCTTCCTTTTGTGGGCAGCATCGTCGCCGCGTTCCTGCCCGTTCAAGCACGCAATCTTGCTTCAATGATGGCCGGGGCGCTCGCAATGCTAGCCTTTGCGCTGCTTGCGAATTTCTATCCGGCGCTGTCGCAGGGCGACGATATCCGGCATAGCATTTCCTGGATGCCATCATTGGGGCTCGACCTCACGCTACGGCTGACCGGCTTCACCTGGCTTTTTGCACTTATCATCCTCGGCATAGGCGTGCTCGTTATGCTCTATGCCCGATATTATATGTCGCATCAGGATCCGGTCCCGCGCTTCTTCGCTTTCCTTCAGGCATTCATGGGCTCGATGCTGGGCATTGTCCTGTCCGGCAACCTCATCCAGATCGTGTTTTTCTGGGAGATGACGAGCCTCTTCTCGTTCCTCCTGATCGGCTACTGGCATCATAATCAAAGCGCCAGAGACGGGGCGCGCATGGCGTTGATCGTGACAGCGACCGGCGGCGTCTGCCTGCTTGTGGGCATGGTGCTGCTCGGCCGTATCGCGGGAAGCTACGATCTGGACATTGTCCTTGCCGCCGGACAAAAAATCCGCAGCGACGCGCTCTATTTGCCTATGCTGATCCTCATCCTGATCGGTGCCTTCACCAAAAGCGCGCAATTCCCTTTTCACTTCTGGCTGCCCCACGCCATGGCAGCGCCGACACCGGTGTCGGCCTATCTTCATTCCGCCACGATGGTCAAAGCGGGTATTTTCATCCTGATCCTGTTGTGGCCGGTGCTATCGGGTACCCAGAGTTGGTATCTGATCGTCGCCACTACCGGCCTTGCAACTTTGCTGGTTGGCGCCTGGGTTGCCATCTTCCAGCATGATCTCAAGGGCCTGCTGGCCTATTCCACGATCAGTCATCTCGGGCTTATAACATTGCTGTTGGGACTGGGCAGTCCATTGGCGGCCGTTGCGGCCATCTTCCACACCGTGAACCACGCGACGTTCAAGGCGTCACTGTTCATGGCGGCGGGAATCATCGATCATGAAACCGGAACACGGGACTTGCGCAAGCTTAGTGGCCTTGCCCGTTTCATGCCGATCACCGCGACACTGGCCATGGTCGCCGCCGCCGCGATGGCCGGCGTTCCACTGCTCAACGGCTTTCTTTCGAAGGAAATGTTCCTGGCTGAAGCGCTCGAAGCCCATAGCGGCACGCTGCTAGACAAGGCGATGCCTGTGCTGGCTACCCTCGCAAGCATTTTCAGCGTCCTCTATTCGCTGCGTTTCATCCACCAGACTTTTTTCGGCCCATCTCCTGTGAGCCTGCCCAAAATCCCCCACGAAGCCCCTCACTGGATGCGCTTACCCATCGAAATCCTGGTGCTGCTATGTCTCCTCGTCGGTATCTTTCCGACGCTTACCATCGGTCCGTTTCTGATACTTGCCGTGCGATCCGTGCTTGGGAACCAGACACCTATCTATAATCTTGCGATCTGGCACGGTTTCAATCTACCGCTGCTGATGAGCGGCACTGCGCTCGCTGGCGGGGCTTTGCTTTACTGGCGATTTGGAAGTCGGCTCAACGCGGCGACGACGTCGCCGATTCTGGGGCGGCTCAAGGGACGTAACAGTTTCGAAGCGCTTCTGGCCGCGCTAATCGACGGCGCCCGCATGCTATACCGGCTTCTCAGCACGGCGCGGTTGCAGGTCCAGCTGCGCCTGCTGGTAATCACAGCGCTTGTGGCCGGCGCGCTGCCTTTCCTCGTGCTTGGCTACAGCATCGGGACCGAGCCTGACATCCTTCTCGACCCGATCTTCTCCATTTTGTGGGTATTGGGCGGATTGAGCGCCATCATCGCCGCATATCAGGCCAAATTCCACCGGCTAGCCGCGCTTGCACTTGTTGGCGTTACCGGTCTTTCCACCTGCATCAGCTTTATCTGGCTATCCGCTCCGGATCTTGGCCTGACGCAGTTGCTCGTGGAGATCGTCACCCTTGTTCTTCTGCTCCTTGGCCTGCGCTGGCTACCGCAACGTCTTCCCCATTTCGGGCCTGGCGACCATGCTCCCTGGTCAACCTGGTTCCGGCGCGGCGGCGATCTGTCGGTCGCTATATCTGCCGGGATCGGTACGGCAGCAATCGCCTATGCAATGATGACACGTCCCGCGCCCCAGGGGATCGCCCGCTTCTTCCTGGAACAGGCCTATCCGGGCGGTGGCGGCACCAATGTCGTCAATGTCATCCTGGTGGATTTTCGCGGCTTCGACACGCTGGGCGAGATCACGGTATTGTCGATCGTGGCCCTGACTGTCTTTTCGCTTCTGCGTCGGTTCCGGCCAGCGGCCGAGAGCATCGAAATGCCCGACCAACAGCGCTTCCAGAATGCTTTTGATGACGCCCGTGAGGGACGGCAGCGAGGCGATACGGCGCACCATTATCTGCTGGTTCCCCGGATCATCATGGAATGGCTTTTTCCGGTCATCTTGACCTGCGCGCTCTATCTGCTTCTGCGCGGGCATGACCTTCCAGGTGGCGGCTTTGCCGGAGGCGTTACCGCATCGATTGCGATCATCCTGCTCTACATGGCGAGCGGCACGCGTTCAGTCGAGACGCGGCTAAACGTCCGGCCTGTCCGCTGGATCAGTCTGGGTCTGCTCTGCGCTGCAACGACGGGGGCTGCCGCCTGGCTGTTTGGTTACCCGTTCCTGTCCACCTATTTCAGCTATGTGCAATTGCCGGTGATCGGGAAGATACCGATCGCGAGCGCGCTCCTGTTCGACATCGGCGTGTTTGCGGTCGTCGTGGGCACGACCGTATTGATCCTCATCGCGCTGGCGCACCAGTCGATCCGGACACCCAGCGCAAAGGCCAGAAAGGAAACCGCTCCAGGCAACGAGGAGATCATCTGATGGAAGCGGTGCTCGCAATTGCCATCGGGACGCTCACGGCGTCCGGGCTCTGGCTGCTGTTTCGTCCCCGAACCTTCCAGGTTGTACTCGGACTGGCGCTCCTATCCTATGCGGTCAATCTGTTTATCCTTGCAGCTGGACGCTTGAGGACCAACGCTCCGCCGATCGTCGGCAAAGACATGGTCGACCCCTCACTCTATGTCGATCCGGTACCACAGGCCCTTGTGTTGACTGCCATCGTCATTTCCTTTGCAACCACGGCTTTGCTCCTCGTTGTCCTGCTGGCCGCGCGCGGTCTGACCGGGACCGATCATGTGGACGGTGAGGAGGAGGGGGATCAGTGATCAGCTGGATCGACCATCTCGTCATCGCCCCGATCATCCTGCCGCTGCTGGCAAGCGCTGTGATGCTGAGCTTTGACGAGCGCCGCCGCACATGGAAGCGTGTGCTCAGCTTTGGAACGACGGCGGGCCTGGTTGCCATCGCTGCGCTTCTCGTGTGTCAGGCGGATGGCGGCCTTGATCCAGGGGAGGAGGCGGCCCGCGCCTATCTTCTGGGAAACTGGTCGGCGCCCTATGGCATCGTCCTCGTGGCTGACCGGCTTTCGGCCCTGATGCTGCTCCTCACCAGCATGCTTGGTTTTACCGCCCTCTTTTATTCCCTTGCGCGCTGGGATCGTTCCGGTCCGCGCTTCCATGTGTTGTTCCTGCTGCTGCTCGCTGGCCTGAACGGTGCGTTCCTGACAGGTGACATATTCAACCTGTTCGTTTTCTTCGAAGTTCTGCTCGCTGCCTCTTATGGATTGGTCCTGCATGGCTCGGGCGAGGAGAGGACCAAGGCCAGCCTGCATTATATCACCATAAATATCGCGACTTCCCTGCTGTTCCTGCTCGGCGTCGCCATGATCTATGCTGTCGCCGGCACGCTCAACATGGCCGAACTCGCCGTGCGGATTCCGTCCATCCCGCAGTCCGATCTCATGCTGCTGGAATCGGGTGCGGCGATTCTGGGTGTCGCATTTCTGGTGAAGTCGGGTATCTGGCCGCTCAGTTTCTGGTTGCCGCGCACTTATGCCGCCGCCGCCGCCCCGGTCAGCGCCATATTCGCGATCATGACCAAGGTCGGCGTCTATGTCGTGCTGCGTCTGTCTGCCTTGCTGTTCGGAGACGGTTCAGGCGGCGCTGCCGGCTTTGCAGACCAATGGCTCATCTGGTCTGGCTTCGCGACGATGGTCTTTGGCATGTTCGGCATTCTGGCCACCCGTACGCTGACCCGCGTCGCTGGCCATTATGTTCTCGTATCCTCCGGCACATTGCTCGCAGCGGTCGGCATTGGTGGACAGGCGCTGATGGCGGCCCTTTTATTCTACCTCGTCAGTTCCACCCTGGCCGTCGGCGCACTTTACCTCATCCGCGAACCGGTCGAGCGCAACGCCGATGAAGAGGATTTCATTGCCGGCATTGTCGAGCCGGTCTTCGACGATGAATATGTGGGTACGACGATGCAGCCGGAGAATGAAGTCGGGGTCGTCATTCCCGGCACCATCGCCATTCTGGGCGGCGGTTTTATCTTCTGTACGCTGCTGCTGGCGGGCCTGCCGCCTCTCTCCGGCTTCATCGCCAAGTTTGCGATCATTGATGCCCTGTTTGCTGAGCGCGTCATCCCGCCTGTCGCCTGGATATTGATTATTCTGATCATCCTATCCGGGCTCGCCACCCTGGTCGCGTTGACCCGTGCCGGCATCGACCTTCTGTGGACGCCCGCGCCAGATGCACCATCGCGTCTTAGTGTGATCGAGGTCGTACCGATCGGCGTCCTCTTGTCCGCCTGCCTCGGGTTGATGATCGCGGCTGGCCCTCTGTTGCGCTACATGGAAGCAACAGCAGCCTCGCTGCAGGATCGAAATGGCTACATCGAGGCGGTCCGCAGAGCATCTATCGCAGGGGAGGCCTTGCCATGATCTCGCGCATTCTTCCCTTTCCCAGGCTCAGTGCCGCGCTTTTTGTCATGTGGGTCCTGCTCACCGGCTTCTCACCGGGCCATGTCCTGCTGGGGGTAGCGGTCGCCCTGCTTGTCTCGCGTGTCATGCTTTCGCTCGATCCTGAACCGGTGACGATCCGCTTCGGCTGGGCGATGCTCCGGCTTTCGGGCTTGGTTCTGGCGGATGTTCTGCGGTCGAACATAGCGGTTGCCCGCATCGTCCTGATGCCGCGGCGTGCACGTACCGCAGGCTTCATCGAGTTTCCGATCAGCTTGCGAAGTCCCTATGCGCTGGCGGTGCTCTCGATCATCATCACCGCTACGCCCGGCACATTATGGCTGAAGTATGATGGGCGGCGCGATGTCGTCCTGATCCATGTCCTTGATTTGGTCGACGAACAGGCATGGATCGATCTGATTAAGAATCGCTACGAGAGGCTGCTGATGGAGATATTTGAATGAGCTTGTTCCTGCTCGCATTCGTCATCACCATGGCACAGATCATCCTTGGCCTTGCAATGGGCTGCGCCGTCTTCCGCGTGGTACGTGGCCCGCGGGCACAGGATCGAGTGCTGGGGCTTGATGCTCTATATCTCGCGGCCATGTTGGTGCTGTTGACATATGGCATCCAAACTGGCCGGACCCTCTTTTTCGAGGCCGCGCTAGTCGTAGCCCTGCTAGGCTTTGCAGGGACGGTAGCGTTGGCGAAATTCCTGATGCGCGGTGAGGTGATCGAATGATTGAGGCACCTGAATTGCCAATCTGGGCGGCTATCATTGTCGGCTTTTTTGTGCTGGCTGGCGCGTCGATTACATTGATCGGAGCGATAGGTCTGGTCAGGCTGGGCAGCTTTTACGAACGCGTCCATGCCCCCACATTAGGCCCCACGCTCGGAACGATCTGCATCCTGATCGCGTCCATCACCTGCTTTACGACGCTACAATCCCGTCCGGTCATCCACGAAATACTGATTGGCGTCTTCATTTCACTCACAACGCCGGTAACCCTCATGCTACTCGCTCGAGCGGCTTTGTACCGCGATAGCCGAGAAGGTGCGATCGACGTTCCAGGCGATTCCGCGAATGCTATCAACGACTAATCTTGCTCTAAAAAGCGATGGTTGATGGACCTCGCGTTGCGCGGCTGACGCTCAGTCCATAAGCTTCAGACAATGGCCTGCTTCCACTGACCGACGTGGCCTGAATTAGAGCGATTTTCGATCAATCTGGATCATATCCGCATGAGCTGAAGTAGTTTGCACATTCGGCGGGCTGGAAGATGTCGACGAGCCTGCCGATGAGGCCCCACAGGCCGCTGACGGTGCGCTCGCCTGCTTTTCGGAGCATGGCCTTGAGGCGGGCAAAGG
>Ga0213869_10003410_pt1 | contig 10550 bp, 6 predicted proteins | sample PICome_10_FD_160083 | JGI IMG/M metagenome (GOLD analysis project Ga0213869, IMG submission 160083) | Coastal seawater microbial communities near Pivers Island, North Carolina, United States - PICO132 | ecosystem: Environmental > Aquatic > Marine > Coastal | place: USA: North Carolina...
CCGTTGATGAAAAGCGAGTCTGTTTCGAATATCAGAAGGGATTTAAAAAGTCCGTTGCTGGACGTATTCTTTATCTTGCCGATTTCAACCCAAGTCAGGCTGCGATGACAAACTTCAAACCCTTCGCTAACGAGGACGAAAAAAAAATCTGGTTTGCCTACCCACGCTGGACCCGTGACCAATCGGCGGTTGTCTACCACGCTGGTCGAAAACTTTTCCTCCATACTACCGATACAGGAACGACCGAGCAGGTCACGGCTAACGATCAAGCTGACTACCGTTACCCTCATGGTGAGGCAACTCCGAAGTAGGTCCTTTCTTTGCATATGCCTTTGCTAGCGGTTGATCACCGCCCTCTTTCGCCCCGGTCAGCTCTATTCCAAATGCCACTTCAATCCTTTTCCGCCACAAGAAAACTCCCAACAATTACTGTATCCCTTCAGACTCTTTCGAAAAAGTCATTTGACTCAGAACATCAGCCACGATATGCCAAGCCAACATGAAATCACTAATTAAGTCCGCCATAACCCTCATCGGTTTAGTTTCAATTTCAATAGGATCAGCGAATGCTGCTGACGCAGTTAATGACAAGTGCCCAATCAGCGGTAAAGCTGCTGACGGCTCAAAGAGTGTAGAACTTGTTGCTAAATTCTGTTGTGGCAAGTGCGTTGCAAAATTCGAAAAAGATCCTACGGCATATGCAGCCAAGGTTGCTAAGGCAGCTGACGGGAAATGTGCATTCAGTGGCAAAAGCGCTGGAAAGGAATCAAAAATCAGCATCGCAGTGTGCTGTGGCAAGTGCAAAAAGAAAGGAGACGCTGATCCCAAAGCCCTCTTTGCAAAACTACAAAAGAAAAAGAAAAAGGAGAAGTAAGTATCTTTTCTAAAAAGGAAACTTTTTATACACCTCTATTTCAAAAATGCCGTCCAAAAATGGGCGGCGTTTTTATTTTAAAGAAAAATTATACGGTCCTCCACATAAGGGTCCCTGTGCCAACTTCTTTTTCCTAGCGCATCCCAAATTAAAGCCTTGAGGAATCAATTTGGGTTGATTATTTATATTAGTTTTACACGAGAAATATTATGGCACTTAGACGACAATTTACTTGGAAAGCATTTGGGATTAGGACGGCGATTGCCCTTCTTCTAGTCCTTGTGACCTACAATCCTTTCGGGCCTTCTGCTGTTCGAGCTATCAGCTCGGTTGAAACTTGGAACCCATTACCAATGGGCACAATATTCTTCGCCCTAGTAGTGCTCGCCGCCTGGATCTCCCTCCTCATCTTTGCATACAAAGCGATGGGTCCGGTCGGATCCATTATTTTTGGTGTGCTCTTTGCGGCCTTCGTCGCCCTTGGGTACTCAAAAGGTTGGTTCAAGCCGACAGCTGGCGCAGCAAAATATCTGGGCATGTCAGTCTTTTGGATCATAGGAACTCTCGCGCTAAACGCGGCCTTCATCAAGCGGTCTGTATTCGGTGTAGGTTCCGTCGACGACGGAGATGGCGAAGGGTAAACACCTGCGAAGTCCCTGTAAAAGTTGAGGCGATCCTAGCCATAGGCTGCACGAAAGCTGTAGATAGTTACTGAAAGCTTCCCCCTCTTCAGCTTTTCCACCTGGCAAAACCTCGCGCTGTAGACTGATAAGGAATTAGCAACTTTTTTTGAAAATCCTGCAGATAGGATAGTGAAAAGATTCATTCTCCAAAATTGTAGATCTCGTCCCATATTCGATCGAGAATCTTAAGGGCCTGCTTCGGAGGGACGACACCCATTAGGCCGTCGATTTCCTTTAGAAGACCAAGTTCCCTCAACTTCCCCAGTGCGTCTTGCACTTCAAAGTCTACTTTGATTCCAAAGGTGTCTGAGATCCACTTTTCAACCCGATCGTCGAGAGATTCGATGGTGTGCCCATGGTCGGCTTCGACTAAGAGGAAAAAATAGGCTAAGATGGCCTCTTTTACCTCCTGCTCTTCCGATAAATCAGTCACAAGATTTATGACGGCGCTGTTGTTAGCCTGGCCTTTGAAGTAGAGGTCTTTCGAAACTTGAGCTAAGTAGGATTCTTTGGTTTTCCGAAAAGCCAAATACGATCGCAACATGTAGGTAAACAATCCTGCTAACGCTCCAAATATTAAACTGAGATTGGTGTCTCCCGGAGTGTCTCCAAAAAGAATCGGACCAAATTTTGCAGCAATCGTGACAATACCAGCAAGCGCAGGAGCTAAAATTTTCAGACGATCAATACCCCGCATATTCGGCGTTGTATTAGGAAAAATAGTCTCCAAATCTAGCTTAGGCACACTCTTGAATAAATGCATATGCAAGCCACGCGCATCCTTCCCTGGGAAGTTCTTCATCCTCTTATTAGCCTTAAACCATTCCTCCTCTTTATATTGAATGACCTGGAGCACCCGGTCATATGCGATTCCCTCAATAGGGATCTTTTTGAGACCAAAAAAGGCTTTTCGAAAAGTAGTGAACGGCATTACGCCAAGCTTATAGAGCCGCATTTCTAAAAATTCGTCGAATCTCACATCAAGGCTGATAGGAAAAACATCTTCCCCCTGTATTGCCTCTTTTAGTTCTTCGTCTGTGATTGGCAACCAATTCCCGTCTTTCAAAACCCCATCAAAGATCTTCAAAAATTGTTCGACACGCGGCAAGGCTCCGTGTGGATGTTCAAAAGGATCAAGATGCTCGTAGATCGACTTAAGTTTTTCTTGAGTGGTTTGAAAGTTGTGATGCCAGAGCGCCTCCAACATCTGCGACACTTGTTTCAACTCTTTTTCCAAATCCTTATCGACAATATCCGTAGCGATAAGAGCATCTTTCACTCGAGAGCGAGAAATTGGAATGTAGCAAGGAACGTCTTTGAGGTCAGCCATTACTGATTAGAGGCGGGGGCTTCTGAATGTGAGAAAAACTGAGTTCCCTTTGACCTGATCGACAATAGGGAATCACTATTTTGGTAATGATATGATTTTTGATATCAGGTCTAATTTGCCAAGTTTTTTATAACTTCGAAATTTTTGTTCTATGATTAAGCGAACAGGGCTGAAGCTCTGGGGGATTTACCAGTAAGAGGCGCAGAGAATCACTAAAGACGACTTCAACCCTTTCCCGCCAAAAGGAAATTCCCAGTGGTCAGGATTACAAATCGGGCGGAGTCTTCGGTTGCAGAAGCCAGTAAATCTGGATAGGTTAACTCTTCCGCCCCCAACTGATATGACCCCGCCGCCCTCTCCTCGAACCAGCCTATTAGCGGCGCTTGCAGTCATTCTTTTTGCTTTCTTCTCGGCAAGCACCACTGACGCTACCTCACTCGAACTCCAAGAGGGTGATCATGTTGTCTGGATCGGCAACACTTTCGCCGAGCGAATGCAGTACTTCGGTGAGATCGAAAGTCAATTGCATGCGCGCTACCCGGAGCACAACCTTGTCGTTCGCAACCTTGCCTGGTCAGCCGATACCGTTAGCTTGCGCCCTCGACCCAAAGATTTTGGCGATGTTCATCACTATCTCTCCGAAGTAAAAGCTGATGTCATCCTGGTTTGTTATGGCTTCAATGAAACCTGGGATTATCGTGAAGAGGAAGGGATTGCTCAGTTCGAAGCCAATCTTGCAAGTTTTCTTAGGCGGACACAGAGCAGGAATTACAATGGAGAATCTAATCCTAAGATCGTCCTTTACTCTCCTCTCGCCTGCGAGGGCAACACTGTCCCAGATACCCCCAAAAGAAATCGCCTGCTTTTACTCTACACGAATACGATGCAGCGTGTTGCGGACTCACTTGGAATCCCCTGCATCGATCTTTACTCCGCCTCTAGAGCAATTTATCAACAAGATGAGGAAAAAAAGTACACGATCAATGGCATCCACCTCACAGCAGAAGGTTACTCAAAATTGGCTCCTACTATTCTCTCGGATAAGCTCTTCGCGCCTCTACCTGATGGAGCGCCTCTTAAAGCGATTCGAACCGAGGTGTTGGAAAAAAATGATACTTTCTTTGATTGGTATCGAACCGTAAATAGCTTCTATATTCACGGTGATCGTAAAAACCCATACGGCACAGTAAACTTTCCTCTCGAGCGCAACAAACTTCTCCAGATGACCAGTCTTCGTGATCAGCGGATCTGGAGCGCCGCACGCGGCGATAAGCTTCCCCCTGAGATCGATGATTCTTCCACTATCAAGATCCCTACAAGTCGCCCAGGCAAAAGAGGAGGTACATCTCCTGCACTTTCGCCCATAAAAGAACGAGCCAAGTTCGAGATTGCCGAGGGGTTTCAGGTCGAACTCTTCGCCTCCGAAGAAGAATTTCCGGAGCTTCGAAATCCAGTAGCTATCAAATTTGATGCCGCTGGGCGTCTTTGGGTCGCGACCATGCCTTCCTATCCACACGCGCTTCCCGGCGTCAAAACCAACGACCAGATTCTTATTCTTGAAGATACAGATCAGGACGGTAAAGCCGACAAACGCACCATCTTTGCCGAAAATCTTTACCTCCCACTTGGCTTCGAGTTTGGTGAGAATGGGATCTTTCTTTCACAGGAACCTAATCTTGTTTTCCTCCGAGATACCGACAATGACGGCAAGGCCGATCAAGAGACCATCCTCTTGCACGGCTTTGGTAGCGAAGATTGCCACCACGCTATCCATAACTTTGTCTGGGGTCCAGGTGGAGGACTCTACATGCAAGAGAGCGTGTTTCATCATACTCAAGTGGAGACCATCTATGGACCTCGCCGCAGTAAGGACAATGCTATCTATCGCTTTGATCCGCGAACCCATCGCCTAGAGATCGTTTCCCGCCTCCCTCCCGGAGGAAATCCTTGGGGATATGCTATCAATCGATGGGGAGAACATCTCTATGTCGCTCGTCATAATAACGCCTCGCTAATTAACCAACCCGAGTCCGGCAATGTCGCAAATGCCAATTACGGAAACTCCGATACTCGTAACTGTGGTCAGGAGTTCATCTCGAGTAGGCACTGGCCCGACGAGTTCCAGGGAAAAGTATTTACCAACCAATACAAAAATTTTCAGGGCGTTCTTCTTCACGATTGGACCGAGAACGGCACAACCTACGATCACAAACGTCTCGGTAAGGTCTTTGAAGCGCACAACAAAGCTTGCATCCCAGTCGATCTTCAGCTGGGTCCCGATGGCGCTTTATACGTAGCCGACTGGTATAATCCCGTCCTCGGACATATGCAGTATTCCCTCCGCGACGAAAGACGGGACTCGAGTAAAGGCCGTATCTGGCGGGTTACCTGGAAAGATCGCCCGCTGGATGCACCAGCCAAGATCGTAGGTGCCAGTGTCGAAGAACTGCTTGATTTGCTCAAAGCCTACGAAGACCGCAACCGCTACCGTGCTCGACGCGCCCTTTGGAATCTACCGGACAAAACCCTACTGCCAGCTCTCAAAAAATGGCTAAGCTCGCTCGACCCGTCGGATGTGAACCATGCTCACCATCTCACTGAAGCGCTATGGCTTCATCAACAGCGAGGTTGCATCAATACCGAGCTCTTCCAACAAGTGTCCACTCACCGCGATTATCACGCCCGGGCGGCCGCCGCGCACCTTCTCCGTCAATGGTCTGAAGATCTTCCTGGCGCTCACAACCATTTCCTCCGGCTAGCAAACGACGAGCATCCCAAGGTTCGCCTTGAAACCGTTGTCTCTTCCACCTGGGCTGACCCCTCTATCGCGGTCGCAGTGATCGAACAGGTAAGCGAACATCCCCAAGACAAATACCTTAAATTTGCGACTACCAATGCTCGGAAGGCCCTGGCCCCCGCTCTCCAAAATCATCCTATGGCGATCCCGCCAGAGAAACTCACAGCCCTTCCACTCAGCAAAAGCGTCCTCAGCGCTCTCATTCACCGCCCCAAACTAGATCCCGAGCTTCGGATCAAGGCCCTGAACCACCTTGCCGAGCAAGGTTCCAAAACAAAGGAACAGACATTGATAGAAATTATTGAACAGCTCGAACGAGAAGAACGCCCCGCCCTCGACGATTGGCTCACAGTCCTCGACTCCACCCAAGTCTCCTCCAGCGGTCTACTCGACCCCTTATTAAAATTGAAGAACTCCAACATCCGGCAAGCCGCTTTTGCTGGACAGCTTCGATCCGGTCACCTCACTTCTATCCCTCTTGATCCAGATGCCCTTCGATCCATCGCGAGGATCGATTCGCCCGAACTCAAACTCTCCTATCTTGAACCAGCTCAAAAAGCCCTTTCTTTGTCTGGGGCCGTGCAAGATGCCGCCCTCTTCTCCCTCGGCCATATCCCTGGAAATGATACTAAGATCTTCGATGCCCTTGCCAAACATGTCGCAAATCCAGATCTCACTTCATCGGCAGTCGAGGCAATTCTGACGCGCCCCGAGGAGACCTGGCCCGCCGAAGCTGCTGCTGCTCTGTTAGACACTCAGCTTCCCATCCTCAAGTCAACACCTGTGGGAAAGCGTGGCTCTGCTTCTTTCGAGCTCGTTTCCAAGCTCCTCACTATAATCTCCACCATCCGCAAAGCTCACGATACTGTTGCTCAAATTCGCTCCCTTCAATTGGTGCCGGTAGAGGTCGCCACTGTTCCCGATCAACTTCGTTTCGATCAAAATTCAATCCGAGTCCCCGCAAATACTCCAGTTGAACTCCGTTTAAATAACCCAGACGTCATTCAGCACAACCTCGTCCTTTGCGCTCCCAATTCGCTGGAAAAAGTTGGGCGTAGCGTTGACAAGATCCTTGCCGACCCAAAAGCGATAGAGCGTGATTGGATTCCAGATCTGCCCGAAGTTTTACATGCCACACCGATGGCAAAACCCCATCAGAAGGTAGTGCTTCGCTTTATCACTCCCAAGAAGCCCGGTTCCTATCCCTTTCTCTGCACCGTGCCCGGACACTGGCGCATCATGCACGGAACCATGATCGTCGATAAGCCCAACAACTTATCATCTTCTAATAAAGCTAACAAGCACGTGCTCATTCTCACCGGTGAACCCGAATACGGAACGCGTTCCTCGCTGAGCGAACTAGGAAAAAAGCTAGAAAAAGATCACCAACTCAAGATCACTCATCTTGAAATAGACCGCAGTGAAAATCCTCACCGCTTCCCAGATCTCTCCAAGCACCTACCCAAGGCCGATCTACTCATTCTCTCGCTTCGTTTTGTGAATCTCGAAGAATCCCAATACAAAGCACTTGATCAGCATCTTACTCACAAACCCTTCATAGCCGTTCGCACAACTACCCATCTTTTTGATTTTCCCGAGAATTCCAAGTTAGCAGGTGAAAACCGAGAGTTCCCAACTCGTCACCTTGGAACGCCCTACCGCGGCCACCACGGTCACGAATCTAGCCAAGTCAACTATGTCATGTCGGCAAAGCACCCCGTCATGACAGGTATTGATCCCCGCTTCTGGACCCCTGATTTTCACTACGCAGTCAACCCCTTAGACATCGAATGTAAACCTCTCATGATAGGGCAAGCTCTTAGAGGTCGCCAACGTGCCACCTTCAAAAAAGTGGGTGGGCACAACCACGCTATGGTCCTCTCAGCTGAAGACCAAAAACGTATCAGTGGCAGTCCCCACCCTGTAGTTTGGACGATTGAAAGTAAACCTAATCGCCGTGCTCTCGCAACAACCATTGGGGCCCGTAAGAGCTTTGAAGATCCCAACGTCCAACGGCTCTACCGAAATGCTGTTCTATGGTCTCTTGGTTACGCGATCCCTAAACCCTAGCAATATTATAGGATGTGGAAGCATGCTGTTGATCTAGCGGCAGCTTAAACCGATCCCTAATTAATAATCATTTCCCTTTCACCGCTGTGGTCCATCTACAGTAGTTCTAGTGATACAAAGGCCCCTAGTAGCAAACACGAAGAATTACGCCATATTCCCTTATCGGCTTTATAAAAATCTTCTAAAATCATAATAAAAATAGATAATCCGAAGATTAAACCCGGCAGTTTCTAGTTCCTCAGCTTCATGTAAGACCATGAATTTTTCGGGTGCTTCCCATGAATGTCTTTCATGTTTATTTGGGGGTTTTGATGTTTGCCGCCTTCATCTTTTTCATACCATCGATCCTCATGAACATAAAAACTATAGTCGGTTTCGCCTTATTATTTGCATTGCCATCTCTTTCTGCAGACGACCACAAAGGAAAGATCGAAAAAGAAAAGGTCCACTACTTTGAAGCTTCCTTTAGTTCATTCCATCCTGGAGCAAATTTACGAGCTTCGGAGATCATCGAAGAGTATTGGTTTCCTACCGATAAAAATGTAGGTCGACTCGCGATTCCCTTTGATTTAATGGCAGGAGAATGGGATCATGTTGTCTTTTTTTACAAGCCCGAGGGGATCGCAGACTTTAAACAAAACCCCGATAAGGTCTCTCAAGAGTGGAAAAAAGATATCATCAAAAGGTTAGGAGAAGAGGAATTTGTTAAATTAGAAAAAGAGTTTTTCAGTCTCATTAAGAAAAGAACTCATGCCATCTTTAAGTTAGTAGGTGATCTCCCAAAGATTAATGATGAGTTCTATAACTTGGAGGGATCTAAAACTCCTGTCTTATTAAACTTTGAAACTTTCAAAATGGGAAAAGCTGAAGAAGGATTTGATAAAACTGACCAATTCAGATCAAATACTGGATACACTCCCATGCTTTTCCGTGCCATCACAGGAGACTATGACCAGATTACTATTTGGAAATTACCAAATGATGGGAAAAATTTATTTAATGAACAAAGCGAGGAAATGAAAAACTTCATGAAGAGTGACGCAATGCAATCATACTTTAAACTTATTGAAGAGTCTCAATCGGGAATAGGAACAATTCCTTGGACCTACTCTCAATAATCTCATCTTCCTTAATCGAGTGCCTTTAAAAACTTGATTTTTAAGAAAATACATTACGAGGTTTTAGGCATCCTAAGAAAATATTTAGTCTCGCTAATAATCGCGACATTCCTTGCTCCTAATTTTCTCGCTAATAACAACTCAGTCTTAGCCGAGGGCATAATTATTGTTACTATGACCATCGAGCAGGAAACAGATGAAGAAAAAATGGTAATCCACAAAGATTTCTATTAACCGATATTGCAAATGAAGAAATTAGTTTTTTATTTAACAATCCTCAGTGGGATCTTTAGTGCATTTGCACAACAACCAACCAAAAACGAGGCCTCGCTTCCTCCAATTCCTGACCCTACCCCGCCGATGATACTAGACAGGCTGGGTGAATACCGCCGAGATGTTGTTACTGATTCTGAAGAAGCAAGACGTTGGTTTAATCAAGGGATGGCACTAATGCTGGGTTACAACTTTGATGGCGCGATCTCATCTTTTCGCGAAGCGACGCGTATCGACCCTAATTTTGCTATGGCTTGGTGGGGTATTGGTTATTCTGGAGGACCGAATCAGAATAACCCAGGTATCGATAAACCAAAAGATCAATGGTCATACGCGGCAACACGTAAAGCATTTGAACTTCGTGAACGAGAGAAGGGAGCTAACAAAGCACTCATTGAAGCTTTGATACACCGCTATACATTCCCGGTTGCCGAGGATCTTACAGCACAAAATGAAGCGTATCTTTCCGCGATGAATAAAGTTAATCAAGAGTATCCTATGGATCCTGATGTTGCGGTCTGGAAGGCAGAAGCAATGATCTGTATGCAGCCTTGGAATTATTGGACGTTAGAGGGCGAACCTGTCGGAAAGACCCTCGAATTTCGGGCCATTCTAGAGAGAGTAATGCGTCAACATCCAAATCATCCTGCAGCCAATCATCTTTATATTCACACGATGGAATCCTCTCCTTGGCCAGAGCTTGCTGAACCTGCTGCTGATAGGCTTGTTAATCTTGTTCCTGCAGCCGGCCACTTAGTCCATATGCCTTCCCATATATGGATGCAGACCGGGCGTTACGATGACGCGGCTAATTGTAATCGGCGTGCCGCTGCACTCGATGACGCATGGTTTGAGGGTGACCCAAAAGCCGGAGAGTATCGCGTATACATGGCCCATAATAGGCACTTCCTGGCTTGGGCAGCCACCATGCAGGGTCGACGCCGAGAAGCTCTTTCCGCTTCTCGAGCTATTGAGACTGAAGTGCCGCCAGCACTTATGGAGGCATTTGCACCATTCAGTGATGGAGTCTCTGCAAGCAAATGGCACGTCTTAGTTCGTTTTGGTATGTGGCAAGAGATACTTAAAGAACCTGGGCCGCCGGAGTGGGCTTTGGTTGGAAAGGCGATGCAGCATTATGCTAAAGGAATAGCCTATGCGAATACTGAGAAGCATGAAGAAGCAGCTGAGGAGATCGCTGCACTTAATGATGCCGTTGAGAAATTAGTTGGCAAGGAGCGCAAGCTGGGAAATCAGCCAGCCAGTGAAGTTATGAAAATTGCACAGCAGATCCTTAGAGGTGAGGCAGCTTTCAAAGCAGGCCGCCGTGAGGAAGGGCTTAAAGAGCTCAAAAAGGCCGTGAATATTGAAGAAAGAATTGTCTATGCTGAGCCTGCTCCTTGGATGA
>Ga0213869_10003421_pt1 | contig 10541 bp, 15 predicted proteins | sample PICome_10_FD_160083 | JGI IMG/M metagenome (GOLD analysis project Ga0213869, IMG submission 160083) | Coastal seawater microbial communities near Pivers Island, North Carolina, United States - PICO132 | ecosystem: Environmental > Aquatic > Marine > Coastal | place: USA: North Carolina...
GATGGTAGAGTGCATGGTTATGTCAACGCCAACGGCGCAGTAACAGGACGTATGACACACTCAAGCCCCAATGTTGCTCAAGTACCGGCAGGTAATGCACCCTACGGTAAACAGTGCAGAGAGGTTTGGACAGTTCCTACAGGCTACAAGCTAGTAGGTATGGACGCAAGCGGCTTGGAATTACGTATGCTTGCACACTACATGAACGATGAGGCATATACAAATGAAATTCTCACGGGAGATATTCACACGGCAAACCAGCTGGCTGCTGGCCTTGAAACTAGAAATCAAGCAAAGACTTTTATCTACGCTTTCCTTTACGGCGCAGGAGATGCGAAAATCGGAAGCATCGTCGGCGGAAGTGCAAGAGATGGTAAACGACTTAAGGAAAAGTTCCTACGAAATACGCCAGCTCTTAGAACATTACGAGAACGAGTTGGAGTGGCTGCTGGAAGAGGTTATGTTTTTGGATTGGATGGACGCAGGGTCGCTGTACGGTCAGAACACGCGGCACTAAATACTCTCCTACAAAGCGCAGGCGCAATCGTTATGAAGAAAGCACTGTGTTTGCTGGACGAGTACGCAACCATTCATAAAATTGATTATAAGTTTATAGGAAACATACACGATGAAATCCAGACGGAGGTCGCAGAAAAGGACGCAGTACGGTTTGGCAGGCTCTCAACTGCTTGCATTGAGGCAGCAGGAAACTACTTCAAACTCAACTGCCCTCTCGCAGGCGAGTACCAAATCGGAACCGACTGGAGCCAGACACACTAATGAGGAAAAAAACAATGAGTCAAGATAGACAATTGGAAAACAAGACTAGGTTGACAATCAACGGTAAGCGTTACCGAGTAGGCAATCCAAACCACCCACATTACGAACTGTACAAGAAGCACGGCATTGATTCAGTACTTGAGGTCATGGGTTTGGTTGAGGACACGCGGCAGGAGGATGACGACACATTCCCTTGGGGCAGTATATTCTTTCTCGCAGCACTCGCGGGTTTGATTTTATTCACTACGATGGGAAGATAATATGAAACCTGCAAAAGCTGATAGGAAGAAGTTTGACTTAGACTTAGCATACGGTGAGGTACGGGAAGACAAGATTGCCGATATGCTACAGAACAAGAAGATTGAAGTTAAGTCCGAGAAGGATATGTGGCAGAAGACTGGTAACATCTGCATTGAGTACCAGTCGTGGGGTAAGCCATCAGGCATTGCAGCCACAGAGGCTGACTACTGGTTCCACAACCTATGTATAGGAGACGAAGAATACTGTACCTTGGTGTTTGATACTAAAGTCTTGAAGAAGATAGTAAATGGTTTGTATAAGTTTAAAACAGTATCAGGGGGTGACAACAACGCAAGCCGGATGTTCTTGGTGAACTTACAGAAGCTATTCTCAACGGATGTAATCAAAGCATTCAAGGAACTCGAAGATGAAAAAGACTGAGACGTTAGTTAAAGACATCTACAAGCTGATGGAGACAAAGGACGCTGACCCAGCAGTAGACGTTGAGGCTGAGATTGAGAAGTTCGGTGAAGCAGTCAAGGACTTAATGCGTACAGAGTTTGGCAGGGAGAAGCGACAAGACAAACGGACGCTAAGGTTGTCTAACATTGGACGCACAGACCGTTACCTTTGGAACGTAGTCGCAGGTACAGAGAAGGAAGAGCTAGAGCCACACACGTACGTTAAGTTTATGTACGGACATCTAATTGAAGAGATGCTGTTATTCTTAACACGTATGGCAGGACACACAGTCACCGACGAGCAGAAGCAATGTGAGGTAGAGGGCATCCGAGGCTCAATGGACTGTAAGATAGATGGTGTAGTGACGGACGTTAAGTCAGCCAGTACCTTTGGCTTTAAGAAGTTTAAGGAAGGCAAGATACTACATGACGACCCATTCGGCTACGTAGACCAGATTAAAGCCTACGCCCATTCAGAAGGCGAGACTCAAATCGGTTGGTTAGCGATGGACAAGACTAACGGTCACCTGACGTTCCTGAAGTATGACTTGGCAGACCCCAAGGTCAAAGCAGTGTTAGACTTCAACGGCACTATTGAGGAGCGAGTCATACACTTGAAGGAGATGGTAAAAAAGCCAGAGCCTAGCAACTACTGTAACCCGCCGGAGCCGGAAGGTAAGTCAGGTAACATGAAGTTAGCAATGGGCTGTTCTTACTGTCAATACAAAAAGCATTGCTATCCTGACCTACGGTTGTTTAGCTACTCCTACGCACCAAAGTACTTGTGTAAGGTAGTCAAAGAACCAAACGTACAGGAGCTTGAAATCAAATGAGTAAAAACAAAAACGGCAGATTCCGGTCAGGCTTAGAGTCAGCGCTGTACGACCAGCTTAACAAGGAGTTCCTATACGAACCGTACAGATTACCGTACACAATACACCGTAAGTACGTACCGGACTTTGTACACGAAGGCAAGAACATACTAATTGAGGCTAAGGGTTACTTCAGGGTAGGCGACACACAAAAGTACACCGCCATCCGAGACTCAATGCCAGACTGGGAATTAGTGTTTGTCTTGTCAGACCCTCACAAGAAAGTACGTAAGGGCAGTAAGATGACTATGGGACAGTGGTGCGAGAAGCAAGGCTTTGCTCACTTCACCGTTAAGACCACGAAGGAACTACTAAAGTATGTGAGGGATAAATAAGATGTCATTTAATGAATATAAGGAACAGTTCCTGCGCGACCACGATGAGATAACTATATTGGAAGTGCTGGAGATAAACGGTGAGGAACTGTTGGAAGCATTTGAAGATAGACTGATTAGACATAGAGAGGATACTTATGAGTTGTGATGCCTATGATATGAACCCTGATTCGCCCTATTATGGTGAGCTTGCTTGTATGACACCTAAGCCAGATAGCCGTGAAGATATTGAACGCAGGTTTCTAAACAAGACGACAAAGTGGGAACTGTTCGATGAGTTAGAATTTTGGAAGTCAGTAGCTATAGAACATTATGTTCCTGAAGACGCTTACGAAGAATTTTTACGAGACACAGAGGTGCCACACGAATGAGTATTAATGAAGCAACACCAGAGATGTGGGACAAGCTACGTCTTAAGTACAAAGCCATGGGAGACGAAGAGCTTAAGGAGTACGAAAAAATAGATGTGGTGAATAACCCAAGCCACTACAACGCTGGTAACATAGAATGTATCGAAGCTATCCGAGAGTCTATGTCACCGGAAGAGTTCAAAGGATACCTAAAGGGTAACACCATGAAGTACCTCTGGCGTTACGACTACAAGAGTAAGCCTGTAGAGGACTTAAAGAAAGCACAGTGGTACTTAGCACGTTTGACCGAGGAGATAGAGTAATGGCACTTAACATAGCAACTTGGAAAATAATTAGCGTAACTAACGCGATACAGGAGTTAGCGTGGTTACTCGGAGACGATGTAGATTATAACGATGTTCTTACTTCTCTTCAGGTCTCTGCTCTTATTTCCCCAAAACTAGCAAGTGACGTAGATGAAATTAACTTCTATGTACATCATAAGTACGGTGATGATGATTACATCGAGGAAGAACACTTAGGTTGTCAGAACTTTCCTGTTTGTGACACAGAAGGTTGCGGGGGTGGTAAATAATGGCACAAGGACAGACACACGGCGGTAAGGGTTCAGCAGTGCGCCCTACTGACAAGAAGAAGTACGAGAACAATTATGACGCTATCTTCGGTAAGAAGAACAAAGAAAAGGAGAAAAAACAAGATGCTGTCAAAAAATAATAAGCTAAGACTACAGGCGTTTGTCTCTTTTCTTATCTCTCCTATCTATGTACCAATTGTCGTATGTTGGGAATATAGGCAAGACATTATAGACTTCTATGAAGACTGTTGGAAAATAGCTACAAACACACATAACGCATTGGAGAAGAAACAAGATGACAACACAAAGAACAGTTAGGTACGAGTTCATCGCACACCCTTATGATTGTGAGCTAGGTTCCTCTCCAAGCACCACAGTTAGTTTAGTCATACACGACAGAGACATTTCACTGCCAGAGATGTACAAACAGTTTGAATATTTTTTAAAGGCCGCAGGCTATTACCCACCAACGGAAGAAGAATAATGGATAAGTACCAACAGTTTATACACAAGTCACGTTACGCGCGCTGGATTAAAGAGGAAGGCCGTCGTGAGACGTGGGAGGAGACAGTACAACGATATGTCGATTTTTGGACAGAACGTGGACAGATTGACAGCAAAGTGTCGAAGAAACTGTATAACGCTATCTACAACCTAGAAGTTATGCCGTCAATGCGCTGTCTTATGACTGCCGGTGTAGCCTTGGACAAGGACAACGTAGCAGGCTTTAACTGTAGTTACCTAGCCATTGACTCACCACGTAGCTTTGACGAGCTTATGTACGTGCTTATGTGCGGTACTGGTGTAGGGTTCAGTGTTGAACGTAACTTCATTACCAAGCTACCTGTCGTCGCTGAGTCCTTCCATAAGACTGACACAACGATTGTAGTGGGCGACAGTAAGGTAGGATGGGCATCAGCATTCCGTGAGCTTATCGCTATGTTGTACGCCGGTAAGATACCTAACTGGGATATGTCAAAGGTACGACCCGCAGGTGCAAGACTAGAGACATTTGGTGGCCGAGCGTCAGGGGCACAACCGTTGGAGGACTTGTTCCACTTCTGTGTTGATGTCTTCCGCAAGGCAGAGGGACGTAAGCTAACCAGCCTTGAATGTCACGATGTAGTGTGTAAGGTAGCTGACATTGTAGTTGTGGGTGGTGTAAGACGTTCAGCTTTGATTAGCTTGTCAAACCTCTCAGATAACCGTATGGCGAAGGCTAAGTCAGGAGCATGGTGGGAGCTTAACGGACACCGTAGACTGGCTAACAACAGCGTAGCGTACACAGAGAAGCCAGACTTCGAGGCGTTCCTCAATGAGATGCAGACATTGTACGAGTCTAAGTCAGGTGAACGTGGTTTGTTTAGTCGTGTAGCAGCACAGAAGATTGCAGCTAGGAATGGCCGTCGTGACCCTAACTATGACTTCGGTACTAACCCTTGCTCTGAGATTATCCTACGTAGTAATCAGTTCTGTAACTTGTCAGAGATTGTAGTACGAGAGGATGACACGGAAGAGACGTTGAAAGCTAAGGCGGAAGTAGCGGCCATCATTGGTACACTACAGGCTACCCTGACTGACTTCAGATATTTACGTAACATCTGGAAGAAGAACACAGAGGAAGAGGCTTTACTGGGCGTGAGTATGACAGGTATCATGGACAACAAACTGTTAAGCACACCTAACTCACCGCATTGTGAAGCGGTGTTGGAGAATGTGAGAAATGTTGCTATTGAAACTAATAAGAAGTGGGCTAAGAAACTTGGCATCAATCAGTCTACTGCCGTTACTGCTGTTAAACCGAGTGGTACTGTTTCTCAGCTTGTCGATAGTGCTAGTGGTATCCATCCTCGTTTCTCTAAGCATTACATTCGACGTGTACGTTCGGACAAGAAAGACCCGCTTGCAGTCTTCATGGCAGCCGCAGGATTCCCTGTAGAAGATGATGTGATGTCTGATTCGTCATCGGTGTTTAGCTTTCCTGTCAAAGCACCAGAGACCAGTGTGACGGTCAGTGACGTAGGTGCAATGCACCAGCTAGAGCTTTGGAAGATGTACCAGAATCATTGGTGTGAGCATAAGCCAAGTATCACAGTATACTACACTGACAGCGAGTTCCTTCAGGTAGCTCAGTGGATTTGGGATAACTTTGACTTGTGTAGTGGAATTAGTTTGTTGCCTGTTAGTGAACATACGTATCAGCAAGCTCCTTATGAGGACATCAGTGCTGAACAATATAAAGAACTACTAGCATCAATGCCAAAAGATATTAACTGGTCTGACCTACAATACTTTGAGCAGGAAGACAACACAACCGGCTCACAGGAACTAGCGTGTACCGGAGGTGCTTGTGAAATAGTTTAAATTAACAGCTGTATACGGCGTATTAGTACCTAAACAGCAACTGAAGTAAACTTGGGGGTCGCAATGACCCCCCTTTTTTACTCGCTGGGGGTCGCAATGACCCCCCTTTTTTTACTCGCTGGGGACTTGCGCCCCTACAATCATTCCGGTAATAGCAGCAGTTTTAGGTAGACCTTCAACAAATTTATTGAACAAACCCTTAGATATTTTATCTCCCTTCTGTAATTGAGCGTTCATAGCTTTTGCTATATTTATCTTTTTATCAACTACTTTAGGGTCTATCTGCTTTCGAGCTAGTGTTGAGAAAACAGGATAAAGCAGAGAACTTAAACCGAAGTTACGGATAGCACCCAGTTCCGCCCCTCTAACAGCAAGGGACAAAGCAGCTTCAGAACCTTCAATACCCTTAGACATTAAATCTACTTCCTGAGCTAACTTATAAAGTTTATCTCCTTTCTCTTTACCCACAATAGCATTGAACGTATCCGAAAACTTACCCAGCTCCATTTTTTGTAGGAAGTTATTAAAGTGTTGAGGCGAGCCAGTCGGGAACAAGTTGTTAATAAACTCCTTCTCAATAGACTTTATCATATTTTCACCATCTACTGTCACTTTCAACTCTTTAGCTTTTGACATGAGTTTTTTAAGGTCTTGTACTGCAAGGTTTTCACCAGATTTAACCAAGTATTGACCAATGTCGGCTACGTTATCCTTTTTAAGCGCCTTAGATACCCAACCGCCGTGAATGGTGTTTATGCCTTCCTTATACAGTCCTGACAAATCCTTATACTTCTCAAGCAACAAAGGGTTAAAATTCTGAGCAGCAGAATCCATAGACTTTGACAGGTCTGTAATGGCTTCTCCAATTAACTTCTCTGCTTTAGTGTTTTTCTCACCCACCGAACGCTCCATGTCACGTTGCAGAGACTTTAAAGTAGAAAGCTCTGTATGTGCTTCCGAGAATGACATATTAGGACGCATACTAGTGAGCTTATTAGCAATAGTTTTGTGCTTACCTAGAATACCTGTAGTACCTTCCTTTGTAATTAACTCATCCAAAGCATCCTCGCCCCGTTTAATAGCAGACTGAGGTCGAACAATGTTTTTATTGGTGTTAAAAATTTTCTCCAGATTTCCAGTAGCTATGCTTAGCATTTTATTAGCTGTGGGGTCGTTCCCGATTCGCCCTTTTAACTCTCGCAGCTCTCTTAACTTCTTGTATACTTCTTTCGGGGACAGCACGGTGTTGATGTTATTTACGTTATCTAAAACAGATTTTACTGAAGATGTCTTTTTGCTTTTAGGTAAAGATAGATAAGCACTACGGACTCTGTTTTTTATATTACCTGTTTTAAGAAAGACAGAACCTTCTTTGTCTATTATCTGATACATAGGAGTAACAATAGCCTTCAAAGCCGTATCACTGTCCTCTACCATCTTTATGAGAGCTTCGCCTGTTTCTTCTCTCGTTAAATCGTCAGTAGAACGACCAAGTATTTCTTTAAACTGGTCTACGATATATTTGTCTTGAGTTTTTAAAGAGTTTTCGTACTCCTGCTTCATAAACATGGAAGAAGAGGCGTAGTCTTGTCCTAAACGTCCCGTTTTGCTCTCTGGAACCGCTTGTACGGGCATAAGGCCGCCGCCCTTCTGCATAAGTTTCTGGTTAAGTTCCGAGGCAAGCCGTAGTTCTTCACCACGCTTCCCTAAGTTCTGTACTACTTCCTGTAGGTACTGTTCACTAAACTCACCGGAAGCTATGACATTATCAAGGGTTGTGTCACCACGCTGAATAGCAAGGGCGAGGTCAGTCGCTGCTGCCTCTCCTGTACTGCTAAAGTATTGTGGAGAGAAAAACTTACTAATGGGCTGATATACTGTCTTCAGTCCCTTACCAAGAATACCAAAACCAGCGCCGAATGCGGCATCTTTAGCTGCTGCTTCTAATGATTCTTCCGTTGCTGTGTTAAGGTCGAAGTCTCTGTCCTCAACATATGATTCAGCAAGTTCGCCACTAAAGTAACCAGTTCCTGCGCCTACAGCTCCACCAAGCAAACCGCCAACAACGGAACCTACTGGCCCAAAAGCTGTACCTAAAGAGGCACCATATAAGGCACCGGCAACGGCACCTCCTGTTTCAGTAACAGTAGATATGTAGTCGGCTTTAGTTGCTTGGTCTATATTGTAATCCTCTTCCGTGGCTAATCCAGAACCAATAGCATATTGCTTTATTTGTTCTTCTGTAGTCCCATCAGGTATTCCGTCAATTACTTGTCCTGTGGGTAATGTTTTACTAAAAGACATATTAAATTCCTATCTTATCTGAAGCCTCGTCGAGAAGCTTGTGTAGGTACGCTTGCGGTTGTTAGCGTATCTGCGGCTACTTGAGCATCCCAAGTCATTGGTTTTTCGGGTATATCGTAGCCGGGAAGATTGTACTGCTGCGCTACTTGCTCTGCATACCCTTCACTTTTCTTCAAGTCTTGCCAATGCTGAACAAAACCAGCTTGATTGCCTCTATTATCGTTTAAGTATTTAGCTTTTTCTTTATTCCTTTCAGCATTAAACGCAGACATTTTAGCCATGGCTTTAAGGAATCTTTCAATTTCCTTTGCGTTCCAGTCCTTAGTTGGAAAACCTTTTTGAATTATAGCAATATCTCGGTCAGAAGCAACACCCGGTGGTAGATTATTGATAATACCAACGGATATTAAGTTATCAAACTCCGTTTTTAAAGAGTCAACTGCGGTTTGTCCACCTAAAAACTCTTTAGTCGCAGACCAAGTTTTACCGATGACGCCGCCAGTAGGCTTAAAGCGTGCGTATCGTGAGATTAAATTTAAAGCTTTTGCGGCTTCCCCATCAGCTTTTTCCGCTGCTTCCTCTGCCTCAGCAATTCTTTCATAATCTCCAGCAAGCATTTTACGACCACGAGCTTTTTCCGCTGCAAGTCTTTCAATCTCTCTTTGTTCTGCCCTTTGTCTATAACCGCTAGATACCTCAGCTTGTCCCATAGCCTGTATCTTAGCAGCCGTCTGAGCAGCACCAGCGAGGTCACCAGTACCTTGTTGTATCTTAGCCAGCTTCGCTAGGTCTTCCGGTTTATTTAAGTCCAGACCAGCTAACGCTTGACCCATACGTGCTTGGGGCGAAGGGGCGCCACCACTAGCGACACGACCTAAGCTACCCTGAAGTCGTTGTGCTTGTTGCTGACCAAACATACCACGGAAACCGGGAGTACCGGGTACAGCAGAAGTAGGCTGTTGTGTGGGAGTAATCTCCGTGAGCATTCTCATTAAATCTTTAGCCATTAGGTTTGTCTCCTTTATTGTTGAGTTATGTCAAAGTTACTACCTAAATCAAGAACATCTTGAATGTCCTGTACTGTATCAGTAGGTGTGTAATTTTCATTAAGTGAAATACCGCCAAACATACCACCAATAACAGGTAGACCAGAAAGATAGTCTTGTGCGCCGCTAAAAATATTACTAAATATACCATCTTGTCCCGAAGCTAAATCGGGCTGACGTAACGCAGCCGCTGCTATCTGCTCCTGTAGTGTAGCTTCTCGACCTAACAAACTATCAAGCAAGGAACGCTGCTGTTGTAGTCTCAGCTGGTTAGCTAAGTCTTCAGCCTGTGTACGGGCTTCAACACCACCTAAACCTAATTCAGCTTGGTACTGTGCGCCAGTTCTACGGCCTACGTCGGCAAACCCGGCAGGAGTAGCTGCGGCACCAAAGAGTCCAATAGCCTGCTGTTGTGGCATATAACCAGCACCCAGTAGACCCTGTGCCCCTAGAAGTGATTGCTGTTGTTCAGCCAATGCTTGCTGTCTAGCACCTAAACTAGCTCGTGACATAGCTTCCTGTCGTGCAGTCTCCTGTGCCAGTAACTCAGGAGAAGCACCACCGTAAGCAGCGGAGGAAAGACCTAAGCGACCTTGGGATAGCATACGCTCTTCTAAAGCTAGACGCTGACGTTCCTCTTCAGGACGCTGTGTAGCTCGAATCTGTTCAAAGATAGCAGCTTGCTGTGCCGCAGGGTCTTGCCCTACCTGACCAAACAAACCCGCTGCTTGTCCCATTAGCTGCGTTTGTAAAGCCTGTTGCTCAGGAGACAAACCAACGGTTAAACCCCCTTCAGGTGTTGCCGAGACATCAGCTAAAGTACCTGTGACTGTGTAGGGTTTAAACTGAGTAGCTTCCCCTACCTGTCCTGCAAGTCCTGTAAGAGCTGCCTGCTGCTCACGACCTAGCTGTTGAACGTCTTGGATGTTCTCACGTCCTAGGTAGTAATCAGCGCCGGCTCTAGCTGCGTCAGTTAAATCAAATAAACTCATTATATTAGTCTCCCTAATAGAGCGTGTATGTCAATTTTTTGAATAGAGAACTGAGCATCATTAATCTCAGCTTCAAGGCCAATCGTCACTACCTCACCGCTACCACTGGTGTTTACCTTCGGAGTGTTGATAAGAATAGATGAAGTGTATTCACCAGTAGTGTTGTACTCAGCAATGCCGTACTCGGCTAGAGTTCCTGTAC
>Ga0213869_10003422_pt1 | contig 10537 bp, 8 predicted proteins | sample PICome_10_FD_160083 | JGI IMG/M metagenome (GOLD analysis project Ga0213869, IMG submission 160083) | Coastal seawater microbial communities near Pivers Island, North Carolina, United States - PICO132 | ecosystem: Environmental > Aquatic > Marine > Coastal | place: USA: North Carolina...
CTATAAAAGGTAAGATGGCTACAGCGCCTCACGTACTGACTCAAATGATGCGACTTCACCAGATCACGTGTGGTCATTTAAAAAATGATGATGGCACAACTACTGATCTTAAAAATTCTAGAACAGATGAACTAATTAATTTGTTAGATGAGGTAGAGGGTAAAGTTATTATCTGGGCTAACTATATCCATGACATAGAAGCATTAGTCAAAACTGTATCTAAAGAATATGGAACAGAAACCGTGGTACAATATTATGGTGCTACGTCAGCTGATGATAGAGCTAAAGCTATTAAAAAGTTTCAGGACCCTGACTCTAAAGTTAAATACTTTATAGGTAATCCACAGACCGCAGGTTATGGTATTACACTTACAGAAGCAGGTACAGTGGTTTATTTCTCTAATGGATATGACTTAGAAAAAAGACTACAGTCAGAAGACAGAGCACACAGAATAGGTCAAAAGAAGTCGGTAACATACGTAGACTTTATAGCACCAAAAACTGTAGATGAAAAGATTGTAAAAGCTTTACGTAATAAAATTAATATTGCTAGTCAAGTAATGGGAGAAGAATTAAAGTCATGGATCTAATAATATTAAATGATGGCCTATATCAACTGATACCTGTAACAAAACAAATAATGGAAGGCATTGCTATAACTGCAGAAGTAGATTGTTTTGATTTGTGTGATATATTGAGACTCAAGCTGACAGGTTATGTTGATAGTTTAAACTTACATATAATGAATGATGGCTCTGGTAACTTTATTGGATGTATGTGTAGATAGGATTTTCTAAGACAAAAGTATTTTTGTCGAAAATTACAAATCCACTAATCCCGTTTCGCGATTCAAAAACTTATATTCTATTTTTTGTATGTTAAAGTCCTGTTTAATTTTATTACAAATTTTCTCTACGTCAAACTTTGCACAAGAGTAGACATCAAACTGCATTAGTGCAGGAGATGGTTCGTCCCATACATGCATAGCTATGTGTGATGTTTCTATAATTGCAACAGCAGTGATACCTCGGTTACCTTCCATGTTACAATACTTAACATAAGGACCCATAAATATTTTCATATTTATAGAGTCTACAAAATCTTTCATCCATTCTGTTAGTTGTTCTTCATCAACCGGTGGTTTGATAGCTTCAGCACGAATGATTAAGTGCTGATGCACTAGCAAACTATTTTTCATAAAGTTAACCTACGACTTTGCCGTCTTTCCATTCCATATCTGGAAGTCCTTCAGAATATTTTTTACCATCAAAGGTTAACACTTGTTTTCTGTTTGAATCTGATTCGTGATAGCTTATGTGGACCCATCCGCCTGCGGGATCGTCTTTGTCAAAGTACTCCATGATGAGCTGGTCAAAATCTACGTTATTTTGTAACCAGTAGGCTACCTTAATATTAGGCACGCCAAATATTTCTAGGTCAACCGCCTGGCCCAGTGCATGCTGTGATGTTTTTTTGCTACCGATTGCTTCGCAAAGCGCCTCGCTCCGGTATCCGCTGGTGACTGTCACAGGTTTGTCGAAGTGTGCACGTAAAGGTTCAAGCACCTCATAACATAAGTCTCCTAAATTTTTTATCTCTGCTGATCCTGGTGTATTATCTATGCCCTTACGCTGCGCGGTCATCGAGTTAGTCATCTCTCTTAAAGTAAAGTGTTTACTCAACTGCATAATTTTTCTCCTAGTTAATGATTTTTTCTATAGCGAAGAGTGCAGCTGTTCCCGCAGCCGCTAAGAGAACCCAATAGACCTTGTCTATCTTACCGCCCAATTTCTCGACGTCTTCATGTACATGTTTTAAATTTTTCTTAACACCTGAAATGTGTCCGTATAAAGATAAAATGTGTTCTCTAGTTGTTTTGGGTTCTATCGCCATAATTTTAAACTCTTTGTTTTAATCTGATTGCTTGTTCGCTTGGTGATAGTAAAGCAGTCTCAACAGTTGTCAATCCTGTTGCTGGGTTAATTGGTGCAGTAGTTGCGCTTGCTACTTGAGTAGCTGCTGGTTGTGGTGGTAAAGGTGGGGTTTCTATTTTAGTAGTTTGAATATTTTCTTTTAAGTTAGGTAACTTCATAGAAGTTAAATCTGGAGCATTATCTTCTTCAATAGGATCATAATAAAAAGGTTCATCAAATCTTTGTCTCCTTAGATTTTTTAAAACTTCATCTAATTCTCTTCTAGGATAAAATGAATCTTTATTGATACTTCTTCTTTTATTATATCCACTTGCTTCATCATTTTTTTCTAATCTTTCTATTTTACTTTCCATTCTAGGTTTAGAATAAGGAACAACATCCATTGTTCCTCTTATAATTTTTCCAATATCGCCATAAGAAAATCCTCTTTCTTTTAATTCTCTTTTTAAAGTTGTTTCACTAACACCAAATTTTTTAGCTGTTTGAAAAGCATCCCAAATTCTTTTTTGTTCTCTCCAAACATTTCTTTGAATTCTAATAAGATCTTCTGTTACCGCATCACCATATGAATCTGTGTTGTACATAGTAGATCCTTTATAAACTTTTGTTCTAATATTTCTGTAATCGTTAATTAAGTAATCCATATTTTTATTTATGTCTACTTCATATGGTTTAATACCTGTGAATAATCCCATTAAAACATCTTTCATATCATAAACTCTTCCTTTGTATTCAGTTCCTGTATATGCAGAATAAGCTTGTCGCATAGATGTAAGAGCTCCAGGTTCCAATGCTTTAGTAAGATAATCTATACTTTTATCATATTTTTCTGTGTCAGAATCTAATTCATTCCATATTACTTTACCTGTTTTAGTTCTACCATTTTTAATAGCTTGAAAAGCTTCGTTACCAATAGGTGTTGAAATAAAAGGATCTAACAATTCTCTAATAGGTCCTGCTTCATCTGTAAATAAACCCCACATAAAATTTCCTGTGGTTTGACTTTTAATTTCTTTGTTTTGAATTGCATTCATTAAAGCAATCCAAGGTCTTCTTACATAATCGTAAGGTAAAACAGTAGAAAGATCTACCATTTTAAATTTTCCTTCTACAGCTTTAGTTATAGCTACTAATTGTGAATTTTTTTGATAAGGAGCAGCAAGATTTCTTCTATACTCATCAATAAGTTCTGAACCAATTCCTGTTATTGCTCCATAAGTTTTTGCAATAGCTATACCTTTTGCACCTTGTGTAGTAAACATTCCAAGTAGACCTCTGTATCCCATTTCTCTTAAAATAGGATCTCCAGATAAAATTTCTTTTGTAGATATATTCATTACATTAAATGTACCTCTTAAAGTTTCTGCAGGAAAAGCTACAAAGTTTCCAAGTGGTAAGTTTCTTACACCTTTAATTAATGGTGGTACTTTACTATAAGTAGGCATAGTGTTTCTTACGTAATAAGCTGATGCTTCTTTAATAGCTTCGGCTAATGTTTTTTTACTACCATCATTATTTAACATATCTAATTCTCTACCAGCTACATTTTTAAACCAACTTGCCATTCGTTTCATATCATTTTTAGCGTAGTCTTTTAAAAAAGATTTATACCAATTGTAACCATACCATTTCCAAACATGGTCACCTCCTGCATATATTTTACCTAATAATTCTACGATTCTAGCATCGCCTACAGCTTTAATCATAGTATCTAAACTGTTAATTGTTTTACCTTTTTGTGTAGCTGCAAGCAATTCTCTTAATTCAGTTACAACTATGTTTTCATCTAGTGCACCATACTTAATTCCTTCTTCTATATTTGCTAACAATTTTGCTTCTGATGTTCCAGAAAGTTTTCCAGCATTATAAATATCATCTACTTGCATTTTAACTGCACCTGTTACAGAAGATCTTCCACCTATTAATCCCCTCATCAATGCAAAGTCTGCAGCAGTTACAAAATTTCTAGTTGTTGTGGCTGGTGAACCAACAGTTTTACCCCACTGAACCCCACCTTTAAATTGAAGATAGTTATTCCAAAGAGGAATTTCAGCTAAGAAATCTAATGGTCCTCTATTACTTGTTAGTACTTTATAAGTTTCAGCATCTGTCCAAAGTCCTTGCATTGTACTGTTAAGTCCTTGCATGCCATCTAATTTTCCTATTTGAACTATGTTTGCTCCCTCTTTTGCAGCTCTAGCCGTTGCTTGATTTTCAAATAGCTGACCTTGTTTTAACATTACTCTACCAAGAGTGTCATACATTTGTTTATTTGCAACTGCGGTCATCATACTTGATGTTGTAAATAATACATTATTTCTTAAATCTCTTTCTTGTCCCAACAGTTTAGCAATAACATCAGGAAGGTCTTCACCTTTTTTTAAAAAATTTTCTAATTGTAATTTTTCTCCTACTTTTCTTAATACTTCAAAAGGATTTTTGTTATCTACTTTACCCATATTTAAAACTTGTTTTACCATTACGTTTGCATATTCATTAATAGCTTCCGCTTTAGTTACGTTAGGATTAATAGCTCTTTTTATTAAATTATTTTTAGCATAAGCAACTGCTTCGTCTTGTAAATTTTTATCTTTATTAATTAATTTTTTAACAAATTTAGCACCGTTTTGAAATATTTTATCTCCTTCAGGTAAAGCTCTTCCTGGATTATTTAAAAATGCAAAAGATTTTTTAACATAACTTTTAGTTCCACTATTTAAAGCATGAGCAAAACTGTCGTCATCAGGTATATATTTTTTATATTGTTTACTAATTTTTACTATCTCTTCTTTTAAAAGTTTAGTAGTGCTTTGTAAAACTTCAGGAAGATTACTTAATTTTCTTTTGCCTTCTAAAACTTCTAAAACTTCATCAGCATATTGATTCATATTAGATGGTGAAGTTTGTTTACCATTATATAATTTTTGAAAACCTTTAGCTAAATCATATGATTTATTTTCTACACTCGAAAGAAGATCTTGTATTTTTTTAGCTGACGCTCTTATGTCTCTGCTAGCAGATCCTTTTATAAATAAAGCTTCTGCTGTATTTTTTCCAGCTGATCTAATATAAGAAATTATATTATCTATTCTTTTTAAACCAACTTTTAAATCATCAGTACTATCTACAGTAAATCTTCTCCAGTCTTTGTATTCTGGAATCTGTCTAAATATAGATCCACCTTTGCCAACAAAAGGTAATACAATTCTAGTTCCTATTTCTCTACCCCACATATCAGCGTTAGATCTAAAACCTTTTACTAGAGAAGGAATAACAATTGGGTCTAAAGCTAAAGTTTTTGTTGCTAAAGTTACAAAAGGATTTATTAAATTTCCTAAAGCATCATAACCTATACCTACTCCATAACCAACTGAACGAGTAAACAAACCAAGGCCTGCTCCAAGTAATGGAAAACCAGCTCCTATAATTGCACCCTCTTTTCCAAATTTAATTTTGTTAGCTAATCTTGCTGCTGCTAATTCTCTACCTGATTTTCCTTTTTCATTTATTCTTTTAAAAAAAATAGGATCTAATTTTCTTTCACCACCTGAGGCAATAAAATCTGTTGCTCCCAAAGATAATGCACCTGTTCCCATTCTTTGTGCTAATCCTGCTCCTGATTGAATAAATCTATTTTTATTTACTAAATTTGCATTTTTCATAAAAAAAGTTCTATTAACAAAAGGTTTTAATCTTCCTATATTTCGAATCATTTTATCTACAACTTTCATAGGAAGTAAAAATTGAGTTCCTAATTGAGTTATTTCACCTGCTAATGTTTCTGGTTCACCTGTAGCAGTTAAAAATTTTCTAGTAATGTCATCTAATTTTTTTGTAAAATTAGGATCTAAAGTAGTTCCAAATTTATCATTAATTTTCGCTGCACTTAAATCAACACCTATAGTTAATAATTCTCCTATGGCTTTAACTCCTAAAGGAACACCGGTTACTAAACCTGAAGCTATATCTCCTGCTGTTTCAACTTCCGTTTTTTTATCTCTAGGAACTAAATTTTTAGGATTAAAATTTCCAAAAAAACCAGAATCTTTTTTAATTTTACTTTCAAATAATAATCTTTCTTCATCTGTTACTTCATCTAGCTTTCCATCAGCTATTTTTTTATTGTAAATGATTTTTTTCTCCCAAGCGTTTGCACCAATAGCTCCAGAAGTAAATAATAAAAGACTTAAAGGATTAAAAACTTTTGTTTTACCACCTTCAATAGGTTCTTTTTTATTATTTTTTGTAGATTCAAACTTAATAAAATCTTTAATATTTTTATCGCGATTAAATTCTTGTTCGATATCAAAATATCTATATGGTTTTTCAGCCATTAAACCCCCTGTTGTTGTGGCAGGAATAGTTGTACGTCGTATTTAATGTTGAATTCGTTTACGTCAGCTTGAGTTTGTATTTCAGCAAAGTCTGCTAACGCTTCATAACTTTGGGAAAGTAATAATACAATACTATCATCTATTTCTGGAGGTAACCTGTCTCTTAATTGATCATATGATATATTTATTTCATTTGTTTCATTATCATTAGGATTTGTACTAACAGCTTCTTCTACATTAATATCCGTAGTTCCTTCAGGAGTTTGTGTCATCATGTTTACATCTTCAGTCATCATTCCTCCAGTTGCTTTACCTACTCTTCCACCATCTGCTTTTAACTGAGGTTGAAAAGATCTTGCTAGTTGAGCTAAGTATTTAGAAATTAATTTTTGTTTCATTTGTGGATATTTTGGATTTGTTGATTGAATTCCCAATGCTTTTAATTCATCTTCAGCCATATAAACAGCTTCTGTAAATGCTGCTGCATTACCTAAAATTTTGTACTCATCAGAAATATCTTTACCTAAAACAATTGTTTCATATACAGCTTTAGCTTTGTCTCTTTCTAAATCTTTTCTTTTATCTGAATCTTTTTCAGCTTCAATTAATGGATCCCAATACTCATTTAAGAAACCTGCTACAATTTCTTTGTCTCCTTTAGATTTCATTTCAGCAATTTTCATTTGAATAGAACCATCTGTAATAGCATTAATTTTAGCTTGTCTTTCTGCTAATGATTTAGCTTCTCTTGCATCAATTGAAGAACCTAAGTCACCGCCTAGTTTAGATAAAGGACCTGCAGCACTTCTTAATGCTCCACCAATACCGCTTCCTTCGCTTGGTGCTCCTAAAATATCTAATCCTGAACTAGCTATTCTTAGGTAATCCCCTGTAGATAAAGGTTGTTTTTTAGGCATTGGTATTTTTTCATTAATACTTTCATACTCATCCATTACTATATCACCATAACCATAACCTGGTCTTTGTGCCATACCACCATTTGCTAGTTTAGCTATACCCATTTTATCTACAACTTTTAGATCGCCTTTGTCTTCGACACGGCCACCTCTAAACATTGGTCTTCTTAAAATTCTACTCATAATTATTGCCTAAACATACTTGATACAGCTCCACCTAATCCAGCGGCCCCGATTCCTAATCCAAGTAACTGTTGTGTTGTGCTTGGAGGAGGTGTTGATTGCATTTGTGTAGCTGCTGGGAATCCACCAATTACTGATGCAAGTTGTGGAGCAACTAAACCTAGTTGTGTGTAATCTGCAAAGGCTGCTTCTCTAGCTGCTTCTTGATCCGCTGCTAGTTGACCTTGTTCAATTTGTCTTTGTGTACCACCAAGTTGAGATTGGTAACCACCTAAACCTTGTTGTGCTTGTAGTTGTGCTAGCGCTTGTGCTTGTGAACTTTCAAAACCTTGTTGTCTCATTTGAGCTTCTTGCATTGCTCTAGCCATATCAGCTGATGCTTGATACTCACCCATCATCGCAGCTTCTCTACCACCACCAAAAGCTCCAGCTTGAACTGCTTGATTTCTTAAAGCACCTAAACCTCTTTGTTGTTCTCTTTCCATTGCTGCAAGAGATGTATCAATTACTTCTTGTTGGTATGGACTTTGAAATTGTTCGTAACCTTGTGGTCCTAATAAATTATTTAAACCTTGTGCTGCTGTTGCTGCTTGTTGTTCTAAATTAGATTGACCAGCTACAAAACCTCTACCTGTATAAGTAGATGTTGGAATTGATCCACCTAATAATTTTAAACCTTGGTTAGTTATGCCAAGACCAGCGGCTTCTACAAATGGTTCCCTTAACTGCCTTGTTATTGTTTCAGCCATTATGCTTGTCCTTCCAATCGTTTCATTTGATCATACATAAGGTCTGCACCTTTTTGTACACTTCCACCACCAGCGCCTCTTACGGCGTCAGCTGTCATTACAAATTCGTTTTTAGATAATCTCGCAGGTACATCATCTGCTCTTTCTTTTGCACCCATAGGTACAAATCCACCACCTCTTAAATCCATTTCGTTACCACCCATACTCATTAGTCCACCTTCAGCTTTATTTTTTCTTTTCTTTTTCATTTTTTTCATTTTTCCACCCATAGGTATTTCAATAACTTCATCATCATAGTTATCATACTGACCATCATAATCATATAAACTTGGTTTTCTACCATCTTTTCTTTTAGGGTCTAATAAAATTGGAAAATCTTCTTCAGAATACATAGGTCCACCTTCAGCTTTCTTAGGTCTTGTACCTTTTTTCTTCATATCTTTTATAAGTTGTTTGATACCTGGATAGTCTTTTGCTTTACCTTTGTAAAGAATACCTTTAGGCATAAGTTCAATTACTTTACCACCTTTTTTATAGTCTCCAGGATCGTATCCCATTTTGTCATAAAATTTATCATTATCATAAGCTATGTCAGCAATTTCTTCTTCTGTTAGTTCATCACCAAATTCAAATTCTAAAGCTCGCATTCTATCATAATACCAATCTGGTCCTGCTGTTTGTCCTTTAATATCTTCCATATTATTTCCACCAACATTAATATTTAATTCTATTGGTCCACCTTTTTTAACACCTAATCTAGCTGCACCAAATTCCATTCTAAAATAATCTCTAGGTGACATAGGTGTTTGACCTTGTTCTTCTGCATTGTATTTGTAATTTCTATACTCATCAATTAAACCTGGTTTTAAAGCTTGCTGTCCAGCAAAATCTTGTAGATCATCGTACTCTTCATCAGATAATTGATCTAATGGTTTTCTAAATAACATTAAAGATAATTCATTTAATGAATCCATAACTTCTGGATTAGATGCTACTTCTACATTCTCATCCATCATCATATCACCACTTGGTGTATCAATTTGTTCTTCCATGTTAATATCTGTTATACCACCTCTAGCAAAATTCTCTCTAGCAAATTCTTCTGCAAATATTTCAAACGGAATAATTTTTTTAGAACCATCTTTTCTAGCCATCTCTAAATATCTTTGATAAGCTGCTTTAAGTTCACTAACTCTACCACCATCCGCGAGCCTTAGTTCTCGGATCGGTAATGGTTTAATTTCATCTTCAGCTTCTTCTAAAGATTCTAAACCTTCTTTAGCATATTTAAATCCTTCTTGAAAAGCTTCCATATCAAAACCACCATCTTTTAAACCCACTCTACCACCCATATTATATCCTAATGCTGCTTTAACTCTTCTTTCATATTCAGTTTCTGGTTGTTCTTTCATACTACCAATATCACCATATTGTGTATCACCTCTCATAATTCTTTGTGTACTTCTTCCAACACTCTCAGGAGTAATCATATCCATAGATCTATCAAGACCTAATATACCTAAACCTTCTTGTTCAAATACTTTTTCTGCTTGTAATTCTGCAACTATATCTTCAATAGACATAGAACTTGCGTCGACTCCTGGAAATTTTTCATAAAACCTATAAAGAATATCATTTATAGCTTCTTCAGCCATTTTATTTCCTTCAATTTGATTTCTTTGTTCTGGTGTTACTGTACTTTTTTCTGTTAAAACCATGTCACCTTCAGCATAACCAACTCTACCGCCGGTTCTGTATCCGTAAGTGTCTAACATAGAATCAACTTCATCCATGTCCCACGTTCCGGTGTTAGAATATATTGCTCTGATAGCTGCTCTTCTTCCTGCTTTGTCGTTGATACCTTGACGTGCTAAGTCTGCATTGTATTTTGCTAATGCGTCTTCATTTAATTCTGCTGCTTTTAATCCATAATCTGTTGCTCCTTGAAGTGCTACTGTTTTAGCAGTATCACCAAACTGTTTTGAAAAATCTGGATTTAAATAATTTGACTTTGATCCCTTAGTAGCTGCATTACCAAGTGTTTCTAAAATTCCTCTATTTCCCATTCCTTCCATAGGAGCATTACCAAATTTTTCTCCAAATTGTCCAAGTCCTTGACCTATTGCTTGAGGAGCTGCTGCTAATGTACCTGTTCTTAATATATCTTTTAAATCTGCTTCGTCATCACTAAGACCTTTAGCTGCTGCTGCTGTTAAAAAAGAATTTGCTGCTGCGCCATAACCTTTTAATGCTGTAGCTGAGAATGGACCCATACCTGGAATAGCTGCTGCTATATAAGGTACATAAGGTCGTACCTCTTTAGGTATTAACTTTTTGATTCTACGTCTGACTCCTGAAAAAAATCCCATATTTTATATCTCTATTGTGTTGTTGAATGGCAAGGTAGCATAGCTTGAATG
>Ga0213869_10003423_pt1 | contig 10534 bp, 9 predicted proteins | sample PICome_10_FD_160083 | JGI IMG/M metagenome (GOLD analysis project Ga0213869, IMG submission 160083) | Coastal seawater microbial communities near Pivers Island, North Carolina, United States - PICO132 | ecosystem: Environmental > Aquatic > Marine > Coastal | place: USA: North Carolina...
GCTTGGTCTGGAAATAGATCAAATGACTTTATCCAGTGCTGAGGAACATTCACCAATTATTGAAAGACTGATTGAATCTGGGGCAGATACTGTTTCAGATTGTGGCGGATCCGCAACCAATAGTCTTGTTGCAGCAGCAAGTTTTGGTGCTAAGTGCTTTCATACCTGTAAAGTTTCTGATGATCAAGATGGAGTCAGATATCTTGAAAGTCTTAAAGAGGCTGGGGTTGGTCATAAAGGAAATATGGCATCTGCTAATAAGATTCCAACTGGAAAATGTCTGATCCTTGTCACTCCAGACGCTAAAAGAACAATGACCACCGCACTTAATGTTAGTTCGTTAATGGATGAAAATGACCTAGATTTAGATCAAATAGCAAATTCTAAAATTTTCTATATTGAGGGATATATGGTAACTAGTGAAGAGAATTATAAAGTTACCTTGCAAGCTCTTAATCATCTTCAAGACTTCCCTGATGTAAAAATAGCCTTCTCGTTATCTGATCCTGGGATTGTCATGGGATTTAAAGAAAAATTTCTTGAAATGGAGTCTTTTGGCTTGGACTATATTTTTGGAAATGATGACGAAGCAATGGCATTTGTTGATGCGGAAAATATTGAAGAAGCATTTGTGAAACTGCAAGAAAAATCCTACACATCGATAATTACAATGGGGGAAAAAGGAAGCGCGGTAATTACTAGTGAAGAAATAATTCATACGCCCAAAGCTAATATCGAGCCCATAGATACTAATGGAGCTGGAGATATGTTTGCAGGAAGCTTCATGTATGCGTTACTGCAAGACAATGATTTAAAGTCTTGTGCAGAATTTGCAAATTATGGAGCCTCAAAGGTTGTAGAAACATTTGGACCAAGACTAACTCAAGAATCCTATAAGGAAGTGCTAAATAATTTTAAAAAAAGCTAGCTTATTACTCTGCTTTCTGATAATTTCATGCGCCTGAAAACTTTTTAACACTAAAAATATGCCAAAAAAAGCAGATACAAAAAAATCAACTGCTAAAAAAACTCCAGCTAAGAAGACTGCTACCAAGAAAGCACCCGCAAAGAAGGCCCCAGCTAAGAAGGTTCCAGCTAAGAAGGCTGCTACCAAGAAAGTACCTGCAAAGAAGACTCCTGCTAAGAAGGTTCCAGCCAAGAAGGCTCCTGCCAAAAAAATAGCTTCTAGGAAAAGGTCTACACCAATTTCTTCATATAAAGGTAGAAAAGGTGAAAAATATATGAGTGCCGCAATGAAAAAGCACTTTAATGCTGTTTTAATCGAGTGGCGCGAGCACTTGCGAGAAGAAATGCAAAAAACTTTTGATCATTTAAAAAATAAAGGTGAGTCTTACGCAGATCCAATTGACAGAGCATCACAGGAAGAGGAATTTGCCTTCGAACTTAGAACAAGAGATAGAGAAAGAAAGCTAATTAATAAAATCGCAGGTTCCTTAGAACAAATTAAGCAAGATGACTATGGTTACTGTTATGCTTGTGGAATAGAAATAGGAGTAAAAAGACTTGAAGCTCGTCCTACTGCCACACATTGCATTGACTGCAAGACACTTGATGAAATTAAAGAAAAACAACTTGGTGGATAACAACCTAGCCAAAAAAATGTTCTTTTAAGCTTTTGAACAAAAAAAATAAAGCATCAAAAGTTAAAACTCCCAAAATCCTCAAGGAAGATAAATTTAGCCCATTTGCAATTGAGATTGTTAAAAAACTCAAGCAATCAGGTTTCCAGGGCTATCTTGTTGGGGGATGTGTGCGTGATTCACTAGTTGGGATTAAGGCAAAAGACTTTGATGTTTCAACAGACGCCACTCCTGAAGAAGTTAGAAAGTTATTTAGATCATCTAGAATTATTGGCAAAAGATTTCGTTTGGTTCATGTTTTTAACAGAAATGAATTGATCGAAGTCTCTACCTTTAGATCAAATGCCTCTAAACAAAGTAATATCTCTGAAGTAGTTAAAGATTCTGAAGGAAAAATACTTAGAGATAATGTTTGGGGAACTTTAGAGGAAGACTGCGTAAGAAGAGACTTTTCTATTAATGCCCTATATTTTGATCCTATAGAAAGTGACTTACGAGATTTTCACAATGGTCTTAATCATATACAAAAGAAAATTCTTGTTTCAATTGGTGATCCGCTAGTTAGATTTGAAGAAGATCCTGTCAGAAGTTTGCGTGCAATTAGATTTAGCTCAAAACTAAACTTTAAAATTTCTAATGATGTAAAAGAAGCTATCTATCAAAAAGGCTATCTGCTTGGAAATATTTCTAATGCAAGAATGTTTGATGAATTTTGTAAGATTTTCCTTACAAAAAATGCCCTTAATAATTTTAATAAACTAGACTCTTTTGGAATTTTAAAATATCTAGTTAATTCAAACGGTTACGCTGAAGATACATTTGGCTTAAGATTTCAGCATGCTGCATTAATAAATACTGATAACAGATTAAAGGCATCTAAATCTATTACTCCAGGATTTCTAATTGCTGCGCTACTCTGGCCAAAATTAGTTGATGCATCAAAGGAAAAAGGGATTTTAAATTTGAGAAAATTTTTTAGAAGCATGGACAGAATTATTAGAGAACAACAAACACTGACTGCAGTACCAAGAAAATTTCATGGATATATTAAAGATATTTGGTCTCTGCAATTAAAACTTGAGACACGATTGGGTCATCAGCCCTACAAAATTTTAAATCATCCTCGATTCAGAGCTGCTTATGATTTCTTGCTTTTAAGGGAAGAAGCAGCCAATGATACCCAAGGTATAGGTGAATGGTGGACTCAATTTCAAAGGATTAATCGGCCAGGAAAAATTGAATTACTTAAATCATTAAGAGAATCAAGAAATGGTCCAGTTGAGAAAAAATTTGGTTTCTTGGAAGAGTTAAGCTAACCTTTAACAAACAAAATATAAACCTTATGGAACCAGCTTTACAGGAAGCTCCGCTTCCAAAATACATTGCAATTGAGGGGCCAATTGGCGTTGGAAAGACTACACTTGCTCATAAGATTGCAGAGACATTTAATTATGATGTTTTTTTAGAGCAGCCAGCAGAAAACCCTTTTCTAAAAAGCTTTTATAGAAATCCAAAACAATCAGCACTGGCAACCCAATTATTCTTTTTGTTTCAACGTATGCAACAAATTGAAGACTTGAAACAAAGATCGCTGTTTGAGCCTGTCCGAGTTGCAGATTTTTTAATTCAAAAAGATAGATTGTTTGCAGAAGTAACTTTATCTGAGGAGGAAATGGGTTTATATGACAAAGTGTATGAACATTTAACTTTGGATGCACCTTCGCCTGATTTAGTAATTTATCTTCAAGCTCCTGTGGAAATTTTATTAGAGAGAATCAATAAACGTGGTAATCCTGATGAAAAATTTTTAACTGTGGATTATTTAGAAAGATTGAATGATGCTTACTCAAAATTCTTTTTATACTTTGAGAATGCTCCTCTGCTCATTATTAATGCAACTGATATTGATCTTGAAGGAGGCGGCTCTGACTACGATATGCTCATTAATAAAATTATGTCTGATCCGAGAGGTAAAAATTTTATAAATCCCCAGCCATCTATTCTATAAAACTTTAAAAAATCTGAAATTCAATGTCAGACAAAAAATATCTTCCTCCAAAAAATCTTGGTAACCCATTTATAAAGGATTTAGATGAATATAAGTCAATGTATCATCAATCTATTGATAATCCTCAGGTGTTTTTTGGAGCACAAGCTGAAGAAAATTTAGATTGGGAGAAGCCTTTTACAAGCGTTCATAATAATAAGTTTGCTGATTCAAAGTGGTTTGAAGGTGGAAAGATTAATGTTGCCTACAACTGCATTGATAGGCATTTATCAATGCATGCAAGCAAGACTGCAATTATCTGGGAAGGAGATAGTCCCGACGAATCTAAAGAAATTAGTTATGCAAACTTGCACGAAAATGTCAGCAAGTTTGGAAATATTTTAAAAGATTTAGGAGCCTCAAAAGGATCAAGAATCTGTATATACATGCCGATGATTCCAGAGGCAGCTTATGCAATGTTGGCATGCGCAAGAATTGGTGCAATCCACTCTGTTGTATTTGGTGGCTTTTCTCCAGAATCTCTCAAGGACAGAATCTTAGATGCAGACTGCAGCATAGTTATAACAGCAGATGAAGCCATAAGAGGTGGAAAGAAAATTCCTCTTAAAGATAACGTTGATAGTGCATTGTTAGACTGCCCAGAAGTGGCTCATTGCTTGGTCATCAAGCGAACAAATGGGTCGATTAATTGGGTGGCTGATAGAGATAGAAATTATGAGGAAATGTTTGCTGCTGCATCAAGTGATTGTCCGTGTGAACCAATGGATTCAGAGGACCCATTATTCATCTTGTATACATCAGGGTCGACAGGAAAGCCAAAAGGTGTAATGCACACTACCGCAGGATATCTGCTAGGGGCCCACCTAAGCTTTAAATACCTTTTTGGGTATGAGTCTAGTGATAAATATTGGTGTACTGCAGACGTAGGGTGGATTACAGGCCACACTTATATACTCTATGGCCCCTTGTCTAATGGAGCGACGAGTTTGATGTTTGAAGGAGTGCCAACATACCCTACTCCCTCTAGATTCTGGGAAATTTGTGATAAGCATCAAATTTCTATTTTTTATACAGCACCAACAGCCCTCAGAGCTTTAATGGCACAAGGAGATAAACACGTCCTAGAAACTAGCAGAAAAAGCCTTCGCTTGCTTGGAACCGTTGGAGAACCAATCAATCCAGAAGCATGGGAATGGTATTTCAAAGTGGTTGGTAATGAGGCTTGTCATATCATTGATACCTGGTGGCAAACAGAAACAGGGTCGGTCTTAATCTCTCCTATTGCGGGCATAACTCCAGTAAAACCAGGCTCAGCAACTTTGCCATTTTTCGGAGTCAAGCCTGAGCTTGTGGATGAGAATGGTTTAATCTTAGAGGGAGAGCAATCAGGTAATTTGATTATCACTCAATCATGGCCAAGCCAAATAAGAAGCGTGTATGGAGATCATCAAAGAATGATTGATACATATTTTTCAACTTATGAGAATGCTTACTTTACTGGTGATGGGGCCAAAAGAGATGAAGATGGATACTTTTGGATTACCGGCAGAGTTGATGATGTATTGAATGTGTCTGGGCATAGACTTGGTACCGCTGAAATTGAAAGTGCTTTAGTGCTGCATGAAAAAGTTGCTGAAGCAGCAATTGTGGGTTTTGAGCATCCGATCAAAGGTCAAGGAATATATGCATACGTGACACTGATGGTGGGGGAGGAAGAAAATGATGGTTTAATTGCAGAGTTGCAAAATTTTGTTGCTCAAGAAATTAGCCCTATTGCAAAACCTGATCTGATTCAATGGGCTCCAGGTCTTCCAAAGACAAGATCTGGAAAAATTATGAGAAGAATTCTAAGAAAAGTTGCTGGTGGTGAGTTTGACAATCTTGGGGATACATCGACTTTAGCTGATCCAGGTGTGGTTGATGATTTAATTAAAAATAAAATAAGTTTATAAATAACTAATTAATAGACATCCCACTCCAGTCGCTGAAGTTATGATTACCAGATAATTATTTAAAGACTCCTCGTCTATGAATTGCATATCCTCTTTCGACTGATAAAAAAACTGAGGCATGATTAAAAGAATCATCGAGTTGATTGCATGCAAAAAGAATATCAAAAAAAGAAACCAATGGTTTTCTTCAACGATTGCCGCAAAACTTACAACTAAAAAAGGCGCTTCAAAAATAAGCAGGAAATTTCTATTACGAGGATTTAAAATAAAACCAAAAATATTAAATTTTTCTTTAATTAACCATAGGTTTATTAAAGCTGTAATTAAATATAAGCAGCCTAAGAAAAAAGCGAACATCTATTTATTTAAAAGACCAAATTTTCTCAGTTGATTCGAATTCAACTATTTCTTCTTCGAGAAGCTTATATAAATGTGCTTCCAAGCTCCAGATTGCAATAGGATGAAGTTTTGGATCAACATCATCATAAACACTTTTCACTAAATCCTTTGAGGTTGTGGCTGAAGATATTTTCAACTTAGAGATAACTTTTTTTTCTCTTTCTAACCTGTGGTTGATAATCCAGTCAACCACCGTCATTGGATCTCCAAGAAAATCACCGTGACCAGGGCCTATTTTGTTAAAATCATAATTTCGTAGCAACTCCAGGGATTGTAGGTAATCTTTCATAGAACCATCTGGATGTGCAATAACAACCGTTGATCCATTCATAATATGATCTCCAGTAAGCATCACTTTTTCCTCTTTAATTAAATAACAAAGATGATTTGATGCATGCCCTGGAGTATGAACAGTCTCTATGGTGTATTCATCTGTTTTGATTAAATCCCCATGCTTTAAAATGCAATCTGGTTTAAAAGTTCTATCTTGCAGGGAATCATCTTTTTTAAGCAATCTGCCCATCAGGGGTACATCAAGCATTTCTCCTAAAACTTTAGCGGCTGGAGAGTGATCACGATGAGTATGAGTAACTAAAATTCGCTTAATATTGCCTTCACCAAGGTTAATTAAGTTTTCGATATGAGCATCAATTTTTGGACCTGGGTCTACAAGAGTAATGTCATCCTTGCCAATAAGGTAACTATTTGTTCCTGGACCCGTAAATACACTTCCATTAGAAGCAGTTACCCTTTCTATAAATGCTCTAGACATTTTCATAACCCTCCTCTCCTGGAAGAAAACCAATCCATTGACCATCTCTTTTAATAAATTTTGGAAGTATTGCGGGAATTGCATTATTTCCCAAGTCATTAAAATAATTAAAAGCTTCTGTGCTTGATGAAAATTCTGCTAGTTTTTCAATATTTTTTATAGTTGGAAGGATCATGTTCATTTCTCCATTTTGAAATTTTTTTAAAGCATCCATGGGCTTGATCCAGAAGCTCTCTGTTAATTCAAAACCATCATGCGTGGCTAATTGCTCAGAATTGACCTTGGCAAGAAAGAATCTAGTATCAAATCTCTTAGGTTCGATCGCAGGGGTAATCCAGTGTGCGCAAGGCACAATATTTTTAACCCTAAGGCTCAAAGATTCAGAGACACATATATCTTTAAAGGTAATTGCTTTATTGTTAAGTTCTGTCCTCAACTTATCTAACTTTTCTGCATCCTGCATAATCAAGTTTTCTGGATTAGCAAGCAATACCCCTGCTTCTTCAAAACACTCTCTTATACAAGCTATCCAAAAAGACAGGCCATTATTTTCAATTCCAATCTGTTTAGAGGCCTCTGCGTCACTCATCCCCTCACAGTATTGATATAAATCATTTTCAGAATCTTCTGGGTCTAATTTACCTCCCGGAAAAACATACAAGCTCCCAAAAGCAGATCGGTTGCTTCTCTTAACCATAAATATTTCAAAATCGCCCTCTTTTAACTCACGCATTAAAATCACTGTTGCCGCTGGTTTAATGGGTGTTGTCATAATTTATTTCAATAGTATGGATTTTTATTATCCTTTAGAATACAACTTAATGGAAATAACAGACTCGCTAGCAACTGATACAAAAGACGCCCCAGAATGGTTTCATTCAGCTATATCTCAAAATCCCAGAAAAGAAAATCTCCAGCATCAACTAGGCAACCTTGCCTATCAGGTATGGGATAGAGATAAAGCTAAAGATATTATTATTCTTATTCATGGCACAGGTGCCCATAAGAAATGGTGGGATCCAATTGCACCTCTAATTAATAAAGATTTTTCTATTATCGCTCCAGATCTCCCTGGGATGGGAGAGTCTGATCACAGGCAGGAATATAATTTTGAAGGCTTTAGTGAGGCTTTAGTTGCAATGATGCATCAAGAGAATATTGTTAATAATAGGCAGAAAATTTATCTAGTGGGACACTCCCTTGGTGGTCATGTTGCTGGGTTTATGGCCAGTGAATTTCCAGATCTATTTCATGGAGTGGTAATGATTGATTCTCCAATTCGTCCGCCAACATATGACTATGACAAACATCAAAGTACTGGCCCGCTTCGAAAAATAAAATATTATCCAGATAAGGTTTCAATCTTAGAAAGATTTAGACTGATGCCTCCACAAGAATGTGATAATAGCTGGTATCTTAGATATATTGCAGAGAACTCAATTTACAATGTTAAAGAAGGTTGGAGATGGCGATTTGACGATAAGCTATTTGCCACTCTTAGACGCCTCCACAATTATGAATTTCAATTTAAGTGTCCAGCACTTTTTATTGCTGGTGGGAAAAGCCTATTATTAGAATCAAAGATTATGAAATATATAAGGGAGGCTTTTAAGGACTCTATGGACGTTGAAGTAATTGAGGGTGCTGCTCACCATGTTCCACTTGATTCACCTCTGGAGCTTGTTTCTCTTATAAATAACTATTTACAAGAGTGGGGTAAAAAATGAAAAGAGCTTTGATGATTGTTTTGGGGTTGCTTGCATTTGGCATGATTGCATTTGTATGGCTTGGAAATAATGAAAGTCTTGGGCCTTTGGATGGATGTAAAAACAATGAGGAGCTAAAAGTCTATTGTGATTTTATGAATCCTGAAGATTTAGCTCTTACTCCAGATGGAAATTTTTTAATTGTAGCTGAATTTGGGGGAATGGCACCACTTGTTGAAATGACCTCTGGCAAATTAAGTTTTTTTAATATTAGAGATAAAAAAAGAACTGAAGCAAAGATCACTTATGGAGCAAATGAGTGGGGTTCAGATGACTGCTCAAGAGATCCAAGCATTCCCTTTGGCCCTCATGGTATTGATTTAGTAGAAAGAGAGGATGGAAAGCAGCAGCTTGCCGTTGTTAGTCATTATCCCGGTGAAAGCATTGAGATGTTTGAGCTGATTAAAGAAGATGGTTGGACACTTGAGTGGAAAGGCTGTATTGACGTTGATGGCCTATATTATTTTAATGATGTTTCGTTGGATAAATCTGGAAACTTCTATGCGTCTCATATGTTTGAATCTGACTTTTCAATGATGCGCGCCTTGTGGAACGTATTTGCAAAGTCAGATACAGGCATGGTTGTGAAATGGACTAAGGATGAAAAATTTGAGGAACTAGATTACACAGCTGGTTCTTTCCCAAATGGCCTCGTATTAGATCAAAAAAATAATAACTTGATTGTAAATTATAACCTTGGAGATAAAAGCATTCTGTTTAACTTAATTTCAAAACAGATTCTAGGAGTCTATGAGCATAATTCACCGGACAATGTAGTTATTAAAGATGGTTTTGCCTGGGTTACTAATCACGATCATTCAGTTTGGCAATCTTTAGGATGTGCAGAATCAGTAAATTGCACGCTTCCTTTTTCCGTGAACAAACTATCTCTCTCAGATCTTTCATTGATTGAGTCCTATAAATTTGAAAGCAAAAATATGGGAGTCGGAACTGTTGGTTTGCCACATGATGAGTCCTTATGGATTGGATCGTACCATTCAGACAGATTAGCAGAAGGCAGCCTATCTTTTAGTGAATAGTATTTACACTGCGGAGCAAGTCAGAGCTTTCGAAGAAAACTCATTTATTAAAGAGGGTGATGACCTGCAAGCAATGATGAAAGCTGCCAAGCAATCTGTTGAGATATTAAATAAAGAGTTTTCAACCTCGGAGTTCTTAATTCTATGTGGACCCGGCAATAATGGTGGAGATGGATATTTCATAGGCATTGGTCTAAGTGAGCTAAAAAAATCTGTCAAATTTATCGATGTACTAAGCCATGCAAAGAAATCTCCACTATGCGAGCATGCATTTGAAGCAGCAAAAGATTCAGACTTCATTGATGCAAAAACACTTAAAGATATTTCTAGTAAAACCGTTATAGTAGATGCAATATTTGGAATAGGTGGAAGAATAGATTTAGGAAGTAAGTTAGAAGAAATTTTATCTAGCTGCAATAGATTTGAATCTAAGGTCGCCATAGATGTTCCAACTGGACTTGATTGCAATAGTGGAGAAATATCTCAAGCATGTTTTAATGCAGATAAAACTATTACTTTTATTGGTTATAAGCTGGGGCAGCGAATCAATGAAGGCAAAAATTATTGCGGCGAGCTAATATTAAGGGATCTCGGATTTAGTATGAATAAAAATGTCAGCCCAACAGTGAAAGAGATCTCTTATGAAGACATAAAAAGACATTTACCCAAAAGAAGAGAAAATTCTCATAAGGGAGATCATGGCAAGCTTTTGATAATTGCTGGGGATGAGGGTTATGGGGGCGCTGGTATTATGTCCTCAGAATCTGGACTAAAAACTGGGGCAGGACTTGTAAAACTTCTCACAAGAAAATCTCACGTCACTGCAAGCCTTTCCAGAAATCCTGAAATCATGGTATCTGGCGCTGATAATGCTCAAGACATAGAAGCTAACTTAGAGTGGCCTGATGCAGTAGTTGCAGGACCAGGAATGTTTCTTAACTACTGGTCGGAACAGATACTATACAAACTGCTTTTCACGATTGCTAATAAAGGTAC
>Ga0213869_10003426_pt1 | contig 10529 bp, 9 predicted proteins | sample PICome_10_FD_160083 | JGI IMG/M metagenome (GOLD analysis project Ga0213869, IMG submission 160083) | Coastal seawater microbial communities near Pivers Island, North Carolina, United States - PICO132 | ecosystem: Environmental > Aquatic > Marine > Coastal | place: USA: North Carolina...
AGTGAAAGTTTTAAAAAAAATAAATTTAAATTTTTATTGCAAAAATTAAATACAGTTAAATTTGAATTACTCTATTATCAACTCTCAAATAATTTTTTTAAATGTTTTTATATTTTATTTATCTATTTTTTATATGAAATAAGAATGAAATTTAGCCGTTATCCTTTAGTTTATCTAGAAATAGAATATGAAAATTCTAAAATAAAAAAAAATATAGACCGAGTTCTAAATAAAAAAATAAAATTATTGTTTAATAAAACATCAATCTTAAACAATTATTCGATTTTTAACCAATTAATTTTAAAATTTCACAATCCAATAAAAAATCAACATCTTTTAGTTAAATATAAAATTAAAAATTTAAATTCTACAAATAGAATTTTATATGTTTCAAGTCCAGATTTTAAAATAATCTTTAATGATAAGAAAGATGAAAGCTTAAAATATTGCGAAAAAAAAATACATAATATTTTAAATAAAATAGCTAAAAGAAAAATAAATCAATGAATTATCAATTTATAAAAGATCTTCTTTTAAAAAAAAAATTAAATTTAATCTTTTTTGAACAAATTATAACAAGTGGTACTAGTTTTATTTCAACTATAGTGATAATCAATTTTATAGGTTTGCATAGTTTTGGTATTTTTACCTTTTATTGGATATTTTATTTATTAATTAATTCCATACAAAATTCTTTAATTATTTCACCAATGATGACAAATATTGCTTTTTACGAAGATAATGAAAAAATGTTGTTTGTTGGATCTGTTTTTTTACAACAAATAATATTTTTGTTATTAATTTTAATTTTTATAAAAACACTTTTTATTATTCCATTTAATAATCTAGAGTTTATTCAAAAAGAATACATTAATTCTTTTATTTTCCTAATTTTAAGTTCTCAAATTTATCAATTTTTTAGAAGATATTTTTTCTCACAAAAAATGTATTTTTATTCTCTATTTACAAGCTTTTTAGTTGGTTTTACCTTAATTGGATTATTATTTTACAATCACAATTTAAACCAAATTAATATTAAAGAAATTTTTTATTGTTACATTTATTCATTTTCTATTACTATTTTATTTTGTTCTATTTTTTTAAAAAATTTTAGATTTTCAATTCATATTTTTTTAGTTTCAATTAAAGAAAATTTTAAAATTTCTAAATGGCTTTTTTTAACAGCAATATTACAGTGGTTTTCTGGCAATTTATGGGTGTTAAATTCAGGATTAATTTTAGGTCCAGTTTTTCTTGGCGCTTTTCGTGCCTGCCAAACAATTGTTAATGTAGTCAATATCTTTTTTCAGTCACTAGAGAATTACTTTCCTAGAAAAATATCTGAAATATATAGAGACAGTTCAATTTATAATATGAAAAAATATATTAGCACAATAAACAAGACTGGATTTGTATTTATTTTTGTAATTTCAATAATTTTATCTATCTCCTCTAAATTTATTTTAAATCTTTTTTATGAAGAAAATATAGCAAGTTATTATTATCTTTTAATAATATTAAGTTTTTTATTACCTCTAATGTTTATTAATTATTTTTATAGCTTTGGTTTAAGAACTTTAAAAAATACCAAGCCAATTTTTATTTCATATTTATTTAGTAGCAGCTTCGCTTTAATTGCTTCGAATACAATAATATCAAATTTTGAAGAAAAAGGGTTTATATTTGGAATTGTTTTATCACAAATATTTATATCTGTTATAACATATTTAGGTTTTTATTTATCAACAAAATCTAGCAAATCATGAAATTAAAAAAAAAAATTAACGTAATAGCAGTTATGGGTCCTGATGGGTCTGGTAAGACCTTTTTCATAAACTATTTAATTAAGAAATTAAAAATTAAAAATATAATCATTAAAAGAATTCATTTAAAACCTGCTTTAATCAATTCAAATATAAAAAATGTTTCTAATCCACATTCAAAAAAACCAAGAAATGTTCTCTTTTCTATTTTGAAATTATTATATTGGTTACTGACTTATTATTTATTCGGCTTATTAAAATATTTTCCAAACAAAAAAAAAATTTATATTTTTGATAGATATGTTCATGATGTATTAGTTGATCCATTAAGATATAGAGTGAAATTGAATTTTATAATTAAATTTATAATTAATTTTTTTACAAAACCAGATATTTGGCTATTTATGAGTCCAAACATAAAGACTATTTGGTCAAGAAAACGAGAGATAAAGTATGATACATTAAGCAAGCAATTAATTTCTTATAAGAAGCTAAAAAAAAAACTAAGTAATTCTTTTTTTATCTCTAATAAATTTGATTTTATCGAAATTTTAAACGTAATAAAAAAAAAAATTAAATTATGAAAATATTGCTTTCTGCATATGCATGTGAACCGAATACAGGTTCTGAACCAAATGTTGGATGGAACTGGGCATTAGGTCTTTCAGACTTAGGACACAAAGTAACTGTGATTACTAGAAAAAATAATGAAAATAAAATAAAAAGATTCCTTTCAAATAAAAAAAAAAATAAAATTAATTTTATTTATTATGATTTACCATCCTGGTTACAATATTTAAAAAAAAAAAATTCTTTTTTTTTATATATCTATTACTATCTTTGGCAGTTTTTATCTTATAAAAATTATAAACATATCGCTTACAAACATGATTTAGTTCATCACATAACTTTTGGTAGTTATAGATTTCCATCTTTTTTTTCGAAAATTAATAGACCTTTGATATTTGGTCCTGTAGGTGGAGCAGAAACTACTCCTATAAATATAATTAAAACTCTTTCTTTAAGACATCAATTTCAAGAATATTTGAGATATATAAGTAATTTTATTTTAGTAAATTTTAATTATCAATTAATCTTATGTGTTAAAAATTCATATTTGATTTTATCAAGAACCAAAGAAACCAAGAAAGTTATTCAAAAATTAACTAAAAATTATATTCCTGTAATTTCTGAAATAGGAATTAATAAGTCTTTTAAAAAAAAATTTTCATATTCCAAAAATACCAATTATTTATTTGTAGGCAGACATATCTACTGGAAAGGAGGAAGTTTAGTTATCCAATCTTTCAATAAGGCACTAAAAAAAAATAAAAATATAAGGTTAAATTTTGTGGGGGACGGACCCCAAAAAAAAGAATGGATAAGTTTAGTTAGAAAATTTCAAATTCAAAAGTTTGTAAAATTTTATCCATGGCAAAAACTATCAAATATGAAAAATTTTTATAAAAAAAATGATGTTTTTATTTTTCCTAGTTTTCATGACTCTGGAGCTGGTGTTGTAAACGAGGCTTTATCTTATTCATTACCGGTAATTTGCCTAGACTTAGGAGCGCCTGGTGCTAAAATTGACCGTAAATGTGGTTTTTTGATAAAAAGTAAAAAATTAACTTCAACGATAGATTTTTTAATTAAACAAATATCAAATAAAATTTTACTTCTTTCCCAAAATAAATCTTTACTTAAAGAATTAAGCAATGGGGCGTATATTAAATCAAAAAGCTTTACTTGGAAAAAGATCATCAAAATGGCCTATAAAAACGTATGAAATCATCTCAAAAAATTTCAATCATCACCCCATCATATAATCAAGGTAATTTTATTGAAGATGCAATTGTATCAGTTATGAATCAAGATTATTCAAATTATGAGCATATAATAATTGATGGTGGTTCAACTGATGAAACACTTTCAATACTCAAAAAATATCCACATTTAATTTGGATATCTGAACCAGACAAAGGCCAAACAGATGCTCTGCAAAAAGCACTTCAAAAAGTTACTGGTGATATAATTGGATGGCTTAATGCAGATGATTATTATGATAAAAACATTTTTTTCAAAGTTGTAAAAGAACTTAATCTTAAAAATATTGATGCTATATATGCAAATTTAAAATACGTTGATATTAACAAATTTTTAATTAAAGAAAGAATTTCAAAATCATCTTATTTTTTAAGTAATAAATTTGTATCGAAGTTTATTTGTTTTATCCCATCAACTACATTTTTTTTTAAGAGACAAGTATCGAATGAAAAAATTTCTTTTGATAAAAATATAAATTTTGGAATGGATAAAGATTTTTTCGCAAATATTTATCATAATAATTTTAAAATCAAAAAAATTGAAACAAACTTTGCCTTTTTTAGATTACATGAAAATAATAAGTTTGAACACAAAAGAAATATTAATAATTTTATAAATGATACAAAAGAGGGTATTTTAATTTATAATAAATATTCAAAACTAAAATTACCAAAAAATTCTTTTGGATTTATAATATACGCAGTAATTAGATTTTTTATTAAAATATTAGGATTTTTAATATTTAACTTTTATAAATAAAATTGAAATATGAAAATATTGCAAGTTCACAACGAGTACATTTACAGAGGCGGTGAAGAAACTGTATTAACAGCTGAGAAAGAATTGCTTACCAGAAATGGGCATACCGTTCATCAAATTATTAGAAGCAATAAAATAGAGATAAAAAACTTATTTGAAGTATTTAGAACATTAAGTCAAATCACTTACTCTAAAAAAAGTTTAAATATATTAGAAGAAAAAATTGATCAAACAGATCTTCCTGATATTGTACATATACATAATATTTTTCCATTATGGACTTATTCAATAATAGATTATTTTAATAAAAAAAATATTCCAATAGTAATGACATTACATAATTACAGATTAATTTGGGATAAAATTAGTTTTTTTGATAAAGATTTTCTCAAATTTGGTTTATTCAAAAATTCTAGGATTTTAACTTATATTGTATCTCGTATTTTCAATAAAAACAAAAAATTAACAAATCATATTGATAAATTTATTACTTTTACAAATTTTACAAGATCTAAATTTATTAGATCTGGTTTATCTAAAGCAAAAATTGAAATTAAACCTAATTTTCTTATTAATAAAGTTAAAAAAAATAAATCTTTTTCACAAAAAGAAGATGCAATATATGCATCAAGGATTTCACAAGAAAAAGGTATAATTACCATGTTACATGCATGGGACGATATTGATTTGAAACTCAAAATTTATGGAGATGGCCCATTATTTGATTCTTTTAAAAAAAACCAAAATCAAAATATTAAATTTTATGGCAATAAAAAACGTGAATTCGTTAATAAAAAAATTTCTGATTCTAAAATGTTAATCTTTCCTTCTGAGTGGTACGAGTGTATGCCGATGACAATACTAGAAGCTTTTAATGAAGGCACAATTGTAATCGCATCGAATATTGGAAGTATTTCAAATATTATAAAAAATTTTCATAATGGCATCCTTTTTGAACCTGGTAATCCTAATGACTTGAATAAAAAGGTGAAATGGGCGTTAAAAAATCCGATAGAATGTAATAAAATAGCTGATAATGCTAAAAAGATCTTTTTAGCTAAATATTCTGAAAACGAAAATTATAAATCATTAATAAGAATTTATAGAAACACTATCAAGCAAAAGAAATTGTAAAAATGTCTAGAATTATTCACTATCTTCCGGAGTTTTTTCTGACACGGCACGGTGTAATCGAAGCAATATTGCACATGATAAAAGCAAAAGAAAAATTTAAAAAAAGATTTAATATATTATCTTCGAACAAAAAAATTAAAATTAATCGTGCCTACAAGAAATATAGATTACCAGTCAAACATTTATTTAATAAAAAATTTTCTTTTCCTTTATTATTTAGTTTTAATTTCAAAATCCATAAAAATGATTTATTTATTATACATAGTGTTTTTACTCTACAGAATTATGTTTTAAGTATATTTTTAAAATTCAATGATATTCCTTATATTGTAGTCCCTCATGGAGGATATATTGATAAAAATATAAGAAAAAATACTTTGACTTTTATTATAAAAAAAATTTGGATTTTTTTACTAGAGTCTAGAATTTTAAAAAATTCTAAAAGAATAATAGCATTAACGAGTCGTGAAAAAAAAGACATTTTGAAAAATTTTAATATTTCAACAAATCGTGTAAAAATTATAGAATATCCAATATTGTTTAATAATTATCAAAAAGTCAAAAATAAAAAAAATATTATTACATCACTTTGTAGAGCGGATATATTTCACAAAGGATTAGATATTTCTCTTATAGCATTTGATTTATCTAATTTAAAAAATTTTGAATTTAGACTTCATTTAACACAGTATTCAAAATCAAAAAATAAAATAGAAAAAATAACTTCAACACTTAAAAAAAAAGAAAAAGTGAAAGTTTTAAAACCAATTTATAAAAATAAAAAGATAGAATTATTAAAAAATTCAAAAATTGGACTATTTACTTCAAGATATGAGGCGTTTGCCAGCAGTGTTTGGGAATCTTTATGGTATGGTCAAGAATGTGTTGTATCAAATGACATGAATCAAGCCCCACTTTTAAAAAAATTTGACATTGCTCATGTTTGTAAAAATAAACCTGAAATTTTGGCTAAAAATTTAAATATAGCATCAAAAAAAATTAAAAACACTTCCCATAAAAGAAAAAAATTATTTAAATTTTTATCTCAAGAACAATATGTAAAAAAACTTTTCAGATTAATTAATGAAGATATTAAATAATAGAATAAAAATAATAAACTATTTTATAAACTCCATACCTATAGACTATGTTTTAAAATATATCCTTAATTCTAGCAAAAAAAAAAAATCAAAATACATTTGTATTTCGAATGTACATAGTTGTATAGAAAGTTTTAAAGATAAAAGATTTAAACAAGTACATAATTCTGCAGATTTAGCTTTAGCTGATGGAAGACCTATCTATTGGGCATTAAGACTATTAGGTTCAAAAAAGGCAGAACATTTGCCTGGCTATTATGTAACAGATAAACTATGCGAGCTAGCAAACAAAAAGAAAATCAAGATTGGATTTTATGGATCTACTAACGAAAATTTAAAAAAAATAAAATTAAATTTAAAAAAGAAATATAGAAAATTACGAATTGAATATATTTTTTCCCCTCCGTTTAGAACATTAAGTAAATCAGAGGATAAAAAAATTGTTTCTGAAATTAATAAATCAAAAATTGATATTTTATTTGTTTGCTTAGGTTGTCCAAAACAGGAATTGTGGATGTATCAGCATAGAAATAAACTTAAATGTACAATGCTCGGCATTGGTGCCGTAGCTGATTTTTTATCTGGTAATAAAATTTTACCTAGTAAGTTTTTTGAATATTTAGGTTTAGCTTGGCTGATAAGATTAATTACGGAACCAAGAAGGTTATTTTGGCGTTATTTTTCAACAAATTTTTTATTTATTTTTTTGTTCTTTTTACAAATCACTGGTCTTAAAAAGTTTAAATAGATTTGTAACTGGAATTTTATAGACAAAAAATGAGTCAATTAGCGCTTTTTTTTAAGTAGACATTCTAAGTTAAATAAATAAACCTGAAGTTGTATTATGATTAAAATTTTTTCTATAAAAGAAATAGTTGATGCATCAGAAGGATTATTAAAATCACAAAATCAAAAAATTGATAAAAATTTAGACTTAAATAATAAACAAAAGAAAATATCTAATGCTTCAAAGACTTTTGAAAAACCTTTAGTTTTGGAAAATGAACTTGAAAATACTGATGAGGTAACAAATAATAAAGATCTAGATATTAAGGGAGAACAAAAAAAACAAAATTCTAAGCTGAATACTAATAATGAAAATTATAGTGATCGCCAAGAAATAGTTAATGAATTGTATATGCTATTTAATAAAAAAGTTAAAAAGAGCACGATAAAAATTATTATCGATCAACAAAAAGAAATTAAAGAATTAAGAAATAATCTATCTGAATTAAGAAAAAAAGATTACCAAAATTTAAAAATAAACAAAGAGCTTAAAGATAAAATATCAGATTTAGTAAATAATGAGAAGATTTTGAATTTAAAAATTACTCAAATTCAAAATAAATTAGAAAACTCAATTGAAAAAGAAACTGAACTTAAAAATATTAACAAAAATTTAGAGGCTGATCTTCTAGAGATGAAGAAATCATTATCCTCAATAAAAGAAATTAACAAAGCAATAGAAAATTCTAAATCAAAATTACAGACTAAAATTGAAGACCTGATAACTTACCAAACTAAATTAGAAGAAAGCAATACGGCAAATGAAAATAACTTATTAATTTTAACAAATTCAAAAAATAGTCTTTTTAACGAAAATGAAAAACTTAAAAATGAATTAAAATTAATGACTGAAAATAAAGAGATTTTAATTAATAATAATATTAATCTTCAGAATGAAGCTTCACTTTTATTAAAAAATAAAAAGTTGTTAATTGAAATAAATGATAAATATCAAAAACAATTAGATGAGCTAAAAATAACTCAAAATAGTTTTGATGAAAAAAATTCTGCTTTAACAAAAGAACTAAGTATAGCTGAAGATGAAAAACAGAAGATTTTTGATATTAATAAAACTCTTAAAGAACAAAATAATAATATTCAAATAAAAATGGATTTGGTTACTAAAGAAAAAATTGAACTTGAAAAAAATAATACTGAGCTAAATGAAAAAAATGAAGGTTTAGTCGATAAAATAGATTTTATTAATCAAAGTAAGCAAAAAATTATTGAAAATAACATAAAATTAAAAAATGAAATTTCAAATTATATTTCAAATGAAAATTTGTTATTAAAGACAAAAAAAGATCTTGAAGATGAAAATCTTTTAATTAAAACTCAAAATAGTCAATCCTCTAATGGAGATAGTGAAAAATTACTTCAAACTATGAATAAAAACTTACAAAATGAATTATTATCTATCAAAGAAAATGAACTTAAATTAATTAAAAATAATGAAGAATTACAAAATGAAATAGATCATATTAAATCCTCTAAAGACTCAAAAGTTCCTGAAAATGAATTACAAAACTTAAAACAAAAACTTCATTTTCATCAGGATGAAAATTTAAGATTAAGTCATGAATTATCAAGTTCTCAAAAAAAATATAAACTTATCAAAGAACAGTTAAATGAAATAGAGAATGAAAAAAGCCAGATCTCACGAAAAATTGAGGATTTAACCGACTCGTTATCTAAAACTAAAATAATTACAAATGTTTTTGATAAAAATGATCACAGTTCAGATACAGATACTTCCAATAAATCTAATAAAATAGATTTAGAAAAACAAATTGAAAATATTTTTATAAAATCTAAATAAAACTTGAAAATTCTAAGAAATTTTTTTTAGTAAGTTTTATAATTTCTTTTCCCATTTAATTGCACTTTGAATAATTAATTTAATATTATTGTATTTTGGTCTCCACTTTAAAATCTTTTTAAATTTCTTAGTATTCGCATAAACTTGAGCGATATCACCAAGTCTTCTGATTTGATATTGAACCTCAACATCCTTTTTTATCTTTTTAAAAATATTGACTATCTGTTGAACAGAATAACCTTTTCCATAACCACAATTTAAAATAAATGATTTTTGTTTTTTTTGTAAATAATTTAATCCTTTAATATGTATGTCTGCTAAATCAGAAACATGGACATAATCTCTAATACAGGTGCCGTCTTTAGTTTTATAATCATTACCAAAAATTTTAATCTTAGGTTTCTTTTTTAAAGATTGAATAGCTAAATTTTTAATTAAATGACCATGAGATTTTTCTATTTCTCCAATTTTCCCAGATGGACTAGCGCCCGCAACATTAAAATATCTTAAAATTCCATATTTAAATTTATATTTAAGAGATAATTTTTTTACTAATTCTTCACCTTTATATTTAGTATAACCATAATAACCTTGTGGATTTGGTTTTCTTTTTTCACCAACTGATCCTTTTACATTACCGTATATGCTACACGATGATGAAAAGATTATGTTTTTAACATTAGTATTTTTACAAGCCTCTAAAAGATTTTTGGTCCCAATGATGTTATTTTGGTAATATTTTTTTTTATTTTTTTCAGCTTCGCTGACATTTAGATGTGCCGCAAGGTGAACAATTGAATTAATATCAAAATCTTTGATAATTTTTTTAATTTTTGATCTATTTTTGATGTCAGCTTTAATAAATATAGCTTTTTTATTAATTAACTTTTTATAACCAGTTACTAAATTATCCAGGATAATTACATTTTTTTTGTTCTTGACTAATTGCTCAACTATATGACTACCAATGTAACCTGCTCCACCTGTAATAAGAATATTAGTCATACTAATTATTTTTTGTAGTATATTGTATTGAAGACTTTTTCAAAAAAAAAATATATAATTAATTAATTCAAAATAAATTATATAAAATATAGAAAAACATATAAAATGACTAAAATTTATTGTGATATTGCTGATTTAAATCAGATTAAAAAATTCAACAAAAAAAAGATTGTTAAAGGATTTACTACTAATCCAAGCTTAATGAAAAAAGCTGGTGCAAAAGATTATAAATCATATTCAAAACAAATCTTGAAAATTTGTCCTAATAAGCCAGTGTCGCTTGAAGTTTTTGCTGATGATTATCAAAACATGAAAGAACAAGCTTTAAAAATTAATACT
>Ga0213869_10003433_pt1 | contig 10512 bp, 6 predicted proteins | sample PICome_10_FD_160083 | JGI IMG/M metagenome (GOLD analysis project Ga0213869, IMG submission 160083) | Coastal seawater microbial communities near Pivers Island, North Carolina, United States - PICO132 | ecosystem: Environmental > Aquatic > Marine > Coastal | place: USA: North Carolina...
GTTTACTGTTGCCAATGTTGCCGCACCTGAAACATTTTCTGAACCATCAAAGTCGCCTGATGTCCATGTAATGTCGCCTGTTGCACTTATTGTTCTTGCTGTTTCTAATATGGTCGCGTCTTGTGCCGTACCTGTTAGATCTCCTGTAAAGCCGGAATTCGCTGTAATTGTTGTCCCTGTAATTGCCGCCGCACTTGAACCACCAATAATTGTACCATCAATGGCGCCGCCATCTATGTTAATTGCGTTAGAGGCCTGTACTGCAATATTACCTAGTCCTAAGTTGGTTCTTGCATCTGCGGATGAAGTTGCACCTGTACCACCATTAGCAACTGGTAATGCACCAGTTACATCTGCAGTAAGATCCACTGCCGCCGCCGACATTGTTCCACTTGAAACTTTAATAATACCTGAACTACTAGAAAAATCTTGTCCTGTACCACCGTATTGCGTTCCGATTGCTGTTGCCGTCCAAGCACCCGCTGTAATACTACCTAGTCTTAAATCTTCTAGTGTAGAACCATTACTTTGAGTTAGGTCAAATCTTCCATTACCTGAATCGTATTTTAAACGACCCCCAGATTTACCCATTTGGACATCAGCCGCTATACCTTTGATACCAAAGTTTTTAATATCAGCCATTTGTATCTCCTAATACTTTGTGTTCTAATTCGTTATCGATAACGTTTGCTTTCGCTGAACGTTACAAGTATTTATCTTATTTTGATTATTGTAAGGAGTTACAATTAGATGTACGTTAGTTTTACAGTAACATTTCCAGCAGTTGCGCCATAATGATTACAACGGACTCTTATTAACTGTTCTTGAGTTTCCGAAGCAGGATATGTATACTCTGGATTTGTAATATACATTTCTGCAGACGTACAATCGTTGCTTACTTCGTCTACATATATGTCAGGATCTGCAACTGTACCTACTTCTATGTTAGGCAATATACTACCTGAATAACCTGTAAATGCAGTAGTAACATCAACACTAACACTTTGTATTTTTCTACCTGGAGAAATGTTACCAAGATTGTTTGTTGTACTATTACCAAATCCCCCAATAGGCATTGAGAATGTTGTTTGCATAGTTTTGGCATCAACCGTTGCACTATCTTCGTTACTAATTTCTACCCAACCACTACCATCATACAAGTATAATGCCCACTCTCCGTTGCCGGCATTAGTAACGTATGCTTGATCACCTGCCATTGCGGATAGGGAATCTCTTGCATTTACATCTGCAACAAGTGTTGTACCACCTGTTCTAATACCTTGTTCAATATTCATTGCTAGTGGATACATTCCTGTATGTCCACTTGCTATACCTACGTAGGTTCTAAATTCTTCAGGATTTTCGTATATGTCTATTGGTCCGCCATCTGCTCTTGTTAGTACCATCTTTTGAGCACCAGTAGAACTTGTTGTTGCGTTTAGTCCTGATATATTACTAGCACCTACAAATGGATTGCCGTTAGTATCGTTAGTAACATTTACTATATTAATAGCATTACCGTTTGACTCTGTAAGAGTTAAGACTGTTGCAGTTGATGTAGCAGTAAGGTTTGGTATGTTCGCCGCATTAATATCTATAACCATATCTTCTGGCGTTGATACGCCTGCATACTGTGAACCGTTAGTGGTAAAATTAACTGTTGTATTTCCACTTCCTGAATCGAATGCCGCACTAAAAGGAGTATAACCACCTACTAGTCCGTAAATTGTACTTGCACCGTCTGATACTACAGTTGTTTCTACAGCAATACTTGATGCTACTACATTTGTATTTGCAACTGCATTTATTTGTCCTACAGCCGTTGCTAGTGTAACATTACTTCCACTGCCATTAAACGTAACTGTTTGTCCGTTTAATTTTATACTATGGTTGTGGCTTAATTCTGGATTAGATCCAGTGCCTGTTAGGACTGTGGGTATAGCATCTTGTAATTTTAAAAATGCAATTTTTCCAGTATCGGTAGTAGTCAATTCTCCTGTACTGCTTACATAAACATAGTCGCCTTGATTACCTGGGATAGTAGGATCGAAATCTATAATTTGGTTATTAGGTAATATCATAAACTGATTTGGACCAGGTCCTGTCTCAGTTACAACACCTACCATTTTAGCCATTGTAGATGTATTTGCCTTTGAAAAACCTCCACTACTTACTGCAACAACATCACCTTTGTTAAATCCATGTGCTGTTTGCTCTAATACATAATTTGTTTGAGGGTTTAAATATTCAAATCTACTTGCTAAAGTAGGATAAAATTTTTCTGTTGATGTGCTTGGTAAAGGGTCTAACATTGGTATTCCCTTTTCGTTAAGAGAGAATACAACACCAGCACCTGTACTAGGTGAGCCATTACCATTACTTGCTCTAAATGTATTATACCTTAACCAGTCTTCTACAACACATGTTACCGAGGTTGCACTTTTAGAAGATATAGATATAATTTTCCAACAGTCTCCACTAGTTGCTTCTGCTAACCAATCGCCAACAACAACATCTAAGCCATTAAATTTAAAATCATCTCTGGTTAAATGAGAACCGTGTAATTGTTCTGTTACTGAGAATGTAACTTCCCATCTATAATATTTTTTAGTGCCAACTCCAGAATACCATAGGTCTCCGGAACCATTAGCATGATCCCAAAACTCACTTCCACTTATAGAACTAATACTTGTTTCAAGTACTTTATTTGGTATATTCAGTTCAATGTGTGAGGACTTGTAGTTACTTAATGCCATAACTTATCCTTAATCGTACATTACAAATTGTATCCAAGCATGTGTAGTTGTACCAAAACCGCCGCCACTTGCACCTGTTTCTGTTTGACTTAATCTTAATTTTAATGATATTTGAGAAGCACCAGCAAATAATGTAGGAGAACCTGGAGAGCCTCCTCCTGATATTTGTCTAAGTCCATTTGTTGTTTCTAATGGTACCATTAAATAATTATTATTAGAATAGTCATATCCATAACACATCATACTTGCTGGTGGGAAATTAAACCCTGCATCAAATAAAATAGTTACGTCACCAGCACTTGCACTATCAATCGCGACGCTTGTTATACCTGATGTAAAATCTGATGTTGAAGCAAGTTGTCCGCCGGCTGTATAGGATACTTTAAATCTATGTACTGTGGCTCCACTGCCGCCACCGCCACCGCCAGTGTTATCTGCCGCTGGTGCCCAGGCACTACCATTCCATTTAAGAACTTGGCCACTGCTTGGACTTGATGCTGAAACATCTGTTAAGCCGTCTAATGTTGTGGCACCACCGCCACTACCTGATAGCAATGATGTTAAATCTACATTACCACTTTGTCCTGTTAAACTGATTACATTACCTGATAAACTTAAACTTTGTGCATCAGTATCAGTATCTGTTGTTTTTTCTGTCCAGGCATAATCACTTCCGTTCCAAGTTAATACTTGGCCTGAACTTGCACCACTTGTATTTAAATGACCATCTACTTTACCTTGAACTTCTGTTTCAAAGTTATAGAATTTAAATTCGCTATCTATTGCATGATATATTAGTGCGTCGCCATCTGCTAGGGTATCCACACTATCAACATCTGTCAAGTGTTGTATATTAGGATATACAAAATCTAGAGCAGAACCATTCCAACTTAATAGTTGATATTGTGATGCTCCACTTGTTCCTAATACTGCTTTAACTTCATTATCAAAATTAACAAATTCAAAACGAGAATTGTTACTATTATATTTTAAAATGTCATCTTCTGCTACAGTATCAGTACTAACAACATCACTTAGATGTTCAATACTAGGATAAGAGTTAACCCATGTATTTCCGTCCCAAGTTAAAGATTGGTATTGAGTTGCACTACTTATTACAGTATCACTAGCACCTGTTACTGTGGCTTGTGGGCCTGTTGGGCCTGTTGGTCCTTGTGGGCCTATTGGACCTCTTATATTACCTAAATTTTGTACCGAAGTATTTGAATATGTTAGTATAAGGTCATTACTGGTGACTGTTGCATTGGTAATTCCTGTACCTGTTGCCCCAGTCGATCCAGTATTTCCTTGAGGACCCTGAGGTCCTGTTGCGCCTACTCCTGATAGATCAATAGTTGTTCCATCGTATGTTAGGTCACTCCCCGCTAAACTAATTGTTGGTCTTGTTTGCAAGTCACTGTATGTTCCAGTGAATGCAACTGTGCTTAATTCTGTATTACTATTTGCTAATGCATTGGCTACTTCGCCTAAACTATCTAAGTTTACATTAGCACCGCCTATAAGTTTTGTAACTTCTGCATCAACGTATGCCTGCATGTTTGTATTTGCTGTTGCTACATCTGTTGCAGTTGGTATTTTATTCCAACTGCCACTGTGTGCAAAGTACATGGCTCCGTCTGCATGTGAATGTGCAATAGCACCATGGTATGTTGATGCACTAGGGAAATCTGTTTGGTTTGCATATAAGAACTGTGTTTTACCTAAATCTACAGTACTTGAACTTCCGCTAATTGTTAATATATTTGCACTAATACTTAATGTTTGTTCGAGTGCTGATAAATCAACATTATTGCCACCGCTTACTGCTAATGTAGAAGTACCTGCGTTCCAACTTAATGTTTGGGCATCGTTATCTACATTGCTATAACCTTGAGCATCCAGGTATGTTTGTACTTCGGTATTACCATAAGATCCACTTTGAGCTACCCAGGCATAATCACTTCCGTTCCAACTTAAAACTTGTCCTGAACTTGCTCCACTTGTATTTAAATGTGTATCTACTCCGGCAGTATCTATACCGCCACTTGCTAATAAACTTGTTAAGTCAACATTACCACTTTGGCCACTTAGGCTTATTACATTACCACTTATTGTTAAATCTTGTGCATCAGTATCTGTTTTACTGTATGGAGCCAACATAGAAGTTAAGTCTACTGTGTCGTTGTTACCACTGATTGTAATTACATTACCACTTATGCTGAGTGTTTGGTCTGCGGCTCCGCCACCGCCACTTGTATCTGCTGGTGTAAATGTAAATACACCTGCATTGTCATATGTTAAACTACCATTTCCGCTTGGTGTTGCTGTAGTTACACTAAAGTCTGTTAGTCCAACATTACTACCACCGCCTGAGCCTGTTTGGTCTCCGGCTTCGAATTTACTTGTACTGCTATTCCAAACTAAAACTTGGCCGTTGGTTATGCCATCTGCATCCACATCTTTAAAGTTTGCAATGTCCATTGCCGCCGCGGCGGTTGTTGGATTAATTCCAAAACTTATTGTATCTGTATTTGCATTTGTTGTGGCATCAATACCTATACCACCTGCAAAAGTTAAATCATCATCTTTTCTATCTGCACCTAAACTTGTTTGTCCTGCAACGTGAATGTTTGAATAGGCAAGTGTAGTTACGTTACTAAGATCTCCGCCTTCGCCACTTGCTATGGCATTAACTGTATCTACTGAACTAATTCTACCATATGAATCAACTGTGATTCGGGGTATAGCAGTTGCATTACCATATATTCCAGCAGTAACACCAGTTGCTACTAGGTTAAGTGTTGCATTAGAATTATTTCCTGTACCACCTGTTACTGTAATTTGACCTGCTGTTCCTATTACATTACCAACATAGTCCGCTGTTAAACTATCTGCCGCTGTTAAAGTAATTTCTTGAGGAGTTACTGATGTAATCTGTCCTTTACTATTAACTGTTATTGCTGGAACGTATGTAGCATTACCATATGTTCCTGCTGTTACACCAGAATCTGTAATGTATATACCGTTTGTATTAGATGTTAGTCCGCCATTTAAACCTGCAACAACATTAATTACCTGTCCGGAACCACCAAAGTTAATACCGTTACCAGCACTATATGGATTATTATCTTGTGCTATCCATTTAGAAGAACCGCCTGACCAAGTTAATACTTGTCCAGACCCTGGTGCAGGTAAATTGGTGTCGTTAAGATCTGTAAGGTTTATAACATTTAAAATTACATTACCTTCGTTACCGTCGACCTGAAGGTACTTACCGGCGTCACCGGTATAGTTTGAGGGAGTATCTGTAAGTTCTAAAAATGTTGCCATCAAGTCTTCCTAAATAGTGTTATATACACTATTTATCAACTTTAGGCAGAAAGAATCACTCTGTTTATTTGACCATATGAAGCATCATATGTTTCGCCGTCTCCAACATGCTCTCTGTCCATGTAAACTCTTATAAACGTAAAGTTTCCTTGGAACGAATATGCTTCTGCTGTTACGGCAGGTGCGTTACTGTTAAACTGAATATACCCTGCTGGATTAAATTCAGTTCCAGTAGAAGTAGGAACTATATCAAACCAATCAGCAGTTTCAGGGGTAAGGTCTAATGTAGCCTGTATTCTAAGTCTACCTACAAATTGATTGTATATAACTTGAATAGTATGAAAGCCATCAGTGTACCCGTAATAAGAATCACCTTTTACTTCAGTGCTATATTTGTTCATTGTAGTACCAGTGCTTGCCAGCATATTGATACTTCTTCTGTTTATTGGCATATTAAATCTCTCTATCTATCATACTATTTATCAGTTGGATAGATCACAGCACTATTTATTTTTTCTACAACCTCACTATAGAGCATAGATATCCAAGGTTGTATCTCACTTAGATCATCGCTTTTGAGATATAGATAGTTATTAGCCCAATATTTAGAATCGTTATCTAAATATAATACATAATCAAAAGATTGCTGTTTAATAAAGTCTACAAAATCATTTGCAGGTTTTTCTAAATCAGCAGAACTAGAATTGCTCCATGAATATAAGTCTCTACTTCTGATATCTATTTTAACATCATACTTATTATACCAATATTTTTCTCTGTATACATGTTGAAATACATTTTCTGCAAAAGGATTAGAAATATATTCTGCATGTGCCTTGTCTATAGGACCAAATACTTTTTCTACAAGATGTGGCATATCTTGTAACACTTCATTAAATTTATCTATGGATTGAAAGTAAATTACTCTGTGTTTGTTAGTATAGGTTGATTGTACATACGACCAATTATGTCCTCTATATAAGAGATCATCAAGTTTTTCATGCTCTTTAATATCTCTGTAAATTATATTTCCTTTAAAATTTATTTTATATGGAAATTCACCGTAATACACCTTTTCAGAAGGATAAACTTTAAACCCATAGTGATCAAACCCTAGGGGAATAATGTTATCCGATGACATACTCGCCGTCTCTAAAGTCTATATGTACTCTTATATTTTTAAGATCATCAAATAGTATTTTTCTACTAAGTGGCTTCTTAACTTTTTCTTCAAAGACTCTTTTTAATGGTCTTGCTCCCATAGTAGGTTCGTAACCGTCATCTGCTAATTGTTGTCTGGCTATATCTGATATGCTTACTTTTACAGTAGAGTCGTTTGATAATAACAATTCATTTGTTTCTTTAACAAGTCTATCAACAATTTTTAACATTAACTCTGGTGCAAGTTTATTAAACTTAACTACAGCATCAAGTCTATTTCTAAACTCTGGAGTAAAGAATTTCTCAACTGCCTTATCCACAGCACTTGATTTAGTTTGATCTCCAAAACCAATCTTCTTGCTTTCTGCATCTTGAGCACCTAAGTTGGAAGTCATTAGTATTGTTACATTTGTAAAATCAACTGCCTTACCTGTTGCACCTGTAAGTCTTCCATCGTCCATAACTTGTAATAATAACTGTAATACTTCTGGTGCCGCCTTTTCAACTTCGTCTAATAGCAATACACAATTTGGATTTGATTCTACTTCAGCAAGTAACATACCTTGCCCCATCTTTCCTTCAGCATGTCCTACATAGCCTGGAGGAGCACCAATTAATTTACTTACACTATGACGCTCTTGATACTCTGACATATCGAACTTAACTAGGTTTGTGTCTAATTGCTTTGCCAAAGTCTTTGCTGTTTCTGTTTTACCTGTTCCTGTAGGTCCCACAAATAAGAAACTACCAACTGGTTTATTTGGTTCTCTAAGTCCGGATTTAGTAACTAGGATTGCTTCTACTATTTTATCAATAGCCTCGTCTTGGCCATATACTGTTTGCTTTATTCTGTAGTCTAGTGTTTTAAATGTATCAACACTTTCTGTATCTATAACATCTGAACCTATTTTAGAAACTTTAGATACTACACTTATAATATCTTCTATAGTTACTGTCTGATCTTCTCTGAGCTTCACAGTAGCACCTGCGGCGTCTACTATGTCTAATGCTTTGTCAGGGAAACATTTATTTTTAATATATCTATCACATAAATCTACAGACTTATCTAGTAAATCGTTGTTATAGGTAACTCCATGGAACTCCTCATAGTAAGGTTTTAATCCTCTTACTATTTCTTTAGTGCTTTCCACATCTGTTTCTTCTACATCAAGCCTAGCAAATCTACGCATCAATGCTTTGTCTTTCTCAAAACTATCTGCAAATTCATCTGGAGTTGTTGCTCCAATCGTTAATAGTCTACCACTTCCTAATACAGGCTTTAATATGTTAGCAACATCAACACTTCCGTTACCTGTACTACCTGCACCCATTATCATATGTATTTCATCTATAAACAAAACAGAGTTAGGAGACTTTTCTAATGACTTTAGTAATTGTTTGATACGTTCCTCAAAGTCGCCTCTGTATCTAGTTCCTGCAAGTAAGTCACTTACATTTAAACTATACACTACTTTATTTAATAATGGTTTAGGAACATCACCATCAACAATACGTTTGGCAAATCCTTCTGCTATAGCAGTTTTACCTGTTCCAGGTTCTCCTACTAGCACACAATTATTCTTTTTACGTCTTGCTAGAATATGTACTAGATCGCTAACTTCCTCATGTCTTCCAATAAGAGGATCTATCTTTTTATCTAATGCTTCTTGATTTAAATTCCTAGTAAACTCTTTTAATAATTCTTGTGATTTACTAGCATAGTCTCTGCTTTCTAAATGTCCTAAAATACTTTCCTTATCTAAACCATTAAGTTGACAGTAATATCTTGCATAGGAAGTTTCCTCTGCAATAATACTTAATAATAAATCTATGGGCTCTATTATATCTCTGCCACTGAACACAGCATTGGCTAGTCCTCGTTGTATTACTCTTTCAACACTTATAGTTTTCTTAGGAGCACCTTTGGAACCGTTCTGACTTTTAAGATTATCTTCGTCTCCCTCTAAATAATTTTCTAGGTCAGTTGTTAATGTTGCAATATCAACATCAACTTCTTCACATAATTTAATAATAGGCTTAGACATTACTAATTGCAATAAGATATGTTCTAATGTGACATACTCATGGTCTCGCTCAGATGCGTTGTCCATTGCTTTCTGTAATATGTTTTCTACTGACTTATAATCCATTTTGTTCCTTTATTTTATTTACTAGTTTAAGTGCATCTTCACTTAAATTATCCGGCACAATAAGGTTACATATGATATACAAGTTGCCTATAAGTCCTCTAGAAGGATCTTGCATACCGTAATTTCTAACTCTTAACTTCTGCCCATTTTGTATACCTTTTGGTATTGTAAGTTTAATTTTTCTATTATCTATAAATGTGAAATCTAATTCCGTTCCAGTTAATGCATCTAATACATTTACATTTTGTCTATAAAAAATATCAACACCATCAGTTCCCCAGTCCTCAGGTATATCAACATGCAGTCTAACAATTAAGTTACCAGGAGGTAAATCCTTATAACGTTGAGGACCTTTGCCTACCATTCTAAGTTTGGTACCATTGGTAACACCTTTTGGTATGGTTAAGTTAAAAGAACCGTGTTGTGTATTAATAACAATATCAGCACCCTGATATGCTTGTAAAAAAGATACTTTAACATCTACTATACCGTCTGGATTCCTGCCTTGCCTTTGATAAGCATTCTGCCTTTGTGCACCAAATATATCTCCAAATATATCAGCAAACGGACTGCCTTGTCCAAAGGGATCTCCGCCCCGGCCAAACTGTCCAAAAGGATTTGGATTATCATATTGAGCCTTCTTGTCTGGATCACTAAGTGTCTCGTATGCTCCTTGAATCCTTTTGAACTGTTCTTGATCACCACCTTTATCAGGATGATGCTTACTCGCTAGTTTGCGGTATGCCTTCTTAATATCCTGTTGACTGGCGTCTTTGCTTACGCCAAGTGTTTCGTAGTGATCCATAAATTAATTATAACACCAAATAGTCAGAAGTCAAGAAAAAGGGTGCCAAAAAACACCCTTTATTCTGTTCTTGGTATCGTTTAGAAAACGTATTTAAGTCCAAGTTGTAAACGGTAAGTACTTCTATAGTAATTGGTAACTTGGTTATCAATTCTATCTATGTTCATACCATAAGCAGGTCTGTATTCATAAGACCAACTACCATCACCATTGTTGATAGGAGTTGCTTCTGCAATACTTCTTGCTGTTCCGTTTGCTTTGGTTTGTTTACCCCAATCGCTATCAAGCAAGTTGAGTAAGTTTTCAACAT
>Ga0213869_10003435_pt1 | contig 10510 bp, 6 predicted proteins | sample PICome_10_FD_160083 | JGI IMG/M metagenome (GOLD analysis project Ga0213869, IMG submission 160083) | Coastal seawater microbial communities near Pivers Island, North Carolina, United States - PICO132 | ecosystem: Environmental > Aquatic > Marine > Coastal | place: USA: North Carolina...
TTTTATAAAAGCCAATCATGATCAATTAGAAAATCTTTTATTTAATTGTGAAGAATATACTGGTTCTTCATCGACAAATGCCATGATGCTGATTCGTTTTGTCAGAGGCGCAGATATTCATCGTGAAGGGTGGGGTTCACCTGGGTGGGGATCACGAAGACCTTCTGTACTTGGCGATACATTTCATTCAGAAATGGTAGCTGTAGGGCCACCTAGTGCAGGATACAGTTCAGATGTTGTAAATTTCGGTAAATCTGAATCTTATTTCAGATATGTTAATGGTTACGCTGAATTTTCAATGCGGAACAAATCTAGAAGACCACAAATATACGTGGGTGCCAATGACGGTATGCTTCACGCATTTGATGAAGATTTGAATGAAAGATGGGCTTTTGTGCCTCCATCTGTCACCCCCAAACTAAGAGATATGTTGGGAGAGGTTTCAACTACGAATGGAAGGGGTAAGTCTAATAGTGTGTTTAACGTTGATGGCCCCATTATCGTAAAGGATGTATATATTCACGCGACAAAAGAATGGAAGACAGTGCTTGTCGGTGGGCTTGGTTATGGCGGCAAAAGTTACTATGTGTTGGATATAACAGACCCTGATGACCCACAACATATGTTCACCATAGCTAATAACGACGCCAACAAAACAGTTAACTACTGGGTGGCCGATGGCACAAAATCAAGCTACCCGTATTTGTCAGCCCCGGAGCATATTGATTATCAAAAGTTAGGTGATACTTGGTCGCGGCCATCCATAATGCTACTTCCTTATCAATCAATAGATGGAAAAATAAAACAAAGATGGACAATGGTCTTTGGTGGAGGATATGGTGGCGGAGCCTCGAGTGGTTTTGGACCTTATGTATTTGTTCTTGATTTTGAGCCGGACACAACGCTTTCACCCAATACCTCGGGAGGTAGAATTATTTCAGCAAAAGCTATTCCACCTGACCCATTAAGTAATATCCCTAATGGTGTCACAGCACATATGAGTGTGATAACTTCCGATACCACTTCATTGGCTAATTATTATGGCGGCATTGCTTACTTTACAGATCTGCAGGGACAACTCTGGAAATACAATTTGAGTAAAGCTACCCTTAGTGAAGATAATGATAAATTATTTGAGCTGAATTTAGCCTTTCGTGCAGAAGGCACGCTCGCTAATGGTCGATATGGATTTAATCAAATTGCCACTACGATTGTTCAGGATGAAGCTGGAAGTAGTTTGTTTAACTATTTTGGGACGGGTGACCAATCTCGAATCCAAAGCAGAGATTCCACAATCAACAATCGAATATTTGGTATAAGAGATGCTGATTTTCCAGGATATGGCCTTACTCTCACGGGCACTGGAAAAAATGCAGCCTCTAGTGACAGTCAGAATATTGATGATGCTAAGTGTGTTACGGATGTAACGCAGAATTGGTACAGTAATGTTTATTCAAAAACCTCACTCGTTTCAAGCCCAACTGCAGACTGGACTAAAGTTATTGGCCGAGCAGGTTTGTATAACAAAAGCATCTTTTTTTCAATTTATAGACCTGAGGCACTTGCCTGCCCGCTTACGGGAGATAGTCAGATAATTGAAATAAGTGATGGCTGTGGAGGTGTGAGGCAGTATAATGTAGGCGAAGGTTTAATAACAGCACCTGTCATCGATAATCGAGGAAATATATATGTTGGGGTGAGTAATTTGGCTAAAGGAACCAAAATAGGTGGGGATGGTGTAGATAATATTACACGCATAGGCAGTGGTGCAGAAAGCTCAAAAGGGGTTGATTGGAAGTCATGGCAGGAAATTACATACTGAAATTAAATTAATTATTAAAGTTATTTGTAAAGTTATTTGAATGTTTAAAAAATTACGAAATATATTTAGAGGAATTAAGAATACCGAACCTGTTCTGCTACCGATTGTTGGCATCGATATCTCTCACTCTTTTGTGCGGGTTGTTCAGCTCGAAAAAAAGAGAAAAGTATGGTCTTTGGTTAAAGTCAGCTCTAAGGTTCTAGCTAAATCATATGACAGTGAAGATAAAAGAAACGATGCAATTGTTACCCAATTAAAGAATATAAAGTTAGAACAAAAAATAAACTTTGATGAAGCTGCCATTTCTCTGCCTGTAAATTCTGCAATTGTACAAGTGGTTCAAATACCCTATCTTGAAGAAAATGAATTGAATGAGGCAGCAGACAACGGTTCTCTTTGGGATACGGCAATTAGTTTACCTGGAGAAATTGCTGAGTATTCAATTTTTTGGCAAACAATAAAAAAAGATAAAGAAAAAAATACACTCTCACTTTTATTTGTCGCTTCGCGCATTGATGAAATTGAAAAAAATTGTGACTTAGTAAGAAAAGCAGGATTTGATCCCTTAGTCGTTGATGTTAGATGTTTTGCACTTCGAAATATACTTAAAACGATGCCAGAAGTTAGTGATATTTCAACCCAAGTGTTTTTAGAAATTAGTGGTCACGAAAATTATGCTGTATGTATGCACGAGGGCCTGCCCTTTATATATGATATTTATATGACAGAAGCGGATACTAAATTTTTTATTGAAGGCAATGAAAAAATACCCAAAGAAGTATTTGAAAGAGTCGCTGCGCAAGTGAGGACTGCTATGACCTCATGTGTAAAGCAATGTGGTATTCCTAGTTTAGAAAGTGTTCAATTGTCTAGCTCATTACCCTTTGTTAAAACAATATTCCAAAAACTCAAGTCAGAATTAGCTGAATATAAGGTTGAACTGATGGATCCTTTCTTACATCTTAATATAACGAGTGATTTAAAAAAAATACTTGAGTCTGAAAAAAATAGCTCTTCATTTGCCGTGGCATTAGGGCTAGCAACCAGACAACTTGATATTTTTGGTTACTTTAAGTTTGTCGCGGCTGTCAGTGCCATTAATTTATTACCAAATAAAGATCAAAGAGAGAAGAAGGAAAAGAAGAAGATTGAAACTAATGGATTAATTAAGAAGTTAATAATTATATCGACCCTACTGCTTGGGTCATCTTTTGCACTATACATTTTTATGGCAACTTCAATGTATAGCTTAAATGATACGTTTGATATGCAAAACAAAGCAGTGGGTGCCGAGAATCAACTGTCTGAAAAAACAAATCAGCTCGATGAACTTAAGAAATGGACACAAACTTCAGGATTAATCAACTCACGATTATTGGATTTAAGTTATGCGGCAAGCCTTCCTAATGTCATATATGTGACTGAAATTATCCATCAAAGAAATAAACCTTCTTTACTTGTTTTTAGAGCCAAAGATCCAGCCGTATCTGGACTGATTATTGAAGCGTTAAGTAGGGAATTTGAAAATGTGACGCTTAAAGACATTGAATCACCTTCAAGCAATAATGATTTAAATACAATATCTATTAATTTTTTCATTAGATGAATATTTATTTAAACTATACTTGATAGGTATAATAAATTGATCAATTTAAATACAATGATAAAAATGATATAAGCTTATGGCAGAAGAGAAAAAACTATCCCAACTTGATATAAAAGATATCTTTAGCAAGATAAACACTCAATCTATTTTGAAAAATAAATCGATTGTTTTTGTGACGGCCTCATTCATTCTTTGTTTTATATTATGTTACTTGATTTATGGGCTCTACGTTAATCAAGATGCATATGAATCGCAAAAGCAACGATTTACCCTTGCATCAAACGAAGCAAATAATACACAAAAAGAGATTGAAAGTATAAATAATGAATACAAAGCATATTTTAAGCACCTTTCAAAAGCCTCAAAAACTAAATCAGAATTATCTTCAAAAATCACAAAATTGATTGGTACTTATGGGCTAGAAATAAAGAATTTGGATTTAAAAACAAACCAAGATGGTGTTTCGTCTAGCCCTAAGATGAGCTTCGAAGTTAAGGGAAAGTTCTTAAATATCATTCGCTTTAACAGTGAATTAAATAATCTTTTAGCAGCTACACAAATTAATGAACTAAAAGTCTCAAAAGTAACACAATCAAATCTGTTAGTGTTAAAAGTGGATATAAATTTTTCACCACCTCCAGTCAATCCGCTATCATCAAACTCAGGATTTGATAATAATAAAAATTTTTTAAGCGACAGCTATATCTGGTCAGACCTTCCAAGCGTTAATCGTAATATAAACAGTTTTAAAAAGGTGGGTTTTGTTGAAGCTGAGAAAGACTCGTCCTCTGATTTACGAGATCCATTTGCTGAGCCAAATAATACACCCAAGGCGGTTAAGAAAAGCAGCGATAACTATAATGAGCTTGATGAGACATTCTTTCTCTCAGGCACGTTGGTCTCTGATAAAAAAAAGTTTTGTATCATAATATCTCCCGAAGGTGACTCTAAGTACTATGTCGAAGGTGATTACATAACAAAAAATAAAAAGAAAATTATTATTAATAAAATTATAGCGGGTCAAATTTTTGTAGGTAAAAATTTCGACTTAATTAAGGTGGGTGATGAAATTAAATAAGACACCTTTTTTAATTATCTTAACTTTATTTTTGAGTGGCTGCTTAACTGAATTTGTTGAGAAAGAAGATATTCATCAACCAGCTGATTCGGTTAAAGAAGAAGTCATGGATATGCGTGATGATTCCTCCATTACGCCAGAGGATTATGGTTCTGAAGATGACAATGAAAAGACACTAGAACCGAGAGAAGTATTAAAAATCGCTGGCCGAGAAAGAGGGTTGAAATTTGATGATCCATTATGGGAGTCTTATCCAATTACACTTAATTTGAATGTCGTTCCAATTAGAACTTTTTTTAGAGTAATGGCAGATTTAACAGGACATAATTTTATTGTTGGAGATGAGGTTACTGGAGATATCAGTATTGATTTAAGGAATGTTGATTGGTATGAAGTCATGGTGATGGTTTTAAAGGAAGAAAATTTGATACATGATGTTAATCCTTCTGGAAATGTAATTACAGTTCATACACATGAGTGGGTAGAAAAACAAAGTCAATCATTTGATACAGCACTGACTGCAAAAATAAAAGTCATTAATTCACTTGCGACGCTTGAGACAAAAACGACTGCTATATATAAAATTAACTATGCTCAACCTGAGATCTTGGCCGAACAACTCAGTGATGTAGTAAAGTCACTTGCTGCAGGGGCTGAATCAGATAGTGGCGATACAGCTTCTTTTGTAGTTGACGTAAGGAGTAATTCATTAATTGTTCAAGCTACTGCCACTGATATGCTATGGATTAAAGAGACTATTGAATCGCTTGATAGACCGACAAAACAAGTAAAAGTCGAAGTATTTATAGTTGAAGCCTCAGATAATTTTGCTGCAGAGCTCGGTTCGAGAATTGGTATCTTTAATAGCGACAAAATAGGTAATGATACTTTTACCACGGCAGGTACGCTTGGTGGGGCAACACCAACGGGGTTAGGGGAGATAACTACAGCCAATACCGGAGGGTCAGTTGCTAACAATCCGATTGCTAATCCAACGGGTGCTATTGCAGGTGTAATATCAGGAAGCTCTTTTGATCTAAGAGTAGAATTACAAGCAATGCAGGAGGCAAATTTAGCTAAGATAGTCTCTAATCCAAAGGTATTTATTGTTGATAACCAAGAGGCAATAATTGAGGACGGAACAGAGGTCCCGTATAATACAGTTGCTCAAGCTGGGTCAACGCCCACCACAGAATTTAAAACGGCTGCACTCACACTTAAAGTGACGCCGCAAATTATTGATGATGGTAATATATATTTAGATGTTTCTGTCAATAAAGATAGTGTAGGAACAGGAAGTAGCCCGCCACCAATATCAACAAAACAACTCAAAACTAAATTGCTTATTAAGGATGGTGGGGTGGCGTTGATTGGTGGCATCACAGAAACTACAAAAGAAAATGCTGAAGGTGGTGTTCCATTTCTAAAAGATCTTCCAGGCATAGGACATCTCTTTAAATCCAAGCAAAATAAAAATAACAAGAAAACTTTATATATTTTTATAGCGCCTGAAGTTATATAATCCATGGCTAAGGATCAAGTTAAATTTATAAAGGAGGAGCTTGGTGAACTTATAAAAGAGTTTAGTTTAGTAAAGAAAAAATTATATGAATCATATTTAACTGAAGCTAAAAATAAAAATAACCTTATTTATGATGAGTTGTTAAATAAAAATGAATTCAAAATTGAAAATCTATTAAGTAAGCTATCAAAAAAATATGCAGTAAAGTCAGAACTAAACCCTGAACCGATGTTGCCAGAAATAAAAAAATTTCCACTAAAATATTGCTTACAAAATGCAATCATCCCAATTGGCGAGTCACAAAAAGAGATTGAATTTGGTATATGCATACCCAACTCATTGAACGTATTAAAAAATTTAAGTATCATGATTGGAAAAAAGACTTCAGCAAAATTTATTCCGCCGGAATATATTTTTGAGGCAATTTTGCAAAAACACATCCACACTAAAGCAAATGTTATAAAATCTGATTTGATTGAAGATAAAAAAATTGTAAAATCGAATAATGATCAACCACAAGAAATTGAACTAGGGCTTGATGTGATGGAGGAAAATTTATCGCATAAGAAAGAAGAAATAATCGATCTTGAAGCACTTGGAAAAAATGATGAGAAAGTAAAAAATGAAGAGATTTTAGATATGTCTGAACTCACAAAAGATTTAAGCAAAAGAGAAAAATCTGCAACAATGATTCCTGAGACAGAACCTCCAGTTATTGAATTGAATTTACCAGATGAAGAAAGTAAAGTTATTGAGGAAAAAAAAGATAACCAAATAAATAAAAAGGTTGAAAAAGAGACTGAACAAATAATAGCTGATATTACGGGTGACGTTGTCTCTGTTGTTGATAAAATGCTGTCAGAGGCCGTAGTTAATGGAACTAGTGATATTCATATAGAGATATTTAAGGATATTGCTCAAATTAGATTTAGGAATGGAGGTACCTTACTTGTCCAAAAACATTATAAAGCTTTTATCGAAAAAAATTATAATGCTGTGATTGCAAGAATAAAAATTCTTGCAAATCTTGACATTGCTGAGCGTAGACTTCCGCAAGATGGCAAGATATCATACATCGCCAAAGATGATACTGAGGTTGATTTTCGTATATCAATCCTTCCAACAAGCTTAGGAGAAAGAGTTGTTATACGTATTTTAAATTCCTCATCACTTGCGGTATCAATCAAAGCGATTGGTTTTACAACAAAACAAGAAAAAGAATTTACCTCTGCCGTTTCTGCACCGCAGGGCATGGTTTTAGTGACTGGACCAACTGGTAGTGGTAAATCTACAACATTGTATGGGGCGATGAACTTTCTCAACGAGCCTGATGTCAATATCCTTACGGCAGAGGATCCAGTTGAATATACAATGGCTGGCATATCACAAGTGCAAATTAGAGAGGAAATCGGTTTAACATTTGCCAACGCACTAAGATCCTTTTTAAGGCAAGATCCAGAAATAATACTTGTTGGAGAGATTCGTGATGCTGAAACGGCAGATATAGCGTCAAAAGCAGCGTTAACAGGGCACTTAGTATTAAGTACACTCCATACAAACAGCGCTGTTGGAGCTATCAGTAGATTAATCAATATGGGCCTACCTGCTTATCTTGTATCAAGTGCATTGACTGCAATCATCGCACAAAGGTTAGTAAGGGTTAATTGTGAAAGCTGTAAGATAGAAATAAAAAAAGATAACGCTGAAATTGAAGATTTTATCAAAAGGTACAATATAAGTGCCACAGCAAAACTTATGAAAGGTGAAGGTTGTAAGGTTTGTAACCAAACAGGCTATAAGGGAAGGAAAGGGGTTCATGAAATTTTAACAATTTCACCTGAAATAGAGGCAGCTATTACTGAAAATAAATCAGATCCAGAAATCATTGAGATTGCTAAAAAAAATTCATTTATAAGCTTGGCTGAATCATCAGTGAGGTTTGTTGAGGATGGAACATTATCAGTAGAAGAATATTTACGTGTAATTCCATCTGATGATTAATTTTAAAAAAATAGCAGAATGAAGTTTAAATGGAAGGGTTTAAAACTCAATAATTTTGTTGATGGTGAAATTGAATCAGAAAACAAAGATGAGGCGATGTTTGCATTAAAAAAAGATGGTGTCATCGTAATTGAAATAACTAATTCAAATATCAAGGCTAGAAATAAGAAAAAAACAAATAAAGTAACTAAGGCATCTTCAAAACTCAAAATTAAAGATCAAGAGCTTTTGCTCTTTACAAGAAAATTAACGACAATGATGAAGGCAGGACTTGCGATAGTGCCCGCCCTTAAAATGTTAAAGCAGCAATCAGAGAATCCAAAATTTACTCCAATAATTGATGATTTATTACAAAAGATTAATTCAGGCATAACATTATCCGAGGCATTAGTATCTTACCCAAATCTCTTTGATATAGTTTATGTGAACTTGATTAAAGCAGGTGAGGCTAGTGGTAATCTTGACACTTTTTTAGAGAGAATTTGTATCAATCTGGAAAAAACAATAAAGATTAAAAAGGCAATTAAAAGTGCAATGATGTATCCAATTATCCTGCTTACGGTTGCCACGTCGGTTGTCGGTATCATGATGATTTTTGTAGTACCTGTATTCGTTGAAATCTTTGGCAATGCAAATATTGAATTACCAGGGCCTACAAAGTTAGTGATGGCAATCAGTGATTTCTTAAGAAGTTGGATGGCCCTTATTATGATTTTTTCACTCTACGTGATAATTAAAGTCATAAAAATCATCATTAGAAAAAATAACAGCCTCCATCAAGCTTTCGATAAGAAATTAATGCAACTTCCTGTTATTGGTAATTTAGTCAGAGATGCAATTATGGCAAGATTTTCAATGGTTTTAGCTAACCTTATATCGGGAGGAGTAAACTTAATCGAGGCGACAGAAATAACAAAAAATTCAATTACAAATGAAAAAATAAAAGCATCCATTGAGAAAGTAAAGAGGGAAATATTTTCTGGCAGACCTTTCTCAGTTTCCTTAAGAGAAACAAAAGACTTTCCAGAAACAATGTGTGGTTTTATTGAGGTAGGTGAGGAAACTGGTAAATTGAATGAGATGCTAACTACGGTTTCTTTATATTATGAAGGAGAATTTGATTCATCAGTTGATGCTTTTTCTTCTATGCTTGAGCCAATTATGATTGTTTTTTTAGGTGTTGTGATTGGTTTTATTCTTGTAGCAATGTATCAACCTATATTTTTAATGGGTAGTGCCGTATGACAAAGATTATTTTTTTTTAATTTTTTTTTCTTTTTCATCTTATGCAGATTCTCTTTATGAATATTATTTCAAAAATCAGAAGATTTCTCACAGCACACTTAGTTCTAAATTAAATAAAAGTATTAGTAGCTTTTATAACCTAGATTTAATTGCTTCTTCAACACCCTCCATCAAGTTTTATATTAATATTCTTAATGAAGAAAATGTCCCAATAGATCTCGCAGTCATTCCATTAATGGAGAGTGGAAATAACCCGCAAGCAAAGTCACCCAAAGATGCCTTAGGTTTGTGGCAGTTTATTCCATCAACAGCCAGAGAGTGGGGACTTATAAATAATATTGATAATGATGAACGTAGGAATGTTATCAAATCAACAAGAACTGCAATCAAATATCTTAAATATTTACATAATGAACTTAACGATTGGAATCTTGCTTTAGCTGCTTATAATTGGGGTATTGGTAATGTCAAAAAATCTTTAAAAAAAGGCTTGGTTAGAAATAAAATAATCAATATCGATTTGTTGCCAAAAGAAACAAGAAGATATTTGTTAGCTTTTCATCATTTAAATAGGTTGGTAAAAACTAATTATAAAAGACAGATTCTCTATAAATTCCCTAACAAAAATTACCTAGAAATTATTAAGCAAAAAGATTTAAGAGATTATTTAGTCACTAATAATTTTACGAATATAGACTCAAATGTTTTAATGCATATCAATGGGTTTGATGTAAATAGCAATACAGAAGAAAATAAAAACATACTTGTGCCTACTAGAGTTTTTAAAGAATTCTTTTCACTAAATAATACTCAATTTTCTTACATGAATAAAAATACAAAAAATAGTATTGCCTGTGATCAGAAATTCTATAAAGCAAGGCAATACGATACTTTAATTAAAGTGGCAAAGAAGTTTAATTTAAAGCTTGATTCAATTCGAGAAATGAATCCAAGGATTAAGTTCGTTAGGCCGGGAATGAGCCTGCAAGTTTGTAGATGATTTTTTGTTACAAAAACTACTCCCATTTTGAGCATAATTCCATCCTACTTGACTAAATTCCCACGCTAAAATACACTGAATAATACACATTAACTATTAATTAAAAATATAACTAAAACAATAGGTTAGGGTAGTTATCAGGGGATAGAGCATCCCCCTCCTAAGGGGAGAGTATCTTAAACGCTAACTAGTTACCTATTATTTAACACTTTCAAAATTACATACTTCTTTCAATA
>Ga0213869_10003441_pt1 | contig 10502 bp, 12 predicted proteins | sample PICome_10_FD_160083 | JGI IMG/M metagenome (GOLD analysis project Ga0213869, IMG submission 160083) | Coastal seawater microbial communities near Pivers Island, North Carolina, United States - PICO132 | ecosystem: Environmental > Aquatic > Marine > Coastal | place: USA: North Carolina...
TTAATTACACATTTTTAGTGTTTGTTGATTTTGACTTCTCCCAAGTTCTACCAACAAAATAAGCTCCATACACAGTTATCAAAAGTGATTGGAATATTGGTATGTATTCTTCAGCTACTTCAAAGCTTCCAATGTTGCCATCGAAAAATGAACATATAGTAAAAACAACAGTTAAGTATATAAGAACCATAGGGCGTATATTCTTTGATAGAAAAGAGTCAGAAGCCATATCAGCTTGCCAACGAGATGTAACCTGTTCTTGGGCTTCCTTATCAGCTTTCTCCAATATCTCTTGAATAAGTCTTTGTGCTTCTAGCTTTTCTTCTTCTGTTGTTGTTAATTTATCAATAACATTACCAACTTCTTTAATTACTCCACCGCTTAGCCACTCTAATACTTTTTTCATAATATTAACATTTCCATCTACGCCTTGCGGCACAAATTCTTTTATCCGGTGTTTTACTACAGTTTATATTATGCATTTCCATTTGACCTTTTGATCTAGCGCAATATGATGTACGTCTTTTACCACCCCCTGGTTGAGGAGCTTTTAAATCACCGCCAGTTTCTCTATTGTACGCAGCTCGCCCAGCAGCAGTCATTCCCGCACCTTCTTTTGCTGTTAAAAAATGCCTACCTTTACCTTTAGTAGTTTTTCTTAACTTCTTACAAATAGAGTCTTTAGGCTGCTGTGTATATGCCATTTTTATTTATTTTTAAAATAACCTTTTTTAAGACCGCTTTTAGTCATTACTGCAGCGCTGTTTTTGGCGGCTGCTTTTTGTCTTTCTAAACCTATTTTTTTTTGTTGTTCAAGCGGAAGTGATCCTATATCTTTATCGCTATAACCTATTACAAATTTTGAATCGTCACCAGCGCTAGACTTAACCTGGGCTTCAACAGCTTTTGTTTGACCTCTAGCTGCTTCTAGTTCAAATGTTGTTTCTGCTTTCTTAGCTTCGTTTCTAGCATTTTTCATGAATTCTAAATACTTTTTACCTTTTAAATTTTGACCCCTAGCTTCAGCTCTTTTGGCTCTTATAATAGACTTTCTAAGATTTCTACCAGCACCTCTAACGCTTCTACGCTCCCATCTTCGTTCCCATGGTTTTAACTCAGTACCAGTGTCTTCTTGTCTGTATGTCCCTGAATATGTTTGAGTCTTGGTCTCACCAGGAATATTTTCCTGGGATATTTCAGTACCTGGACCACCTGAAACGCCTGTTTTGTCAAACAGATCTTTTTCAAAGCCTACAGGGTCGTTTTTACGTTGTCCTTCTCTTTTGGCAATATAATCTGCTTTATCTTTATAAATGCCTTGTATACCCTCCACGTCTTGATCCCACGCTTGGTCATAGCTAAGCCTTTCTTTGGTTACGTCTATTTTTTTATCTGGACCTTGTATATTTTCAGTTTCAGTATATCCAGCTACATTTCTCAATGCTTCGCTAGCAGCGTCTTCTAGTTCAACATTTTGACCAGTTGTTTGTTTCCCAACTGCTTTAACCATACCCTTACTAGTAGTATGTTTTATTCTTGACGTTATAGGTTTGCTCATTGTTATGTTTTTTAAAATAATTTTTTATTGAATGTCAATAGTTTACTACTTAGATCTTTTAACTTAGCGTCGGTGCTAAAATTAATGAAATCACCACTAGCTTTGAAATAATTAGGTTTATCATCTGTAAGAGAAACTACAGTAGATGTCCCTGTTTCATCTTTAACTGTTTCATCTTTCACTGTTTCATCTTTCACTGTTTCATCTTTCTTTTTCTCTTTAGTAACTGGTGGAATAGGTGCGCCGCCACCACCACCTTGGTAATTAATAGATCCGCTAGCGTCTTGAAACCTATCAAATGTTTGTGCTTCACCCGCTACTAAATTAGCGTTATATTTATTAGGTGAACATTTTGCTTTTTGTGTTATTGGTATTGATCCCATATTTAAGAATTTTTATAAGCGTCAGTTTCCCACTCTAATTGGCTACCATCACCTTCTTTGATTTTTTTACCAGCACTAGCAAGCATACCGTTATCTAGTCTTTCATACACCCTAGCTGGAGACCTTGTGTCTTTTTTCCAAGTTACAGTATGATCTGTATACTGTAGTTTGTTTTGCATCATCTGATCGTGATGAATATTTTCATGAGCAATTGATTCAGCTTTGTCTTTTTCAGATGCATCTTTACTTACAAAAGTAGTTCCATCTCTATTAGCTTCAGCTATGATACCTGGTTCTAGTTTTTTTTCAAAAACAGGTCGACCATTTTCTGATAACTCCTCGTTGATACCGAATAATTCACCTTTGGACTTTAACTTAAAACCCATTATTTTTTGAACTTTTTTGAACTTTTTTAATCTCTTCTTTATTGTTTGAAACGTTTTTAAACGTTTTACGAGTTGATGTACCAGTGTCTCCACTTGGATTTCTAGAATCTGGATCTAATTCGATTTTTGTTGGGCCTTTTTGTTTTGCTGTTTGTTTTGCTGCAGAGTATTTCTTGGCAACTGATTCAGGACCACATTTACATGGTTTTGATCCACAACCGCAGTTACTTTTGCTTCCACCTTCTACTTTACCTACGTTAAGTAAAGGTTCTTGAATCATACCTCCTTTTGTTTGTTTTTGTACTTTTGCTGTAATAGGTGTTAATTTCATGGTTATCTTTGTTTATCGTTAATCATATCGTCAATAGCTTTGTTAAATACTTTATCGGTATATGTTTTGTTTTTATAAAATGTACTTCTCTCTGATGTTGGTAAATCTTCTTCACCTAACATTATTCTATATATTCTTTTAATAAGATTTTGACACTTAAAAGATGTTTTATAAATAGCGTATTTCATAGTTGTTCTATTGCGTTCTCTCCAAGCTTCAATCCAACCTTCGCGTCTTAAACGCTCCCATCGTGTTTTGTCCCAAGAATACGTGTATACACCATTAATAAAATCATTACGCGTAAATCTATCTTTGCAATCTAAATATATTAACAACTCTAAATCAGCGTCTTTTAAATTATAAGTTTTACAAGCCCATTTTCTAATGAGCCTGTAATACTTAAGTAAATTCATATTTTTAATATCAGAGGAATCTATTTTCATTCTATAAGTACTATATCTGATATTTTTAAAACGTAATAAAGAGAATCTTTCCACTCTATACCGTGGCCAGCGTGTTTGTCGTATCTAACTATATCACCAGGTTTAAGCATTGTTATTTGATCACCAACGCTTACAATTTCACCTTTTATATATCTAACGTCGTTGTTTTGTTTTTCAGTAAGCTCAAGACCACCTACTTTCTTCGGCGCTTCTTTTATTTTATCGACTATAACGAAATGATTAATCGCTTTCATTATGCTAATCGTTTGTTACTGATTACACAATCCGCAGATATAATTGTATTAACAACACTTACCGCGTTTTTTAGTGCCGTTTTTGTAACTAAAACCGGATCAATAATTCCAGCTTTAATCATATTGACATCTTTACCTGTTTTTACGTCTATACCTCTGTTTTTTATTTGAGGATAAACAATAGGTATATTAGCGTTATCTAATATAGTTTGATACGGCGCTTGTATAGCTTTAAGTAATATTTCTTCACCTTTGTTTTTTGGTGTGATAAGCGTGGATGCGTTTAATAAAGCTACACCACCTCCGGAAACTATACCTTCTTTATAAGCTGCTTTTGTTGCGTATATCGCATCTTCAACTCTATCTTTCTTTTCTTTTAGTTCAACCTTTGAATCAGCACCAACGTAAATGATACCAACTTGACCAGTTAACATAGATAATCTTTGCTCTAACTTCTTTTTGAAAAAAGGATTTTTTTCTTCTTTTATCTTCTCTTCAACATCTAAAATACGTAAAGCAATATCTTCTGTTGGTTCAGAAACTTGCAGAACAGTGCTCTTATCATCTGTAACGGACTTAAATGCTTCTCCTAATACATTAGGCTCTATTAAGTCTAAATCGTCCCCTAGTTCTTCATTTATGATTTTAGCACCTGTCAATATAGCTAGATCTTCTAACGTATCTTGTTTTGTAGGTCCGAAACCTGGAAGATCAACTATATTTACTTTTATGTTACCTTTTACCTTGTTAGCTAAAAGAGTGGCATAAGCTTGTTGTTCAACTTCAGCTATTATAAGTAAGCTTCGTTTAGTTTTAACGACATGCTCTAACACACTTTGTATTTTTCTAATATTAGGTATAGGTGAAGACACTATTAAAACATATGGATTTTCTAATGTAGATGTACCTTTATTTTTATCTGTTGCTAAATGCAGTGATTTTAAACCACTATCAAATTGCACACCATCAACAAACTCAACATAAGTTTCATTTGTATCAGACTCTTCCATTAGTACAACCCCATTTTTACCTACTTTTTCGTAGGCATCACCAATCTTAGTGCCAAGTTCTACATCATTGTTGCAGCTTATTATAGCTACGTTTTTAAGCATCTCACCTTTAACAGGTGTTTTGGTTTTATCTAAATACTTTCTAACTTTTTCAGAACCGCTAATTATACCGCTTTTAAGCTCTCTAATATTATCTTCCATTAAAGCTTCACCAGCTATTTTAAGTAATGAATGAGCTAATACAGTTGATGTTGTTGTACCATCACCTGCTTCTTTAACTGTATTTCTAGCAGCTTCTTTTATTAGTGTAGCGCCAATGTTTTCAACCGGGTGAATCAAGACTACGCTCTCCGCAACGGTTACACCATCTTTTGTTATCACCGGTTTTCCGCCAGCGTCTTCATATATCACGCATTTTCCGCTAGCCCCTAAAGTGGACTTTACAGCGTTTGATAATTTTTCGACGCCCTGCATTATTTGTTTTTTAGCGCTATCACCAAATGTTAGCGTTTTTACAATCTCACTAGGATTATTAAATTCCATTAAATTAAATTTTATTATTGTTTATTATTTGAATGTTTTAACAACTTGTGGTTCATTTAAAGAATAGTAAAGCTTCTTTTTATAATGCTCAATACTAGCATCAACAGCAGCTTCAGCTCCTTCTATTGTTTCACGTCTTGTTATGTCTAGCCAATTATCTTCATTTTTAGGATCTTGGCATTCGGTTTGGTAAAAACCATTTGGCAATTGTACGATACGCCAATTTTTCTTTTCAGCTGCATGTTTATATGCTTCGATGGTTTCTTTGGTTAATTGTGGTTGACTACTCCACGTACTAGTCGAATAAAATAGTGTCATTTGGTTTTGGTTTTATGTTATTTATTGGTTTACTCTTCCCGAGTAGGGTATGTTTGTATTATTACTCGTTTTTTTGGTTTTTTACTTCTTTAAGCACCTATTGTCATAGTGATTGAAGTAGGGTTTATTTTTAAATCAATATCTTTTTGTATATTAGATTCAATTTGCGCAACCTGCTCTTCACCCATAGCTGCTTTTGTCCAAGCTACAACCTCTTCGTTTGTTACATCTTCAATAGGTGTAAAATCTGTTATATCTTCAGTGCTTAAAGATTGTGTACCAATAATTGTACTTGAGTAAGGTTGTTCTTGTGGATCTAATTGATCTGATATACCAGTAACTATCCAGTGTACGTTATAAACTACATCTGTGTATTCACCTTCTGTTGGGTGAACATCTACTGTTTTACAATTCCATTCGTAAGTTGTTGCCATTTTTTAATTGTTTTCTAGTGTTTGTATTCTTATTTCTAATTGTTCTATTTTTTTTATTGCTTCTTGCAAAGAAGAAGTTAATAGTGGTACAAGTTTACCGTGGTCAATACCTTGGTAGTCTGGTTCTCCGCCTTCACCAACTCCGTCTTTTTCACCAGCAACAGCATTTGGCACAACATTTGAAACTTCGTGAGCTATAAAACCATCAACTTTGTCCTCATCTGGTTTGTCTTTCCAGTTAAACCTGTATACTTTTAATTCTTTTAATCTTTCTATTGGGTTTTCTAAGGTTTCTAAATTTTCTTTAAGTCTATAATCCGAAGAAACCGTAAATGCCGATGCTCTACAAACAGCATAAGTACCACTGGCATATCCTACACGAAACTCACTGTTTGTTGTCACGTAGCTGTAGTAGGAACTCAAATAAGCTCCATATGTACCCATCCGCAAACGTGTCTGGGTTCGAATATCATCATTAACATCTAGTTTGTAAGAAGGGGCAGTAGTTCCAATCCCAACGTTGCCGTTATTGGCAATACGCATTTTTTCTGAATAATTAATCCCTAAACTTAAAACAACGGTGGACCCATTAGAACTACCTGGATTAGAATATATATTAGAGCCAGTTGAAGCGTGTGATAACTGTAGCGAGCCATAGCTACTTACAGCAGGATCTTGAACATCTAAAGTTCCATTAAACCCACCATTACCAAGTACTTGTAACTTGTAACTAGGATTAGTCGTTCCGATACCAACATTCTTTGTTGTATTATGTATACGCATTGCTTCAGAACCGTCAGCGTAAAATACCTGCCCAATACCAGAAGCTGTTTGGTGGAATAAATTCGAACCAGTAACATAGTGATACGCTGAAGGAACAACTGTATTTCCTTTAACATAAGCAATACCACCAGTTATATTAGAGTCATCACCACTTAAAGTTAAAGTGCTTGTTTGACTAGATATACTAGCTAAATTAGTGGTTCCAATACCGACGTTGCCAGAAGAATTTATAACCATTTTAGTATCAGTACCTAGACCTGATGTACCAACAGCAAAACGTAGAAGAGTATCAGAGGTCATACCGATACCACTATTAATAGTGTTTGTTCTACCAAAGTAAATTAATGGGTTAGCAGTGTCTTTTATTCTTGCTGTACCAGTTACATCTAGTTTGTAAGAAGGCGCACCAGTACCGCCAATCGCAACATTGCCATTAGTTGTAGCGAATCTCATCCAATGGTTATTACCATCAATACGAATCCAATCTTCCGAAAAATCATTATTAGTTAAAACTAAATCATATCCCTCTTGTGCCCAATCCCAGTCGCCATAAATATTTTCAATATGTATTCCATAATTGCTTGCCGAGCTTGAATTACCAAACCTACCAGTACCACTAACATCTAGTTTGTAAGAAGGACTAGTTGTTCCAACACCAAAGTTACCTCCGCTGGTAAGGATCATCTTGTCAGTATTGTTTATCCTAAACCTTATGTTTTGTGCAGCGCTAGCATTTAAATAAGTTTGACCACTAGCCTCGTGCAGTAAAGCATAATTTCCCGCAGAATTTTTATCTACATGACTAAAACCAGCGTACCCGGCATACCCTACATTACCAATATGGGCTCTACCTATTTCAGCTGAAACATCAGTACCTGGTTGTATAGACAATTTCTCACCAGGACTAGTCGTTCCAATACCAACGTTACCACCAAGTGGGTTTAATAATAAATTATAAGCTATTGAAGAAGTATTGCTTTGAGACTGCAACCAAGAAGCACCTACGTTGTTTACACCTATATTTAAACCATAACTATTAGCAGTGTTACTAACAAAAAACGGAGCTGTTGAAGATCCCAAAGCTGGATCATCATCACCTGTTAAACCTGTTACGTGTAGTTTAGTTCTAGGACTAGTCGTTCCTATACCAACGTTGCCTGAAGATGTACCAGCTAATATATTTATATTACCTCCATTACCTTTAAAATCAAATGTTAATCTAGAATTAGAATTGTTTTGGTCTTGAACGTAAAACCTTGTTTGGTCCCAAGTACCAGAGTTAATAAAACTCCAAACTCCTTGGGTTAATAGCCCTGAAGTTCCTCCATTAAACCCTACATCATTATACTGACCATTCACGTTAAACATTGTGCTGTTATCAGTAGCAACACCGCTTCCAATAGTTAATCTTCCGCTTGGACTAGTCGTTCCAATTCCAACGTTACCAGAGGATGGTTGAAGCAATAAATGACTACCTCTTAACGCCCTTATAAATTCATAATCTACAGCTTCAGTGTTGGTGAACATTGAAAAATAGTTGCTAGCCCCGTTGTATTCTATATAAGCTCCAGAAACATTAGATCCTGAACCGTATTCATTAAATCTTATTCTACCGCTTGGATTTGAATTAAGTGAGGAAGATGTAAAATGCAATTCTCCGTCTCTAATATCTAATTTCGCATTAGGACTAGTCGTTCCGATACCCACGTTTGTTCCATTATCATAAGTAGTTCCAATACCTAAAGTGTCTGCGTCTGTCCAACGTGCTAGGTAATTTGTAGTACCAGAACCATCTGGAACACCTGGTATAGCTGATCCACTTATCCAATTAGTACCAGTTGCTGTAGACGATAAAATTTGACCAGAAGTACCTGGAGCATTATTTGAATCATAGTACGCGCCTGTAACTCTAGCGTTTCCATCCACGTGTAGCTTTTGAGTGGGATTAGTTTCAATTATACCAACTCTTTGACTACTCGTTATAGTTATTGTTCTAGTAGCATCTCTAGCTATAGATATACAATCATTCAATACATTGTTTGTAATACCACCTATTTCAACAGCTGTATCTGAATCATTAAAAGAAAAATTAGCACCATAAGCAGTATTACTAGGATCTTCTATTTTTAAACCTCCAACGCTGTTTAAACTTAAACCCCCTATTGTTAGTTTAGAACTAGGAGACGTCGTTCCAATTCCAACGTTACCTGAAGAGTTAATACGCATGCGTTCTGTTGCACCTACAGTGAAAGCCATAAAATTAGAGCTATGCGAATATCTAATTTGTCCTCTATCAAGATCATCTGAAAGTGGAAAAATATTATATGCACCGAAGTTTATATATGAATTACCACCGCTTGATCCACTACCACCCCCGCCATCATTATTAAATTGTAACGCTGTATTTCCTTCGCTAGAAGACTCTATCTCTATAGTATTTGTTGGGCTGCTGCCTTTAACTGTTAATTCATAACTAGGGCTAGTAGTACCAATCCCAACGTTGCCAGAAGAATCAATTACTAATCTATCGTTAGAACCTAAAACACCACCGCCTGAAATTTTAAATTTATCACTATCACTATTGTCTACACCTAACGTGAATTTACTAGAACCAAGTAATTGAAAATTTATTTGAGAGTCGCCAGTACCGTTGTTGTTTATAGACATTCTAGACTGAGCACCAGTACTATTCAACTGTATTAAAGTACTCCATACATCAGTAGCTTCATTTGATATTTGTAACTTACCACTAATTGGAGGGGTAAAATCGCCTATAGCAACAGCTCTTTCTGAATACTTAACACTTAGAGTATCATTGTTAAACCAAACACCTGTGGTATTATCCCATACTAAAACATCACCATCTATTTGAGAATCTATTTTAGTATCGTAAAGATCTTTTACACCTTCATTAGCTTGAACCCTTACTTGGATTTTACCATTTGTAGAGGCTTTTAAAATAAAAGCAGCTGGTATTTTTACATTAGGTCCTAGTGGTTCTGTAATAGTAAAATCACCTGGGCTGTCTGGGTCACACCAAAGCACCTGGCCATTAGACCATGTTTCACCATTTTGCCCATTAGTATTAAATTGGTTAAGCTCTCCAAAAGCAATAACCCTAGCAAATCCACCGTTATCAACAGACGTCTCAAGTACACCTAAAAAATACCTTGGCGTAATAGTACCGTCAGCAACCATTTCGTCCACTAGTATGTGACCTGAATTACCATCTGTACCAACAGCCATGACACCTTTACCTTTAAGTATAGTTGACCCTGTTTCGTTTTTTACTTCGTAATAAATAAAGTCTGATGAAGCTGTAATAGCAGATTGGTTTATCCATTCTACTTTTTGATCAACACCACCGGTAGAAGATAATATTTGACCTTCTGATCCTATACTATCACCGCTGTCTTTTATACCAGCTTGTACTTCTATATGATTTTTAAACTTCATTTATTTAATTTTATTATTAACCTATTTTTTGTACTAAAACTCTAATAGAATTAGTTGGCGTTGCGGCAAATGTAATTGTAACTTGATTTGGTAATGTACGATCTACATCTGCATATACAGTTTCATACGTTTCCGTGTCATATAATTGAACAATAACGTCTCTTGTGTTGTAGCCGTGTGTTATAGTATCTGTGTCAGATATAGTGAAAGCTTTTGATGTAAATTCATTTATGTCTCCAGCTAAAGTACTCAAGCCAATTTTAAGGTTAACACCAGCTTGTTGGTCATAAAATGGTATAAAAGCTAATGCATTATTTGCTGGAGCCTGTGTAGTTAAACCGACTATATCCAAGCCAGCTGTTGCAGTCCCATTTGAATATGTTACTGATAAACCTTTCAATGGTGCGGTTGTCGCTGCGTTTACATTACCAATACCAACTTGTGTTAAACTAGCAAGATCAACATTGTTTTGAACTGTTGTCCAATCATCTAAAGACGTTGGGTTATTAATCTCAGCGATAAGTACGTCACCAACTCTTAGTTGCTCACCAAAGAATGTACCGTCAGCTGTAACTGTATATGTCCAACCTTTTTCTATACTGT
>Ga0213869_10003442_pt1 | contig 10497 bp, 3 predicted proteins | sample PICome_10_FD_160083 | JGI IMG/M metagenome (GOLD analysis project Ga0213869, IMG submission 160083) | Coastal seawater microbial communities near Pivers Island, North Carolina, United States - PICO132 | ecosystem: Environmental > Aquatic > Marine > Coastal | place: USA: North Carolina...
TTCAATTTCGCCAGATGTTCCGTTTATTGTAAGAGTTCCACCTAATGCAACTGCTGTTGAATTAGAACCATCTGTTACAGTGATTGTTGAATTTGTTAATTTACTATTACCAATTGAACCTGCTAATTTAGAAGCTGCAATACTTCCAGCCAACATAGAATTTTCTACGGTACCTGCACCGATCGTTGCTGTTAATGTTCCACTTGTTAAATTTGTAAGAGTAACTGAACCGCTTAAATCTCCAGCCAATGTAATTGTTGGATCAGCACTTAAAGCAAAATCAAAGTTTTGATTTGTTGAATCCCATGTTACATCAATACCTGTTTCAGTATTATTTGCAATAAGATCTTGTGCATTATAGAATGTGACTAAGTCTGCTGTTTCTGTTGTTGCACCAGTATTTAATCCAATAACTCTAAATCCTCTGTCAGGTTGAGTTGCTGCATGTACTTCGTCCCAGATTAATTTAACATCAACACCATTACCAAAATCGCTTCTTTCAAAAGAAAGACCTCTTTCATTTAAGTCTGAGTTAAAATCAATAAAGGCTGTTGATACTGAAAGTCCACCAGAACCAGTTTGTAATAAACCATTTCTTATATCTAATGTAGAACCTGCAGGAAATACCAAAGTGTTTCCATTTGTAAATGTAATATCTGAATCTAGTGTTTGCTGTGATCCTTTAGTTAAGAATAATCTTGCATCGACATCAGTATGTAATTCTGCAATTGCAGTAGATACTGTTGACGCTGTTGTTCCAAAAGCTACAGATGAAATTGTTCCAAGTTCTGCATCGTGTTCGTTAATTGCATCTGTTAAATCAGTTGCAGTTGTTGTAAGTGACATATCACCTATGTCTGTTTCGTGTTCATTAATTGCAGTAACTACTACTTGTGCTGTAGTATTTAAATCAACTGCATTACCAACTTCACCTTTAAATGAATTAATTGCATCAACAACATCTGCCTTTGATGGTATACCTGCAGCCAATGTAGCAATATCACCGATATCATCTTGGACTTCGTTAACAGCATCAATTACATTTGTTGAAACAACTTTAATAACTTCTCCGGCTGAAGCACCTGTATTTAGTTCAATCATAACACCATAAGCTGAATCAGTAGCATTAATATCGCCGTGATTTGCTCCAACAATCGTATCTGTTCCACCATTAACTTTAATTAATGTAGAAGCAGAGAATGTTCCTGTTCTTGTTTTTAATCGTAAAAGAGTTGTTGTACAATCTAAAACTGTACCTTGCCATGTTGCACTTGCAAGAGATGAACCTTGATATATGACTGCATCTTCAACAAATTCATCTACATCTGCAGCACTTGATATATTACTTAATGTAATAGATCCTACAAAGTTTGGTACCTTAAAGTCATTTGCTGTTAAGCCTTGACTTAATTCTGTACCATCTTTAAATACTTGTAATACACCAACACTAAATGATTCACCTGCAACAACATCATCAAGAGTTTCTTCAGGTTTTAATTCAAACCTTAACCCTGAACCTGTAAAAAGTGTTTGACTTGCAACTGCTGTATATGATACTGTTTTATCAAGTATTCGTGAATCAATAAGAGCATTATCTCCTAAATGAAGTGATACCTCATTTGACTTCTGACGAAATTGTTCAAGGGTATTTGATTTAAGTGTTCTTGTTTCGTTATTTGCTGGCATTATTTCTTACTCAATCCTGTTAATAGTTTTTTAATTTCTGCAATATCATTTTTCATTGCTTCCATTTCAGCATCTTTTTCTTGCAATTTTGCAAGTTGATCTCTTCGATTTGAAAATGCTGTTGTATTAGTATTTATAACAGCATGTGTATTTGTATCTTTTTCGTAATCTGGAAGTTCGTTTATTTTTTTATTCTTTGCCATAATACATCCTATGTAGCACAAATTGCTCTAAAGTCTCTAATTTTTGGTGGTGTTGATGATACTGATGATCTTAACACTATCTTAAATTGTACACTACCAAAACTACCAGTTGGATCTATATCATATCTTACTTCTGCAAATGATCTTTCATTAACAGGTATTGATTCAGCTGGTGTTGCTTCTATAAATGCTACATCAGTAATATCTAATGAGGAACCACCCTCTAAAACTCTATAATATAAATCAACATTAGAAGATGCTGGTCGATTCACATTCATGAATACTGTTATAATATCAGCCTCTTCATTTAATTCAACCTTTTTAGTTATATATCTAGTTAATTCTGATCCACCCGTTGCTGATGTTTCTGCAACATAATTTGAATAATCACTTTGATTATCCTCAGCACTATTAACAATATTTTGAATTGTGTGTACTGAAGCTCTGTTCATATCAATCACTGGCGATAATGCTTCATTGGTTGTACTTAATACGCATCGTACGGCAAGTGATTTGTTATTACTCATATTATTTGATTCTTGTACTGCAGAACCTATTAATTTAGGAGCATCAAAAATAAAGTTTTTATTTGGTAATATTTCAAATTCATTTGATGGTTGATGAGCTGCTTCTGAGCCATCAATACTTTGTGAACTATAAATTGTTGCAAAGAACCTAACAGTTGTTCCAGGTATTTGTAAATTTTGTATTACTGGATGCATAACATCAATGTGTCGATTCTCTGTTGCAGTTACTGCTGAACCACCACCAGCTCCAGTTGCTGAGGCTGTGTCTGAATTTTGAGCTGTAATTTCATAAGAATCATGTTCGATATTTGCAATGGTATATGTACCATTAATATTAGCTGCACTAATTCCATTTGTATCAACTGCACCCGCAATTGTAACTTGTGATGCAGCATCATGCATACCATGATTTTTATGTGTAACTCTTATTACGCCAGAACCATTTGTTGTCGATAATGGATTACCTACAAGTTTACGTGGAGGTAATATATCATTAACAAGAGTAATTTCTGATGATGAACCAGTAAATGAAGCTCTATTTAATTTAAATTTAAGATCCTTACTTTGCTCTGGAGTCCATGTTGAAGCATTTTGTGAACTAAAGAATACACCATTATATGGTTGTTTTGTAATTCTTTCAGATGTATTTGTTAAATCAAATCCACCCATTTCAGCAACATATACTTCATAATCATCAGATTGAGATGTAATCACAATTGCATATTCTGTATCTTGTGCTAAATAAACTGGATAATCAAATGCAAAGTTAGTTGCAGTTGCAGCATTAGCTGATGTATTAATTGATGCTGGGTATAAAATCTTATCAGCACCTGGTACAATTCTTTGTGTAGGTGTACCATTTTGAGTTGTTCTTATTGTTACTCGTACAGGTATTGCTGCAGCTTTTGTTTTAAAATATAAGTCGACTGATTTAGCAAAGATACCACCAGCCTTATCAATAAGGATTGTTTCTGCAACTGGATCAACCCATGTTGTGGTTTCACTTACTTGTGTATCAATAATAGTTCTATCTTCGTTTAATTCTGATTGTACTAATCTTGGAACCTTTGTAGATACAACTCTACTTTCTACTGATTCAAGTAATCCTTGTGCATGATATTGAGCTTCTGCATATGTTGTTTCAGCATCTTTATCATTTAGTGAACTATCTGTAAGTCTAAATTCTCTTACACCTGTTTGGAATTTAAGTGCTGAATTTCTTGGAATAATAAATGAACCTTCAACAATTCCAGAAGCATCTGTAATTAAATCACCGTTTGATGGATGAACTGTTGTTCCTTCAAAGGTATCAACTTGTGAACGATCTGAGAATTCTGTAAAGCTTTCTTCAGCACAGAAGTCAGTAACATTTACACCATCAAAGAAGGCATAAACTTTTGTACCTGGCTTCATTAACTGGCCTTTAAAGAAGATCTTTCTTGATCTCATAAATGGTACAAAATTAACTTCAACAACTCTTTTACCATCTGTTCTTTGAATAGTATCAAATGCAAGGTCGGTTCTTAATCCTGATCTTGATTGATTTTGAGTCGTTGTAGTTGATGTAATGGTCGATGTCTGACCTGGAATATTTTCAATTTGTGCAAAGTCAAACCATTCAAGTAATTCTTGATCAAAGAATCCACCTTGTCTTGCTCTTGTACCACCACCTGTTGTTGTGGTATCAACATCAACTTCTACACCAGTCCAGTTTGTTTCCCATTCGTTCCAAACTGTTCCTAAGATACCTGTTTCTTCTGCTAATTTAGCAAATTGCTCGTATGCCGAAGAATCATCAATAATAACATTAGGTCTTACATCTGTTTCTTTCCATTCATCACCTTCAGGCGAAAGCTCTAATGAACCTGCCCAAGAAAATACATTATATGGATTTACATTTGATGCAAATGATGCGTATGGTTGATTAATATAATTTGTTTCTGTATGTGGCATGGTTACGATTGAACCATTTTTAACTGCTGTACCTGAATCACTTGCTTTTCTTACAAGGTTAACATTACGCTCATCAAACTTAGGTCTTAATATACCTGCATTTTTATCAATAGAAGCTGAATAATCAACGTTACCTGTATCAGCAACATTATGTCCTCTAAATCCATCTACGATAAATCCATTCTTTAATCTTGAGAATCCACTACCATCAAATAATTCAACATCAGCTGCACTTTGCTCTAATAGTGATAATGATGTATAGTATTCTAAGTTTTTAATTCTTTTATCTAAGCTACCGATATCTTTCATTGTATATCGTTTATTATCAATCAGCTCAGGTATGACTCCGTCCAATGAAAATACATAAGGAGCAAGTTTTAAATTATAAATTGCCATTGCATCTTCTGGTGTTTCAGGAGCTTTAGGTGTTAAACTTGGTACACCAATTTCTGTTTTAAATTCGCCTTGTCTTGTAATATATACCTTATCAATTCTTGGCATATAATGAGTAACTTCTGCAAGTGCTGCATGTCCTGGTTTAGGTGGTTGAGGATGTGATCCTCCTGATCCTGTAAATTGTGTACCAGCATCATCTTTTCTTGGTCTAAAGTCTAAACAATCTCTTAATTGTAATGTTCCTTGTTGACTATTAAATGATGGAATAGTATTATAATCTGCAGTAGGATATGAATCCACTGTAAAATAATCTCCTGATCCATGCGAATAAAAATCAAATGTAACTGTGATATTACCAGAAGGAGTAGAGAATCCAGGTTTTAAATTTACTTTACCTATGTCATAAAAATTATCTCTTTGGCCATTGTCCAAAGTAAATCGTTCTGTAATGTCAGTTGATTGTGCATCAGTAACTGAAACTATTCTTATAATATCTGCTTTACCTAAACTTAACGAACCGCCTGATAAAGCTCCTGTGACAGTTGAATTATTGTTTCTTGTTTTTGTTTTATGTAAAAGGTTTTTCTGGACATCTGCCATAACCTTTAATGTAGTAGAACCTGGTGTTACACCACTTACATCACTAAATGTTAATGAAGTAGACCCATCTGTACCAGATGATATTGTTGGTGTTGAATCAACTAATCCTGTTCCTAATGAAGCAGTAATTGATGATGTGTTAATAAATGTACCTTGACCAGAAGCAATTGAAATTGTTGAACCTGATGTTTCAAATAATTGTTTTACCACATAAACAGTATCCACAACTGATGGATTATTAGCAGTATATAATGTTTTTACTGCTGAATAAGGAAGCTTAAATACTAATCCATTATTACCAACATCAAATAAATTACCTACAGAAGCTAAATTACCAACAAAGTTTTGAGTTGTTCCCGTTTGATCAACACTTCGAACTGCACTAAAACTACCTGATGTCATATTAATATCAAAGAGATAAAGTCTTAATTCTGTACCAACTTTTTCTAATGCTCTTGCTCTTGCAGTACCAACAACTGAACCACCTTGTGCAGTAGCGTTATGTAAATTTAATGTTGCAAATTCATTTACATCAGGCATACCTTTTACAGTTGACTCTGTTAGTTTAACATAGTTACCTACTGGTATACTTGTTGTTGCCACATTTACATTATTAGTAGCGTCTGCTCCTCTTGGCTTAACTACTGTTAAATTTTTTGTTGTATTGTTTTGAACTCTAAATCCTTTAACATAAGCAACTGATGGATCAATACCTATACTTAATCGATCATCACCAAATGTAGTTGCTGCACTTGTATTTGCAGCATCACCATCTGCAATAATTTCTGCAGTTGTTTTAAATCCAAAATTTGATCCAGTGTTAAGATATTCTCTTGGATTTATTTGGAAAGGTTCTACAACATAATCGCCAGATTCTTCGAATGTTCTTCTTGCTAATCTTTCTGTTAATTCTGTATCTGTATTTTTATCTGTTTTATCAACAGCAGATTTACCATCTTCAATAACAATAAGAGTAATATAATCATTCTCTGTTCTTGATGCTAATGCTAAAGGCTCTTTAATTAATTCTGTAGATATTTGATATCGTACTGCACCTGGTGCTGCTGTATTTGGAACACCTTGAGCATTATCTAAAAGAGATGAATCAGTTGTATTATCAACTGTGTTTTCTGTAACTTTTAAACCAATTATATAATTAGGTGTGTTTGTATATTTGTCTAAAATTAATGAACCTGCTGGAACATAAACAAATGTACCTGCAATAAAATAAACTCCTTCTTCGATATTTACTGATGAACCATACCCTGTTGGTGTATCGGCAGTTGGTTTAACTTTACCATATCTTACTGTACTTCCATTTGAAGTAAATTCTTCAGCTTGAGTAAAAACTGATGTTTCATTATCAGTACCCGAATTATTATATTTAACATATAATGTAGCAGGATCTGAACCTGCAGCAGCGACAGCTTGTTGAACAACAGCTGTAATACCACTTGTTGCTCCTGTAATTGTTGTACCTACAAATTCATCTAAGTAGTTATCAGCATTCAAGGCACCTTGAGTTGAGTGAGTAAATGATGATTCTATTTTTACAAAATCATATTCAACATTTAAAGTAACTTTACCATTTACAACTCTTGAACCATCTTTAAAAGCGAATTGACCATAACGATCAATTTGAGCTTGAAGTGCTGTTTGTAATTGTGTTAACTCTCTTGCTTGAACAGCATAACCTGGTCTAAATAAGATCCTATGATAATTCTTTGTTTCATCAAAGTCATCATAATAAGGTGCAATGCTATAATTTTTTACTACTGTTGTTGCCATAAATCTCTCTTCCTAATATTATTTATATTAGAATTCTATAATTACTTTAATATCTTCAATCTGTGTTGTTGTTCTACTAATTGGATCTCTATTTTCTAAGAATAATACTTCACCAGATGATCGATCAACCTCTGGATTACCAACTGCTGGAGTATCTAAAGTTGCTGTTTTAGCACTTGTTTGACCAACAATATCTTCACCATTTGTAAAAGCAGTATAACCTGTTTTATCATTTTGATGATATCTTAAATAGTCATTTACTGTATCTTTTTCAACAACGTATGCTTGAGCACCAGATGTCTGACCTACAATTAATTCATCAACTGAAAAATCAGTTGCATTATCAGTTGTATTTCCTGTATCTATTTCTACATAGTTTGTAGCTTTTAAAGTATCTGCCGTTGCAACTAATCCTGCAAGAGGAGTTGCATTATATACTCTTGGTTTGTTTAAGAGCATAATTTGTCTGAAGTCATTACCAACTGTTAAATCTCCACCATCATTACCATCTAATTTAGTATTTAATGAGATAAAGAATCCACCAAGTTCTGATACTGGGTCAACACCATGACCACCTTTTGGAGCAAGAACTGCTCTTGCAGCTGCGTCTGAACCACCGCCACCTGAGAAGGTAAGATCTACTACTCTATAATTTGTTCCTTTATTATTTACTGTAACTGCTGTGACTGCACCACCTGAAACAGTAGCAGTAGCAGTTGCTCCTGAACCATCTCCTGTGATAGTAACAGTTGGAGCAGATGTATAACCTGTTCCACCTGCTGTAACTTCAATTCTTTCAATACCACCTGCTGTGGAAGAATCTCTTGAAGCCTTTTGGTTTAAATATTGAGCATAATCTGCTTCTGATAACTGTGCCTCTGCATCAGCATCTGCAGCATATGCAAATGTTAATTGAGGATCAACAGTGATATCAATACTTTGTGCAGCTGATAAAGTTAAAACAGAACCATTGATTGCTGTCACTGTTGGTGTGCCTGAAATTTCTGTACCTGATACTGTCATACCAACACTAATTTCTGGTACAGTTTCTGTAAGAGTAACTGTTGTGCTTGAAGATGTTGTAACTGAAACAGTTGCATCTGCACTGAGTGAAACTGTTTTAACAGGCATATAACTATTTGTTAAGAATTTTTCAGCATCTGCAACACCTGTTGTAAACATGTATTTCCATGTATAACCATCTGATTCGGCAGTAGGATCAGTTAATGTTTGTGTTGGTTGAATACTTGAAGCACCACCACCTGCTTTAATACACTTGTAAACCTTAAATTCTGAAGTAATTACATAGAAAGCTTTATCAAAGATTGATGAATCATCTGAATCCCATGCATAATATGAATTACCAGAAGTCCAAGTATGTCTTGGAACAACATGAGCAATATCAGTTGCTATGATTTTTTTCATACCAATGAGGTTTGCTCTTGCTTCTCCGAGATCATCTAAATGATCACCTGGAGTAAATGGTGTTGTATCTGTTGTATCAGATGTCGTTAATGACCATACGTCTGATTTACCTATAGATACATAAACACTTGATCCTTCTACTTGATCCTTAAAATGTCCTGCATTTAAAGTTCTAAAATTTGATGTTACTATTGCTGCCATGCTGCTTTCCTGCTTATTCTATGTGTACAAATGTACTTGTGTTATATTTATTTATATCATTTGAGTTGATAGTTTCAATGGTATTTGAACCTAAAAACGCAAGTGTTTGGTTAGTATTATAAAGTCTAGGACTTGTAAAGAAGTTCTCTGGACCTTTCCTTTGCTTATATCCATTATTTATAATGGTTCTAAAATTTGAGTTTACCACTTTAACTCTGTGTTCTGGTAGAAATTTAACTGCTGTTTCAGTTGAAGTCATAATTGATCCAGATGTTTGTCTTGGATTTACCTTAACTTCTGTTATAATTTGTGGAACATCATTATGATTTAAACTTAAATCTAATATTTCTTGTTGATCTGCAACTCGAATTTCATTATTAACTGCTGAACCTATTCGAACTTGAGGATCAGTAATATATCCATTACCTGCATTGGTAATATTAACACCAGTTATTTCTCCCTCACTATCCAATGTAAATTCAGCTGTTGCTGTTACATTACTTGATAAGAGATTACCTAATGCATCTTTTGCTTGTGGCTCTGGGAATACAATTGTTGGTGCAGTTGTATAATTTTTATCTGCAAATCCAATTGCTTCTACTTCGGCTATTTGACCAGCATTTGCATTAGCCGCAACTTGGCCAAAAAGATTTGACCAATTAGAACCTTCACTTACAATTGTAATATTATCTTCATCTAACCTGCCTTTTGAATCAATTCCAATGGTAACTACTGGAGCAACTCCTGTTTGTCCACTTACATCAATACCACTAAATGATACTGCTGGTGCTGAAGCATATCCAAATCCAGGCTCTGCAATACTTACTGCTTCTAATGCTCCGTCTAATTTTGTTGCTGTTGCAGTTGCAGTTTCACCAGTAAATGTATGACTTGTTCCAGATCCTACACCTGTAATATCGATTTCAGTGCCACCTTCTGTTGCTGAAAGTTTTACTTTTCCGCCAGTTGATGATACAATATAATATTGAGTACCACTCACCAATCCACCAATTGATGTTCCTCCACCTGAATCATATGTAACTGCAGATCCTACAGGTAAAGCTTCTTGTTGTGCGGTGGTAAGTTTAATTGTATTATTAACTATATTAACAATACCTATTCCTAATATTTCATCTTTACTTCCATCAAAGGTAATTGCTGAAGGAGCAGCAACTGTGACGGTTGGTACATTATAGTCTTTTCCACCATCAACTATAGTAATACCTGATAATGAGCCATTAGTAAATGAATTACTTAATGTTGCAGTTGTATACCCGCTAGGAGTTCCACTGTCAACTGAAGTAATTATTTCTTCAATCAATGAATGTGTGGTTCCACTACCAACACTAGTAATGTCTATTACATCGCCACCATTTGTAGCTGAAAGAGATACTTTACCTCCTGTTGATGTTTTAATAAAATATTGAGTACCACTTACTAATCCACCAATTGATGTTCCTCCGCCTGAATTATATGTTACTCTTGTATTTACTGGTAAAGCGGCTTGTTGTTCTGATGTTAATTTTATTGTATTATTTGCAATATTAACAATACCAGTACCTGCGACTTCATCATCGCTTCCATCAAATGTGAATGGTTCGATGAGATAACCACTCCCTCCTGATGTAACTGTTACACTATTAATAACTCCACTTTTTAAATCGAGAGAAAGTGTACCTGTTCGATGAATCTTTGCAGTTGTTTGTGGTAAGAACATT